>Ga0316201_10002492_pt1 | contig 13123 bp, 13 predicted proteins | sample CS6wburrow_MG_FD_204516 | JGI IMG/M metagenome (GOLD analysis project Ga0316201, IMG submission 204516) | Coastal sediment microbial communities from Delaware Bay, Delaware, United States - CS-6 worm burrow | ecosystem: Environmental > Aquatic > Marine > Coastal > Sediment | place: USA... | reverse complement strand
TCATCTCGGTAACCGTCATATCCCCTTCCCAGGTGACGTTCATGCCAACTTTGGCGAAGACAGTGACAATACCGGTATCCTGACAAATGGGTCGCTTCCCTTCAGCACACATACGCGAGTTAATCAGGATTTGCGCCATGGCATCCTTGGCAGCTTTAGACTCTTCGCTCAAATAAGCCTTGTGGACAGCCTGAATAAAATCAAGCGGGTGATAATAGGAAATATACTGCAATGCATCCGCAACGCTGTCGATTAAGTCTTCTTGACGAATAGTGGTCATTTATCCTGCTCCTTTGAAATTATTCAGATGCTTAATATTGTTAGCGATGACTTCTGCTAGACATTTTCATGGATATGCTTATCAGAGGCAAGCTTGCGGAACTTAAAGTTAGCATTTACAGCCGCAAGCAGCACAAGGCAGGCGACAGCCTGGTGCAGCGATGCGCCGACCAAAGGTACCACATTCACCAACGTATAGACACCGAGTCCGTATTGTATGACGAGCGTGAAAAAGAGCAGATGCAAGCTGGCCTTTTGGCTCAAGGTAACAGGCTTGAGAAAGGCATTAAGCCAGGCAACAAATGCCACAACCATGAGCAGAGAACCGAGTAAACGATGACTGAATTGGACGCTGGCCGGACTCTCAAACAGGTTTAACCAGAGCGGAGATAATTCGCCTACGGCACTGGCAACCCATTGTCCGTTCATCATCGGGAAGGTATTGTAGCCCCAGCCGGCATGCAAGCCAGCCGTGAGTGCCCCAAATAAAATTTGCAGCACAAGCAGTCCCGTGGTGAATAAAATCAACAGGCGCAAACCGGGTTGGTCCGATGTTATAACCGCAGCAGGATGCGCTTTCTCGCGAAGCTCCAGCACGATCCAGAACAAATAAGCCAGCAGTATTAGCGCCAAACCCAAATGGGCTGCTAGCCGGTATTGGCTAACGCGCGGCTCATCAACCAGACCGCTCATCACCATATACCAGCCCATCAATCCCTGCATCCCGCCAAGCACAAAGGCAAAGCCCAACCTTTTAACAAGCGACCTGTCGAGCTGTTTGCGAACCCAGAAAACGAGGAAGGGAATCAGGAAGACCAACCCGAGCAGGCGACCCAATAGGCGGTGCCCGTATTCCCAATAGAAAATGTCTTTAAATTCAGCCAGGCTCATACCCTGGTTGCGCTCGATGTATTCCGGGTATTGCTGATAAATAGCGAAGACTTTCAGCCATTCAACTTCGGATAATGGCGGGAGGATGCCCATGATTGGGCGCCAGTCAACCATCGATAGCCCGGAGTGCGTCAGCCGGGTGAGACCACCGACAACAACCATCAGAAAAATCAGGGCACATACAACCAGCAACCATAGAATAATGGCACGGTAAGATGAAGACGTTTGGTTCATAAGCGGAAAACCATTAACAGATGACTGAAACTAATCGCCAGGCATTATAAAAAAATCGGCCTGAACTATCAGGGCGTTTAATACCTTAATACTCAGCTGTTGTAAACAAAGTGTCGACAACCATTAAAGTGTCGATAAAAAATCGGGGCAGATGAAGAGCTAATTCATTTAAAAATACAGATAAGGCATGAATGCCAACACTGGCACGAAATCTTAATGTTCAAGTTCAGGTAGATTTATCTGAACTTCGGGGCCAGGAATCCAGATTAAGGAAAGGTTGGTTTTAACTTGATCGACGGGTCAGCAAATTCCATATGTGTTGGCTGGTAACCTGAACCGCATAATTTACTGTAAGCCGCATCACTCTTATCCATTTCAACACAAGCTAAAAAACTGCTTGTACTTTCTTTTTTGTTGCTTGTGTCTTTGTACCAACTAGAGCCATAGCCTTGTGGCTCTCCTGCTTTATAGACAACAATCGATTTAAGATTGCCGTTTTCATACCAGGCGTGCTCCTTGCCTTCCTTCACACCTTCGCGAAATTCTTCCCGAAGCCTGGGTTGGCCATTGCTGTAATACGAAACAGCAGAGCCACTAAAAAGACTGCTGTCACTCACCAGGTAGTACTTGCCACCCCTCTCAATCAAATCTTCGGGGGAAACAGCGACATCTGATAAGGCATGCATGGAAAAAACAGCTAACAGGAGTGTCAAGAAAGAGCGTTTCATAATACTGAAATTGTTAATGTCATTTACCGGTAAAGTATAGTCCAGAGTTTAATTTTATATTATTTATAGGCCGCAAAAATCTTCTGCAACCAGTTGGAAATATCCTGTATTTCCTCATAGCAGACAGAATGAGGCATAGGGTACTCAAACCACTTAACCGAATAACCCCAGCTTGTTAATTTCTGGCGAGCGCTGACGGCCAAACCATAGGGAACCACCGGGTCCTGGCGGCCATGTGCCATGAACACAGGAATAGTCGCGTTCTGACTGGATCGATCACTCTCAAGCCATCCAGGAGCTGGCAAGTAAGTTGATAGCGCCAGGATACCGGCCAATTGTTTGTTATAGCGCAATACCGTTGTCAGCACGACGGCTCCACCCTGAGAAAACCCGGCCACGATGATTCTTTCGGAGGGTATGCCGCGTGCAATTTCATTTTCTATCAGGGCCTCTAACTGCTCGCAGGATTTCTGTAACTGCTTTTCGTTAATGGTGCGCATCTCGTCGATAGACAAAATATCGTACCAGGAGCGCATTTCCATGCCGCCATTGATTGTAACCGGCCTGACAGGAGCGTGTGGGAAGATGAAACGAATGGCTAAATCATTCGGTAATTTCAACTCCGGCACAATCGCCTCAAAATCATGACCATCGGCGCCCAGACCGTGCAACCAGATAATGGCGAAATTGGCAGGCAAACCTTTCGGTGAATGAGTCATTTCAATCGCGGGTAATAATTCAGACATTCTGTTTCCTTAATAAATTGCTTTGTTGGTTACTCGCCGAACCATTGCTTTATTTTTGCCTTGGCCTGGTCTCTGACATCTTTATTGATATAAGCTGCAACGGCTGCTACAGCCAGCGTCAATGCACCTAAATCATCCGAAAATCCGACGATAGGGGTCAAATCAGGAATGGCATCCGCCGGTAGAATAAAATACCCCAGCGCGCTAAAAATGACGGCTTTCGCCCATGCCGGTGTTTCTGGCCTTTGCGACGCATAGTAAAGATACAGTGATTTTTCGACAATTTCCTTGCCTGCCGTTTTAGCATAACCTGCCAGCTTGGCCCACAGCCCTTTTTCAGAATATTCCTGCTGGTAATCAATTTGGGGCACTACCAGCCCGGATTTAACCGGCTTTGATTTCATCCTGTGATTCCTCCTTTACAGGGCACACCTGGCTATTGTATGCAGGCGCTCTATCAAATACTATCCAGACTTTAACATAATAAAACCCTGTCATTATGCCGCATCAACCCAGGACGAAAAATTCACGTTTAGTCTACTCAACAGAGCAAGGACGCTTGTGCCCCGGATGCCATCAGCCTGCCAAACAATGTAATTGCAGGCCACAAACGGCAAAAGGCGATGGTGTTGTTCGTATTTCTCGAGAAACCAAAGGCAGGAAAGGCAAAGGGGTGACACTCATTACCGGTTTATCGTTACCCGATAAAGAACTGAAAGCACTGGCAAAAAAGCTCAAGCAATTGTGTGGTTGCGGCGGCACCATCAAAGCTGGCGTCATTGAAATCCAGAGTGATGATCGGGAACGCTTGCAACAGGCATTAATTTCGGCGGGCTTTACTACCAAAATCGCGGGCGGCTAGAAATAATACCACCCTCTCCAATCTAAAAAGAAGTCGCCGTCCCTGGCGACAGAAGGGGGACTGCATGCCACTGGCAAATTCAAAGTACTTTTAAGCCACTCTTAATAATTGCCCATCAGAAGCAGCTGTTGAAAATTTGTGGTGACAAAAAACGCTGGCCAGTGATGAAACCGGCTGCTCTCCTACAGCAGGAATGGAAGAGACCGATAACAGGTATTCCAAATTGGTAAAGCCATCTTCTGCAGGCAGCCGCAGGTGGTTACAAATATGGTAGTCATATTCAAGATACGAATGTAAACGCTTGTACAACCTGGCTCGATTCAAGCCAGCGACATTGAAAGCGAATCGATACCCGAGGGTTTGACAGCTTTCCAACAAGACACGGCATATCTTTTTAGCAGTATCAATTCCTCGATGTTCCGGCAATAACGCCAGGCGACCCCACTGACAATAAGAAACGCTCTCTAAATTCAGCTCTGGCAAGTAATGTGCTAATTTAAAACCCTGCTCTTCCATCGGTAAAATAGCGTTCTCCCCGGCATGAACACCGGATATTCTCACGCCACCTACGCATTCGCCTGACTCTTTGATAATGATAATGTGACCGTTGCGGTCATGATCATCTTCTCTGCCCATAAAAGACTTAAGGCCTAAATCCTTCCGGAAGCATTCTTCTCGGATCTGGTAGTAGCGCTCCAGCATTTTTGAATGCCGGGTTAATTCAAAGGTGATAGACACAGTTTTCCCCGAAATATTAATACAACCCGTATTTTAAAAAATAACTTACACCCAACTACCAAGCTAAAATCATGCCACTTATTTTTTATAGTTTATTTTCAACAGGTTATATGGCCCAGCCTAATGCATAGCCAGAATACCTAAGAATTTAAAGCATAAAGTGACTGCAATTGACGACACTATGTGGCAATAAACCAGATTTCACATAGTTATCAATAAGTTAAAGTGTATGAATTTGGCGACACCATCGAATTAACGCGCTTTATGTAACCCTTACCGAAAATTAACACAACCCATGGCTTTTAGCTCACCACGGTAGCTTTAAATTGCTCTGCTTTCAGATCATGCTTTTGCATAAGTTTATAAAAATCAGTTCTGTTTCTTTGCGCCAGCTTGGATGCCTGTGAGACATTGCCCTCGGTAAGTCGCAAAACCTTGACCAGGTATTCGCGCTCAAACTGATTTCGTGCATCCGTAAATGAAGGCAGGAACCCGCTCTCATTTTCCAATGCGGCTTGCACCAGAGCTACAGGTACAACTTTGGTATGAGCCAATGCCGCGGTTTGTTGGACAACATTCTCAAGTTGCCGGACATTCCCGGGCCAGGCAGCACTGGCTAGCAATCGCATCGCTTCTGGAGAAAAGCCGGTTACTTTAGCTTTAATCCCTGCAGTCCGTTTCCTTAGAAAGAAATTGGCTAACAATGGAATATCTTCACGGCGTTCGCTCAAACTGGGTAGCTTAAGGTTAACCACATTGAGGCGGTAATAAAGATCTTCCCGGAACCGTTCCGCTTTCATTTCTTCCAAAAGGTTTTTATGGGTCGCTGAAATAATACGCGCATCAACATTATAGGTTTTAGTGCTGCCTACCGGCCGCACCTGTTTTTCCTGCAGTACCCGCAATAGTTTGACTTGCAGTGTTTTGGGCATGTCACCAATTTCGTCGAGAAATAGAGTGCCGCCATCCGCTGCCCGGAAAAGCCCTAAATGATCACTCATTGCTCCGGTAAAAGCCCCCTTGACATGGCCGAACAATTCAGACTCTAACAGAGGTTCCGGTAAAGCCCCGCAATTAATCGCGATAAATGGCTGTTTGTTCCGGAGGCTTGCTCGATGTATGGCATCGGCAAGCAGCTCTTTCCCGCTACCACTTGCACCCGTGATCAGCACACTGACATCCGAATCTGCAACCCGCTTTGAGGTAACCAGCAGGCGCTCCATTGACTGGCTTCGGGATAAAATATCTGACCGCCAGGCATGGTCGTCATCCATTTGCGGCTTGTGACTCGCCTGAAATAACGCCAGCTCGATTTGTTTGATCAGCTCATCTTTATCGATGGGTTTGGTTAAAAACCCGAAAACACCCATTTGCGCGGCGGCAACAGCGTCCGGAATGGAGCCTTGGGCTGTGATAATAATGACCGGCAGCCCGGGATAGTGTTTCTGCACTTCTTCAAAAAGCTCCAGCCCACCCATCTTATCCATACGCAAATCGCTTATGACAAGATCAATATCTTCAACGGCCAGTTTTTTGAGCGCCTCAATGCCATCAGCCGCTGTTTTAATCTCGTAACCCTGAGCCTCCAGCCTGAGCTCTAGCAGCCTGATTAAGCTCGGGTCGTCGTCAACCAGCAAAATAACTGGTTTATCATTTTTCACGTGTTTCACCATTAGCTTTTACGTCTTCAGATGCCTGCTCTTTACGTTCACTGATCCGTTGTTCAAGATGTGTAATGGCGCTTATTTTCTCTTCCAGCAATAACCGTTCTTGCTGGCTTTTAGCCAACTCACGAGTTAACTTTTGTTGGCTCGCGTGATTATTGATGAGCGCCTGGTTGTGATGCAGGTGGATACGAATAATCCAGAGCAGATCCTCGTTAATATTTTTATCTTCGGCTAACTCGCGCAAGGTATCGCGCGCACGCTCCCAGCCACTCCGCGTATCCAGCTGCTGGTTAAGTAGCGCAAAACGAAAAACGTTATACCGTGTTTTTCGCATAACACTAAACTGGTCCAGTCGTTTTTGCGCCTGTGTAGGAGAAAGTTTGATGGCATCATCGGCCGCCTGTAACCAGTAAATTACCTGTTCGAGTTCCACAATGACCGGCCCTCTCACACCCCAGCCTTCATTAATCTGATTCGGATTTTGGCACCCGGCAAGTAACATCAGGACCAACATAATAACGAAAGTATTCTTCATGCGGTGACTCCTTGCCCCGACAGTTGTGGACATTGCAACTTGAAACACACAGGCAAAGTTTTGTGTTTGACTAATTCCAGCGTGCCACCCTGAGCCTGTATGCATTCCCGGGCAACACTCAAGCCTATACCGGAGCCCTTGATAGGACCTGATCGACTTATCTGCCCCTGATAAAAAGGTTTAAATATACGACTTTTATCCTCTTCGACTATGGTGGTTCCGGAGTTAGCCACTTCAACATACAAAGTTTTGTCGTCATTTCGCCAGGTAATGTCAATCTGGCCTTTCGGCGGAGTGTAGCTGACCGCATTGGACAGTAAATTATCCAGGCAGGTCTTGAGTTTGGCGAGATCGGCGCACCATGTCGAAGCCCGCCCTGATAGACTGACAGTTAGGGATTTTCGTTCAATAGTAATTTTATGTGCGTCCAGTAATTCCTCGATTAACGGACCTATTTCCAGTGACTGAAGCCGTAACTGGTGGCTACTCATCACCTGATTGTAATCGAGCAAGTTTTCAATGAGCCTTTGTAGCTCGTGGCTATTATCCTGGATAATCGTGACAATCTCTCTTTGCTTGACTTGCAGGTCGCCAACCACGCCATCGGCCAGTAAGTCTGTTCCTTCACGCAAGCTTGAAAGCGGTGTCTTTAGTTCGTGGGAAATATGCCTTAAGAATTTTTGTTTTTCCTGTTCAAACTCGTTTAAACAACTTCTTAGCCATTCAAGCTGATGACCCAAAGCCCTCATTTCCAGAGGCCCGGAGATAGTAATACTGCGACTTAAATCACCGGAACCGAGTTGCCTTATTTCGGTTTCAATCTCTTTAATCGGGGTATTAATCCAGTAAATGAATAACAGGGCAAAGCCAAACGTCAGCACCGCAAGAATCGTCACCATTAACATTAAAGACTCTTTTATTTCATCCGTATAACGGCTGTGTTCTGAAATTTGCCGATCAACATACTGACTGCTTGCACGTTGCAAGTCGATATTCTGTTCGCTGAGCTGGTTAAATAGCGCCAGCGATTCCTTCAGGTTGCTGCCATCCAGTGGAATATCTTGCAGTGTGCGGCTGACCGCCTGCTGGGCTTGAACCACCTGGGCGTTGGCCACACTTTCACCCGGATTCAACAGCGAGACCAGGTCTGATAAAACCTGCTGTAGTTGCTCATGTTCGCGCTGAAAAAGTGTTAATAAATCTTCATTACCCAGGGCAGCAAACTGTCGTGCCCGTCGCTCCAGATCCAATAAATCGGAGTCCAGAGTCTGGCTTGAACGAGTCAGCGCAACTACGGTGTGATTCAACCGGCTGTTTTGCAGGGATAGCTCATCAAGTGTTTCCAGCGTGTATAAAATGGCCACGCACAAGGGCGCAATGACAATGAATAGCCCCAGAAGTACAAGTTGCAGTATCGAACGAGGTCGCCACAGAGTGGGTCTGATCATGGCATGAGTCAAACAGTGAGGTTAAGGGAACTACCGATAGTTGAGCCGTTATTCTACTGTGCCGGGACTCGAGTGTCTAACCCGCGGCCAAAGAGGCGAACTGACAGCGAGTAATGTCTCAGCGTCGATTGATAAATGGATTCGATCGGCGCTCTTCACCAATGCTGGTTTCGGGGCCATGGCCCGTTACCACGGTTGCCTCTTCATCCAAAGTCATCAGGCGCTGCTTAATGGATTTCAACAGCGTGCCCATGTCACCACCCCATAAATCGGTACGACCTATCGAACGTTTGAACAAGGTATCACCGGCAATCAGCAGCTTGTAATCCTCAAACCAAAAGCTCATCGAGCCCGGAGTATGTCCGGGGGTATGGATCGCTACGCCATCAGCACAACCTAAATCAGCTTCATCTTTAAGCCACTCATCCGGACCCGGAATTGCCTGATAAGGAACGCCAAATACCCGGCACTGCTCTTCAAGAGCCTCCCATAAAAACAAATCTTCTTTATGCAGGCACAAGGAAGCGCCGGTAGCCTTTTTGATTTCACCGGCGGCAAGAATATGATCGAGATGAGCATGGGTATGAATTATGCTGACCACCTTTAAACCCAGCTCCTCAATGACTGCCAGGATCTTTTTTGCATCACCACCGGGATCAACAACAATCGCTTTTTTACTGACTGGGTCACCTATAATGGTGCAATTACATTGCAATGGACCGACCGGGAAAGTCCTGCGTATTAACTGTGGCTGACTGGCAACGCTGGTCATGAAGTTACACCTATCGGAGGATTAACGGCCTTTTTTGGTATGGCTGACCAAGCGCCGTTTTTTCTGTATTTGCCGCGTGGACAAAACATTTTTACGACCTTCAAAGGGATTTTTACCGGTTTTAAATTCCATGAAAACTGGTGTGCCTTCTATTTTTAACGCCTTCCTAAAACTGTTTTCCAGATAACGCTTGTAACTGTTGGGAAGCGCCTCTGTTTGGTTGCCATGGACGATGACCCTTGGCGGACAGGAACCGCCCTGATGCGCGTAACGCAGTTTTATTCGTCGGCCATTAACCAGCGGCGGCATATGTTCGGCAACAGAGGTTTCCAGAATACCGGTCAACTTGTTGGTGGTCCATTTCGAGCTGGCTGAAAGATAGGCCTGATCCACTGCTTTATATAAATCCCCAACGGCGGTTCCGTGCAGGGCGGAGATAAATTTTATTTTAGCAAAACGAACAAAGTCCAGCCGTCGCGCGATATCTTTTCGGACTTTGTCCTTGTCTTCCACAGTCATGCCATCCCATTTATTGACGGCAATCACTAACGCCCGACCGGCCCGTAGTGCAAAGGAAAGGACGTGCAAATCCTGATCTACAATACCCTCGCGCGCATCAAATAATGCAATCACAACCTGAGCATCGTCAATGGCTTTCAGCGTTTTGATAATAGAGAATTTCTCGATTGTTTCCTTAATATTCTTTCGGCGACGAATGCCGGCCGTATCAATCAGGGTATAGGGCTTGTCGTGGCGCATATAAGGGATGTAGATACTATCCCGCGTCGTTCCCGGTTGGTCGTATACGACCACACGATCTTCACCTAAAAGCCGGTTGACCAGAGTAGATTTGCCGACGTTAGGTCGACCAATTACCGCAATGCGAGTGCCATGGCTTTGACCTGCCGGAGTGCCTTGCTCTGATGTATCGAAAGCGGCAAGCACATCGACCATTAACTGGCGCACACCCCGATTCTGGGATGCCGCAATAGTATATAAATGTGACATACCCAGCTCATGAAATTCTGCTGAAACCACATCGGGGTCGCGGCCATCGACTTTATTAACAACCAGGAAACAGTGGTTTTCTGTTTTGCGTAAATGGCTGGCAATCATCTGGTCGGCAGCAGTCAAGCCCGATTGGGCATCCACCAGGAACAACACACAATCAGCTTCCACCATGGCTTGCAGAGACTGACCAGCCATGAGTGAATCGATACCCTCTTCATCGCCGCTGATGCCACCCGTATCAATCACAATAAAATTGCGATCGTCCAGCGTTCCGTTACCATAAATTCGATCGCGGGTCAGACCGGCATAGTTGGCCACCAGTGCAGCACGCGAACGGGTCAGGCGATTGAATAAAGTCGACTTACCGACATTGGGTCGCCCAACAATAGCGATGACTGGCGTCATAATGAATGCTCTGAATGAAGAGTAGGTAAAAACACGGGTATACCGAAACTCAAGTCGGGTATTCTAATCCAGTGACAGCGCAACCAGCTTGCCGCTGTTGCTATAGATATATAGCTGGCCGCCATACGAAACAGGTTTTGATCGAAGGCCATCGCTGTCAATTTTCTTGCGGGCTACAAAATGGCCGTTAGATTTCAAAATGACATGCAAATAACCCTCCTTGTCGCCTACAACCACATAGTTACCGTAAACGACCGGGTCGGTGAGTCCGCGATACTGAAGTGATTCCTGGCGCCAAATCGTTTCACCGGTATTCTTGTCCAGGGCATGCAGAAAATCATTCTCATCAACAACGAATAGCTGTTCCAGGCTTTCATCCGGTCCAAGGAAGCTGGACAATTCTTTTTCCCAGATAACTTTTGAGCTTCTCAAATTTATAGCAGCTGTTTTGCCATGAAAACTGGTGGCATAAATAACTCCTTCGGCAACGAGGGGAGTGCCATCAACATCAATCATTCGATCAAGCTCGGAGCGACCTTGAGGAGATGCCAAACGCTTTTCCCAATAAACACGACCTGTTTCAGGGTCCAGAATTACGATCTTACCATTGGCAAAACCGGCTAGAATATAATCTGTGGCGACAATCGGCGTACTGGTTCCACGCAACGTCAGTTTTGGCAAAATGCTCTCGTAAGTCCATCGGTGCTCACCCGTTTCGTGTTCAAAGGCATAGATTTTTTCATCCAGGGTTTGCACCACCACTATCTGTCCGTTGGTTTGTGGAGCAGCAACCACCTCGCTGGTGACATTGGCGCGCCAGACTTCCAAACCTTTCTGGTCCAAAGCAATCACTTCACCGTTGGTGGTTGCTACAAAAGTCCGTTCAAAGCCAACGCCGACACCACCACTTACCGGTGTTTTCAGATTCTGTTTCCACACGCGCTTGCCGGTCAGTTTATCAAAGGCAGCAAGCTTTCCAGTCGCATCAACAGCAAAAACAAGATCGTTATCGATGGCCAACACCAATCGCAAATAGTTTTCCCCGAAGCCATCACCGATTTGGGCTGACCAGGTTGTGGTGAGGTTTCGCTCCTGGGTCATTTTTATAAGGGCGGCGGGTTCCTTTTCACTACCTTTTTTACTGCCGAACATGCCACAGGCACTAAGGGAAAAAATCAGGAGGGTAACGACACTCAGTTTAGACAACACAGTCATTTAACTTCCTCCGGCAACTGCCAAGTCTTCAAGCTTCATCGTCAACACGGGGTTAACCAGTCCCAAACGCTCTACTTCAGATGCCGCATGAGCATAGGCTTTTCGGGCGTCATCAAGACGGTTCAAGCGCAAGTAAATGTCCCCTTTTACTTCCTCATAGGAAGCGCTAAAGCCACCAGCCTCGGTGTTTTCAATAAGCGCCAGCGCGCGCATGGCGTTTTCATCACCCGGCTGAGCGGCAATGACCCGCGCCAACCGTAATTTAGCGAGCTTATTCACAACACTCTTGTCATCGCCATGGGTTAACACCCATTCCAGCTCTTTCTCTGCCAGCGGCAGGTCATTAGCCAGCACGGCCTGTTTTGCTGCGAGCAAGCCGGCATATTGGGCATAGGTGCTGTTTTCATATTCACTTTTCAGCTGCTTCATCAGATGTGTTGCTGTCGCCTGATTCGCTTCAGTGGGCGACTGTTCGCTGAGCGCAACGGCATCAAGCAAATCAAAATAGGTGTCTGAAGCCGCCTCGGCGACATTACGAGTGTGATCCTGCCAGGCTTTCCAGCCAAACACTGCCGCCGCTGCCAAGACAATACCAACCACGATGGCTTTACCATTTTCATGCCACCAACGCTTTAGCGCTTCCAGCTGCTCTTCTTCGGTACGTAAATCGTCCACCTAAATTACTCCTAAATCTGAGAGTCTGCTGACCCCGTTTCTATACATTCTGTTATTACAATAACTCTGTAAACTTGCCCTGCTACGGTCTATGGCTCACATCAGAGCCGTACGCAGAAATTCCATCAATTCAGCTCGAGCAACACGCATTTGATCAGTATTTTCGCGCAAAGCTTTGACCGTAACAACATCGTTAGCCAACTCATCTTCGCCGAGCACCAACGCATAGCGAGCCCCGCATTTATCCGCCCGTTTAAACTGGCTTTTAAAGCTGCCACCACCACAATTAACCTGAACTTTTATTTGCGGCAAACTATCCCTGACCTGCTCGGCCAGCGTCAATGCAGCCCTGGCGGATTCTGCACCGACAGCGGCCAGGTAAATATCTGAAACAGGGCGCGGTTTATCTGAGGGAAGGTCCAAACTTTCCAACATTAACACTAAACGTTCAACACCAATAGCAAAACCTACGGCAGGCGTCGCTCGTCCACCCAGCTGTTGTACGAGACCATCGTAACGGCCTCCGGCACATATTGTGCCCTGTGCGCCCAACGCACTGGTCAGCCATTCGAACACTGTTTTTCCGTAGTAATCCAGCCCCCTAACCAGGCGGGGGTTTATCCTATAGGAAACGTTGGCAGCGTCCAGGATTGCTCGCAATTCTGCGAAATGATCCAGTGATTCAGCATCCAGGTAGTCAGTAAAATCTGGAGCATTTTCCAGAAGCGCCTGAACAGCAGGATTTTTACTGTCAAGAATTCGAAACGGATTAGTCTGCAAGCGTCTCAGGCTATCACTATCCAGCTTATCTGTATGCGAACTCAAAAAAGTAACCAGGTCGCCCCGATAACGTGCTCGGTCCCGGGCTGTACCCAGAGAGTTGATTTCAAGACTAACAGCCGAACTCAAACCCAGCT
>Ga0316201_10002491_pt1 | contig 13123 bp, 10 predicted proteins | sample CS6wburrow_MG_FD_204516 | JGI IMG/M metagenome (GOLD analysis project Ga0316201, IMG submission 204516) | Coastal sediment microbial communities from Delaware Bay, Delaware, United States - CS-6 worm burrow | ecosystem: Environmental > Aquatic > Marine > Coastal > Sediment | place: USA... | reverse complement strand
CCAGCGCGGCACGCCCCGCCTCAATGATCGGCTCGGCCGTGCTGAAGTCGGGCTCGCCCGCCGCAAGGTGCACCACATCGCGCCCGGCTGCAGCCAACTGGTGCGCGCGGGTCAACACTTCGACCACCCGAAAGGGCTCGATCTCGGCAACACGCTGCGACCAGCCGCCCGGCCTTTTAAGCTTCCCCATAACACACTCTCATTGCCCAGCACGGCATTCTACCAATTGCCGGGAGGGGGGTGTTAACTACCGCTAAAAACTGTCACTAAATGGTGGCGCACGCCTGACTAATCTGGTAGTTTCTGCGCCCTTGGTTCGGGGGGAGCCCCGGCAACCCTAACCGTAATACTGTGAGTATTGTCTCGTTAACTTGCACGTATGGATAAATAACCATGCCTACAGCAGCCAAAAAAACAGCCCGCAAACCGAAGACGACAACCACCGAGTTCAAGGACTTCACGCCTTACAAGCCCAAGCGCGGCGAAGTCTACATGAGCGAAAAACAGCGCGAGCACTTCAAGGCCATTCTCCGGAACTGGAAATCCGAGCTGATGCAGGAGGTGGACCGCACCGTCAGCCACATGAAGGACGAGGCCGCCAACTTCCCGGATCCCGCCGACCGCGCCACCCAGGAAGAGGAGTTCAGCCTGGAACTCCGGACCCGGGACCGTGAACGCAAACTGATCAAGAAGATCGATTCCACCATCGAGCGTATCGAGCAGGACGACTATGGCTTCTGCGACGCCTGCGGGGTGGAGATCGGCATCAAGCGCCTGGAAGCGCGACCCACTGCCAACCTCTGCATCGACTGCAAGACCCTGGACGAAATCAAGGAAAAGCAGGAACTGGGCTGATACCGGGCCTTGCCGGGCTCCGCTGCGCCATACCGGGGGCGTTTTGCCCCCTCCCCCACCGGCCCCCTGCACCTGGGGTCCCTGATCGCCGCCCTCGCCAGTTTCCTGGATGCCCGGCATGCCTCGGGCACCTGGCTGGTGCGCATGGAAGATCTCGACCCACCGCGGGAAGAACCCGGTGCCGCCGGGCGCATTCTGCATAGCCTGCAGTGCCACGGGCTGGCGTGGGATGAGGAGGTGCTGTGGCAATCCCGGCGGGCGGCCGTCTACGCGGAAGCACTCGAAGCCCTGTCAGCGGCACATCACCTGTTCTACTGCAACTGCACGAGAGCCATGCTCGGACCCGGCGGCGCCTGCAACGGCCACTGCATCTCGCGTCAGGCACTGGTGAACCCGCCCCGTGCCGCGCGGGTGCGCGTGCCCCGGGCATGCCGCATCCGCTTCCAGGACGCACTGCAGGGCCTGCAGGATTCGCATCTGGGACAGGAATTTCCGGACTTTGTCGTCAAGCGCAAGGACGGACTGGACGCCTACCAGCTGGCGGTCGTGGTTGACGATGCCGCACAGGGTATCAGCCATGTCGTGCGTGGCAGCGATCTACTGGACTCCACACCCAGGCAGATATTCCTGCAGCAGCTGCTGGGCTATCCCACCCCCCGCTACTGCCACCTGCCGGTGATCACCAACCAGCTGGGACAGAAATTCAGCAAGCAGAATCATGCCCCCGCCCTGGACGACGCACAACCCCACGCCAACCTGAGGCTGGCGCTGCGTTTTCTGCACCAGCAGGAGCCGCCGGAGGACCTCGTGACCACGGACCAGCTGCTGGACTTCGCCATCCGTCACTGGATGCCCGAGCGCATTCCTGCCAATGAGGCGATTCCCGCATCCACGCTGGGCCTGCGGGAGTGATCTTCACTCGTCGCTCCAGTAGTATCGGTTGAACCAGGTCCGAAGACCGCAGGTCGTGGAGTCATTGCCATGTACATCAATCGCGCACTGCTAGCCATTATCGGCATCCTGCTGGTCTTCTCTCCCGCCATCGAGGGCTGGCTGTTCAGCAGCGGGGCCCCCTGGTACCGACCTTACCAACTGTGGCTGCTGGTCATCGTGGCAGCGTGGTGGAACTCGCGTTCGAGGCGTCCGGATGAGCTTTAGTCTGGTCCAGATCCTCCTGTTCATCGTCGCCTACCTTACCGGCCTCTTCACCGTCGCCCACCTGGCGGACCGGGGCCTGATCCCGGCGCGCATCACGCGCCATCCAGCGGTTTACGTACTCTCCCTGGGCGTCATCGCCGGTGCCATGGCCACCAATGGCGTGATGGAGCTGGCCTACCGCTATGGCTACAACTTCCTGATGTATTACCTGGGCGTGGTTCTCGTTTTCGTGCTGGCTACGCTGCTGCTGCTCCCACTGCTGCGACTGTGCAGGGTCTACCAGCTGGCGTCCCTGGCAGACGTATTGACCTTCCGGTTCCGCAGCCCCTGGGTGGGGGCCACCATTACCATCGCCATGTGCATTACGCTGCTGCCATTGCTGGCATTGCAGATCCAGGCCGTGGCCGACAGTATCACCATCCTCTCCGGCAACGCGGGCGAGGGCCTCGCGCCCAACGACAGGCCACACGGGCTGGCCCAATTGTTCTGTATCATTATCACGGTATTTTCTATTCTGTTCGGCACCCGCCACGTCTCCTCCCAGTATCGCAACACCGGTCTGGTGACGGCTATCGCGTTCGAATCCCTGGTCAAGCTGGCCGCCATGCTGGTGCTGATGCTGGTATCCGTCTACGGCGTATTCGGTGGCTTTGACGCCATGCAGCAGTGGGTGGCGCAGGCCCCGGGAGACGGTGCGCTGGACCTGGCTCTTGCCAACGGGGACACCGCCCGCGTATTGCTGCTGGTATTTTTTTCCGGCGCGGTCTGCATGCCCCATATCTTTCACATGGCGTTTGCCGAAAATACGGACAGCCTCAATCTGCGCCACGCCACCTGGGGGCTGCCTCTTTATCTGCTGCTGCTCAGCCTGCCGATTCTGCCCGTGACCTGGGCCGGATTGAAACTTGGGCACGGCCTGCCTGTGGATTACAGCGGTATCGGCATCGGGCTGGCCCTGCACGCCAGTGGCTTCACCGCGACGGCATTCGTGGCCGGACTCTCCGCCGCCAGCGCGACCATCATCGTAACCACTCTGGCTCTCGCCAACATGTGTATCAATCACCTGGTGCTGCCATTCCGCCTGCTGCAGATCGATCGGGAGCAGAGCATCTACATCCAGCTCAAGTGGTTGCGCCGCTCTCTCATCGCCATCCTGATCCTGGCAGGTTATGGCTTTTTCATCGCCCTGGAAGGCAAGCAGAGCCTGACCCAACTGGCACTCGTGGCCTTTTCCGGCACCCTGCAGTTTCTGCCCGGTGTCATCGCCACGCCTTACTGGCCCCGGGCGAACCGCAGGGGCCTGCTCGCGGGCCTGGCGGGCGGGCTGCTGATCTGGCTGGTGCACCTGCTGCTACCGGCGATCTCCGATTACCATCCCGGTCTGCCGCAGCTGCTGTTCCGCGCTGTTGCAGGTGACCCGGGAAGTCACTGGGCAACCGCTACACTGGTCTCTCTGGCTGTCAATACCGCGCTTTTCCTGGTCATCTCCTTGCTTACGCGCCGCGATGCAGATGAACAGGCGGCAGCGGAAATCTGCTCGATGGACGACCTCAACCGTCCTACCCGCCAGGTACTATCCCTGGGAAGTGCAGCTGAATTCATGCAACAGCTGGCGCCCGCACTGGGTGAAAAAACAGCCCACAGCGAAGTCACACGGGCACTGGCGGAGCTGCAGTTCGACCGTGAGGAGTCAAGACCCTACGCCCTGCGCAGACTGAGAACCAGAATCGAGGCCAACCTCTCGGGACTGCTGGGGCCCGCGGTAGCGCACGACATCATTGAGCGCTGCATACCTTTTCGGCAGGGCCTGCGGGACGCCACGAACGACATGAACCTGATCGAACGCAACCTGGACCGGGCGCAGATCCAGTTTACGGGTATGGCGGCGGACCTGGACAATCTGCGGCGACACTACCGCGAGACACTGGACAAGTTGCCAATCGGTGTCTGCTCCCTCAGCGCTGATGGAGAGGTGCTGATGTGGAACAGGTCCATGGAGCAGATTACCGGAATACCGTCGGACCAGATTGTGGGGTCACTGCTGGCCCGGGTCCGCGAACCCTGGCGAGGCATTATAGGCGCCTTTCTGCAGGGCGATGCGGACAGCCTGCTCAAGACTGAAGTGGCGACCGGAGGCGATGCGCCCCGCTGGATCAGCCTGCATCGAACCTCGCTGCAGGCCGGCGACGTCAGCGCCGACTCGGTGCTGCTGGTGGAGGATATTACCGAGCTCGAGCGGCTCGAACAGGAGCTGTTGCACAGTGAGCGCCTGGCCTCCATCGGTCGCCTGGCTGCGGGCGTGGCGCACGAGATCGGCAACCCGGTTACCGGTATCGCCTGTCTGGCTCAGAATCTGCGTTATGAAACGGATGCCGATGAAATCGGCCACACCGCCAGCGAGATCCTGAAACAGACAGACCGGGTCAGCCGTATCGTCGAATCCCTGGTGAATTTCTCTCACACCGGCTCCGGCCCGGGGGACGCCTCCCTGACACCCACTAACCTGGCCGACTGCGTGGATGAGGCGATCAGTCTCCTGTCCCTGGATCGCCAGGCCAGAGCAGTGCAGTTCCGTAATCTCTGTGATCGCGAACTGGTGGTCATGGCTGACAGCCAGCGCCTGCTGCAGGTCTTCATCAACCTGCTGAGCAACGCCAGGGCTGCTTCTCCGGAGCAGGGGGAGGTGGATATCTGCAGCAGCGTGTCCGACGGGCTTGTGAGCATCGAGATTCAGGACCAGGGCTGCGGCATCCCGACGGAACTGCAGGGCCAGGTATTTGAACCGTTCTATACCACCAAGGATCCGGGAGAGGGTACGGGACTCGGCCTGGCACTGGTTTTCAGCATTATGGAGGACATGGGTGGCAGTGTTCACATCACCAGCCCGGTGACTGACGGACCCCGACCCGGAACGCGCATCACACTCCGGCTGACACAGGGCAGTTACGGGGCGGAACTCGATATGTAACCCTGCAAACGGCCGCAGATGCTGGAATATCAGCGGCCACAGGAGTATGTTGGGTAGTTCGTACACAACAGGTAACACGCATCATGCACCAGATTCTCGTGGTGGAAGACGAGTCTGTCATACGCACCGCACTGCGACGCCTGCTTGAACGCAACGGTTATGCCGTCAGCGAGGCCGGATCGGTACAGCAGGCGGAAACTGAGCACGACCTTACCAGCTTCGATCTGGTCATCAGTGACCTGCGCCTGCCCGGAGCTGCCGGCACGGAATTGATTCAAAAAGCGGGGAATGTACCCGTGTTGATCATGACCAGCTACGCCAGCCTTCGCTCGGCTGTGGACTCCATGCGGATGGGTGCGGTGGATTATATCGCCAAACCTTTCGACCACGAGGATATGGTGAGCGCGGTGCAACGTATCATCGCCGACCACCCCACGGCGCACGCCGAGCGGGAGCGGGAGCGCGAGCGGAGTACGTCGAGGAATGCAGCGGAAGGACTGCGCGGTTTCATCGGCAATTGCCCTGCCATGTCAACGCTGTTCCAGCACATCGAAAAGGTCGCGCCAACCGATTCCACCGTACTGGTTCTGGGAGAGACCGGTACCGGCAAGGAACTGGTCGCCGGCAGCGTGCACCGGCTCAGCCTGAGATCCGACAAGACACTGATCTCCGTCAACTGTGCTGCCATTCCCGAAACACTGATCGAATCCGAATTATTCGGCTACGAGAAGGGGGCGTTCACCGGCGCCAATGCCAGCCGCATGGGGCTGATCGAGGCAGCGGATGGCGGCACCCTGTTTCTCGACGAAATTGGTGAGCTCCCGATGGAAGCCCAGGCCCGCCTGCTGCGATTCATTCAGGAGGGCGAGATCCGGCGCATCGGCTCGGTGCACTCCCGCAAAGTGGACGTGCGCCTGATCTGTGCGACCCATCGCGACCTGCAGACCCTGGCTGCAGAGGGCCAGTTTCGCCAGGACCTCTACTACCGGATCAATGTCCTGCGCCTTTCCCTCCCGCCCCTGCGGGAGCGCGGAAAGGACATTCTCCACCTCGCCGAGACCATGTTGCGCGCGCAGAGCGAGCGCCTTGGGAAAGGGCCCATGCGGCTCTCGCCGCGAGCGATACAGGCCATCACGACCTACCAGTGGCCGGGTAACGTACGTGAGCTGGAGCATGCCATCGAGCGCGCCGTGGTGCTGTCCGATCAGGAGGAGATCGACAACGAGGCCCTGGGTATCGATCTGGAACTGGTCAACGTCAACCGCATTCGCGGCCTGCAAGGCTTTGCTGCGCCGGACAGATTCACCCCCGCCCAGGCAAGCGATCCTCTGGAGGACCTGTCACTGGAAGATTACTTCCAGCGGTTCGTGCTGGAGCACCAGGACTCCATGAGCGAAACCGAGCTGGCAAAAAAGCTGGGCGTAAGTCGCAAATGCCTGTGGGAACGCAGGCAGCGCCTGGGCATCCCGCGCAGCAAGGGTACGGGATCTCGTCGCAAAAGGGCGGCAGCGGGCAGAAAATAAGCGTTACCAGCGCCTCTCAACGTTACATAATCAAGAGTAATTTGGTAACACAGCATACCCCCAGTGTCCCTCGCATTTATGGGGAATATTATTAAGCTATTGTTATTATTGTATTTTTTTTAATCTGGCATACAGCCTGCTTTGTCAGGGCCGGCGCGAACAATAAACCTAATAGTCGCCGCAATAAAAATAACACTGCTCACTATGGACCTGGATGGGGAAGTTTACTTCCCCTTCGTTCATGCTTGTTGCGGCCTGTGATCGTGGCCACAACGCCGGGCCAACGTCGCCCCACAGCGTTGTAACAATTTATGCATTTTTTACTTGGGCATATAAAAGAAACTATGTTTTTATGTGTGCCTATAACAATAACAGCATCCGAGAAATAACAATAACTCCTTCGTGAGACCTGGATGGGGAAAACACTGTTTTCCCCTTTCTTCCAGCCACCGGGATGGCACCGCCTGCCGGCCCAGTCGCGTCAAAGCCCTGCGTCTATGTTAGACTGCGCCCCTGTTTCCACGACTGCCACAGGCTGCAATTTCTCTTGAAAGTCATCCCCCGGGATCAACACTGCATTTCCCGCAAGCACATCAGCGACAGCGCCCTCAAGGTCATGTCGCGCCTGCGCAATAAGGGATACAAGGCCTATCTTGTCGGCGGGGCGGTCAGAGACCTGTTGCTCGGCGGCCACCCCAAGGACTTCGATATAGCCACGGATGCGACACCGGAAGAGGTACACGGCCTGTTCCGCAATTCCCGTATCATCGGTCGACGCTTCCGCATCGTGCATGTGCGTTTTGGCCGGGAGATCATCGAGGTGACCACCTTCCGCGGTCACCACGAAAACAGTAGCGATGAGTCCGGGCAGGACGGCGGCAACCAGGCTCGCCAGTCCGCCAGTGGCCGACTGCTGCGCGACAACGTCTATGGCTCCCTGGAGGAGGATGCGGTGCGGCGGGACCTGACCGTCAATGCACTGTATTACGATGCCGGCACGTTCGAAGTCTACGATCACGTCCACGGCATGCAGGACCTGGAGCGCCGCAGCGTCTGCATTATCGGCGATCCCGAGCAGCGCTATCGGGAAGATCCGGTGCGCATGCTGCGCGTTTTGCGGTTTGCCGCCAAACTGGATTTTTCCATTGACCCCGAGACCGCCCGGGCGATTCCCGCCTGCGCCCACCTGCTTGGGGATATCCCTGCCGCACGCCTGTTCGATGAGTTCCTGAAGCTATTCCTGGCAGGCTACGCCGCCGCCACACTGGACAAATTGCTGGAATTCAGGATGCTGCACTATCTGTTTCCGGAGACTGCGGAATGCCTGCACCGGGATGCGACTGCGCTGGCACTCGTTCGCGCGGCCATGGCCAGCACAGACCAGCGCATTGCTGAAGACAAGCCAGTCACGCCGGCGTTTATTCTGGCGGCACTGTTGTGGCCCGTGGCGCAGCGCGAAGCCCAGCACCTGGAGCAGCGCGGTGACCCGCCCATGGTCGCCATGCACAGCGCCGCCCAGCAGACCATCGCCGCAGCGGCCCACCACATCTCCATCCCGCGCCGCTTCAGCCAGCCTATGCGCGAGATCTGGGAGTTCCAGCTGCGCCTGCAGCGCCGCCAGGGACGGCGGGCCGCGGAACTGGTGGAGCACCGCCGCTTTCGCGCCGCCTATGACTTCCTGCTGCTCAGGGAAGCCGCCGGAGAGGATACCGGGAACATCGGCAGCTGGTGGACTGAGTTTCAGGTACTGCCCCCGGAACAGCGCCTGGAACAGGCGGGCAGCAAGAGTGAAGGCAACCCAGGCCACGGACGGCGCAAGCGGCCTCGCACCCGGCGCTCCAACGCCAGGACATGATCACCGCCTACATCGCCCTGGGCAGCAATCAGCAATGCCCGGAGGAACAGTTGCGCCGCGCCGTGAAGGCGATCGGCCAACTCGGCGGATCGCGAATCCTCCAGGTCTCCCCCGTGTACCGCAGTGCGGCGGTTGGCCCCGGAGAGCAGCCCGACTACCTCAATGCCGTTGTGGCACTGGAGACCGGGCTGTCGCCGGGGAGGCTGTTGCAGGCCTTACAGGATATAGAGCACGCCCAGGGCCGCGTGCGCACGGAACGCTGGGGGCCACGCACCCTGGATCTGGACATTCTTCTCTACAGCGATCACATCATCGCCACCCCCGAGCTGACGATCCCCCACCGCGCCATCGCAGAGCGCAACTTCGTGCTGTACCCCCTGATCGACCTGGCCGGCAGGGAAATGGTGCTGCCGGGCGGGACAGATCTTGATACATTAGTGGCGAACTGCCCCGGAGGTGAACTGACAGAGGCGGGGCTGGATCTGAATAGCGAGGCAGCGTGTCAACAGTGACCGGCAACACACCAGGCCACCGCGGCCCATGAGCGATACCCCGATTATCAATATCGACCTCAGGGGGCGCACGCCCCCCTCCTTCATCGCGGTCGAGGGTCCTATCGGAGTGGGCAAGACCACCCTGGCCAAAAAACTGGCGGCGAGCTTCAACTACCAGACCCTGCTGGAGGACGCCGAGGAAAACCCCTTCCTGGAAAAATTCTACCGCAACCGCGAACAGGCGGCGCTCGCGACCCAGTTGTTCTTTCTGTTCCAGCGGGCCCAGAAGATACAGGACCTGCGACAGACGGATATCTTCGAGCCGGTCCGGGTGGCCGACTTCCTTATCGAAAAGGACCCCCTGTTCGCACGCATCAACCTGGAGGCCGACGAATACCTGCTGTACGAGAAAGTGTATGAGCGTCTCACGATCGATGCCCCTAGACCTGACCTCGTGATTTACCTGCAGGCCTCTACAGATATCCTGCTGTCGCGCATCGAGAGCCGCGGCATACCCCATGAACAGGCCATCGGGCGCGATTACCTGGAGCGGCTGAACGAAGTGTACAGTGAGTTCTTTCTATATTACGATGGCGCTCCTCTGCTGATCGTCAATGCCAGCGAGATCGATCTCGCCAACGACGAGACGGACTACACACACCTGGTGGACTACCTGCTCGATATCCGCAGCGGTCGCCATTACTTCAACCCCACCTTCTTCGGGTAAGACACGCCATGGGCAAGATAACCATCAGCACCCTGGACAAGATGAAGGCCGCGGGAGAAAAGTTCGTCTGCATCACCGCCTACGACGCCACCTTCGCCCGCCTGGTCAGCGAGGCGGGTGCGGAGACCATTCTGGTCGGCGACTCCCTGGGCATGGTATTACAGGGCCACGACAGCACTATTCCCGTCACCGTGGAACACATGGCCTATCACACGGAATGCGTGTGCCGGGCTGCGCCTCATTCGCTGGTAATCGCCGACCTCCCCTTTATGTCGTATACCACGCCCGAGCAGACGATGGTGAACGCGACTGCACTGATGCAGGCCGGTGCCCAGATGGTCAAAATGGAGGGCGGCACCTGGCTCAGCGACTCCATCAGCATGCTGGTGGAACGCGGTATCCCGGTGTGCGCACACCTGGGCCTTACACCCCAATCGGTCAATGCCTTCGGTGGATTCAAGGTACAGGGCCGCACCCCCAAGCAGGCCAAGTCCATCCTGGCCGATGCGGTGGAAATCCAGGATGCGGGCGCCAGCCTGCTGGTACTGGAGTGCATTCCCTCGCACCTGGCGGCTGACATAAGTCGCAAACTGGACATCCCCGTCATCGGTATCGGGGCAGGCGCCGGCACCGACGCCCAGGTACTGGTCATGCACGACCTGCTGGGGCTGTCCGAGCACACCGCCCGCTTCGTGCAGAACTTCATGGACGGGCAGCCCAGTATCCAGGGCGCGCTGCAGGCTTTCGTCCAGGCCGTTAAATCCGGTGAATACCCCGGCGAGGAGCACAGCTACACCTAGGGCACGGCCCCAACCAGGTGCTCTCCCTACCCCACCTGGCAACAGCCCGCGCCGGTTTTCAGCCGGGCACACCGCCAGCGTTAATGCCAACTGTGTCACTTGCACACATTCCCGTAGAAAACTGCTTCTTTTGGTAACATTACTTTGTGAATTTTTCATAAAAATCCGTTGCCCGGGCTGCGGGTGTTGCGGCATACTCGCCTTCCCGCCGGCGGCATTGCGCGCGGACGGGCCTCAGAAGAGGAAATTTTGCCGGTTTAGCGTCACCATTCCGTACCCGCGGGGATGAGGTGGATATGCGAACTTACGAGACCAATACGCAGTTACAGTGCGCTTTGCGCGATTTTCGCCAGAAGGGCCTGTCCGTGGCTTTTGTTCCCACGATGGGCAATCTTCACGAGGGTCATCTCGACCTGGTGCGCCGGGCGCGCACGCGCTGCGATATCGTCGTCGTCAGCATCTTTGTCAATCCGCTGCAGTTCGGTCCCGGCGAGGACCTGGATGCCTACCCCCGCACACTCGCAGCGGACAAGGAGAAACTGTTCCGGGAAGGCACTCACGTGCTGTACGCGCCGGGTGTCGAAGAAATCTATCCGGAGGGCATGGCGGTCCATACCCAGGTCAGTGTACCGGACCTCTCGGAAACCCTGTGCGGCAGCAGCCGCCCCGGGCACTTCGACGGTGTCACCACCATCGTCAGCAAGCTGTTCAACATCGTGCAGCCCGATGTCGCTGTATTCGGGGAAAAAGATTTCCAGCAACTCTCTATCATACGCAAGATGGTCAGTGACCTGTGTATGCCCGTTGAAATCGTCGGTGTGGCAACCGCCAGAGACGAAGACGGCCTGGCCAAAAGCTCTCGCAATGGCTATCTGACCCGGACACAGCGCGAGATCGCGCCCATCCTGCACCAGACTTTGCTCAGCTGCCGCGAGGCGATCGCCTGCGGCTTTGACAATTTTCTGCAACTTGAGTCCCACGCCCGCATGCAACTGCTGCAGGCCGGTTTCGAGCCCGACTACTTCGAGATCCGCGACGCGCGCAGCTTGCGCACGGTCACCGAGGAGACCGAGGAGATCGCCATTCTGGCCGCTGCACGACTGGGCAAGACCCGCCTGATCGACAACGTGCGCCTGGCGCTCAATCCCGTGTCCGACTGGGGTATGCTGGCCGAACACTAGCGCCATTCTGTTACGCGCCTGGCAGTCGCGCGCAGCAGTCGCGCACAGGTCACCTATACTTAGACTTTGGTCGGCTTGCCTATCGGGGCAGGCCAAGTATCATCCTGGATTCACTTCGCTGATAGGGGAATGGCCACCATGTCTGAATCATCCATCCATCCGGTTCCCGCCAACTTCAAAGACGCGTACATCGACGCCGAGGCCTACCGGCTCATGTACGACCGTTCCATCAACGATCGCGACGCTTTCTGGAGCGAGATGGCCAATGAGTTCCTGTCCTGGGACCAGACCTGGAACAAGGTGGTCGACTACGATTTCGTCAAGGGCGAAGCCGCCTGGTTTGCCGGCGGCAAACTCAATGTCACCTATAACTGCATCGACCGCCATCTCCCGGAGAGGGCCGACCAGACCGCACTGATCTGGGAGGGTGACGATCCATCCGACAGCAAGCACATCACCTACGCCGAGCTGAAAAATCACGTGTGCCAACTGGCCAACGCCCTCAAGTCGCGCGGCGTGAAAAAGGGTGACCGGGTATGTATTTACATGCCCATGATTCCCGAGGCTGCCTATGCCATGCTGGCCTGCGCCCGCATCGGTGCCATCCACTCCGTTGTGTTTGGCGGCTTTTCGCCGGAGGCGCTCAAGGACCGGATTCTCGATTCTGACTGCCAGACGCTGATCACCGCCGACGAAGGCGTGCGCGGGGGGCGCAACATCCCGCTGAAGGACAATGCCGACAAAGCCCTGGCATCCTGCCCCAACGTTCACACCTGCCTGGTGGTGCAGCGCACCGGCGGTGACGTGACCTGGCAGGAGGAGCGCGATGTCTGGTACCACGAAATAACAGCGGGTGCCGACACCGAGTGTTCGCCGGAGTCCATGGACGCCGAGGACCCCCTGTTCATACTCTACACCTCGGGCTCCACCGGCAAGCCCAAGGGCGTACTGCACACCACCGGCGGCTACCTGCTGCAGGCGGCCATGACCTTCAAGTATGTGTTCGACTATCGAGAGGGTGAAATCTACTGGTGCACGGCCGACGTGGGCTGGGTCACCGGCCACACCTACATCGTTTATGGACCGCTGGCCAACGGCGCCATCTCCCTGATGTTCGAAGGTGTACCCACCTACCCGGATGCGGGTCGCTGCTGGGAAGTGGTGGATAAGCACCAGGTGAACACCTTCTACACCGCACCCACCGCCATCCGCGCCCTGCACGCGGTCGGCGACGAGCCGGTGAAACGCAGCTCGCGGGCCAGCCTGCGCTTGCTGGGTACGGTGGGGGAACCGATCAACCCGGAGGCGTGGAACTGGTATTACACGGTGGTAGGGGATTCCCGCTGCCCCATCGTCGACACCTGGTGGCAGACCGAGACCGGCGGCCACATGATCACCCCCCTGCCCGGCGCCACGCCCCTGAAGCCCGGTTCGGCAGCCTTCCCCTTCTTCGGGGTGGAGCTGGCCCTGTTGAACGAGGATGGCTCGGAAATCGAGGGTGCCGGAGCGGGCTATCTGGCCATCAAGTCTTCCTGGCCGGGGCAGATCCGCACCGTGTACGG
>Ga0316201_10002490_pt1 | contig 13125 bp, 9 predicted proteins | sample CS6wburrow_MG_FD_204516 | JGI IMG/M metagenome (GOLD analysis project Ga0316201, IMG submission 204516) | Coastal sediment microbial communities from Delaware Bay, Delaware, United States - CS-6 worm burrow | ecosystem: Environmental > Aquatic > Marine > Coastal > Sediment | place: USA: Delaware... | reverse complement strand
CCAAACGGAGGTGTCAAGAATGACGTTTGAAGATTGAGTGCTAAAAGAATCCCAATCCAAATCAAGTCCATCTTAAAATCTATAAAGATGGGCGCAACAACCGGGACGATAATGAAGATAATCTCAATAAAATCAATGAAAAACCCTGCTATGAATACCACAATCATGACCAGTAGTAGAAACATCATTGGGGTTAGATTTGCATCCTTGATGAACTCAACCAAAAAATCATCTCCCCCAAGCCCTCTAAAAACGAGCGTAAAGGTAGTCGCACCTAATAAAATGAAAAATACCATACTTGTCAGATGCGTTGTCCCTTCCATCACCTCTTTTAATACCTTCAGATTTAATTTGCCATTCAAAATGGTGAGCAACGTAGCACCGAGTGCCCCGACTGCCGCTGCTTCTGTTGGAGATGCAATTCCGGCAAAAATAGACCCGAGAACGGCAACAATCAGCAGTAGAGGCAAAAGAAATGATATCACCACCATACGGAGAAAGTTCTCGCCTTTTATTTCATTGATCTCTTCCGTTGTTAACGCTGGAGCCACTTCAGGTTTGATTCTGGCAACGAAATAGATATACAGGATATAAGCGGCTACTAATAGTAAACCGGGCAACACTGCGGCCTTAAACAAATCTCCGGGTGAAACATTGAGCACGCTGGCAAGTAATATGAGCACAACTGAAGGCGGGATGATTTGGCCCAAAGTCCCTGAGGAAGCGATTGTTCCGGTGGCCAATTCAGCAGCATAGTTTCTCTTCAGCATGGTCGGTAAACTGATTAACCCCATGGTGATGACCGTAGCGCCAACAATACCGGTTGATGCAGCTAAAAGTGCCCCAACAATAACTACAGAAATAGCAAGTCCGCCTCTCATTTTACCGAACAATAAAGACATAGTTTCGAGCAGGCTTTCGGCAAGTCCGGATTTTTCGAGCATGATTCCCATGAAAATAAAAAGTGGAACTGCGAGCAAAATATAATTACTCATCACGCCCATGATCCGTGATGGCAGAAAATTAAAAAATTCAGGTCCAATAAAAATGACACCAGCGATCACAGACAATCCGCCCAAAATAAATGAAACGGGATATCCACTCAGAATGAAAAGAAATACACATAAGAATAATATCAGAGCGATGACTTCCATAGGTTACTTTTCCGTTCCCGAAATGATGAGGCGTGTGTTCTTGATGATCACCATCACCGCCTGAATAAGCAACAAGACAAAACCAATGGTGATAGAAAACTTGATCAAATACCTTGCCGGCAACCCTCCCGGATCTGCCGAACGTTCATTGATCAAAAATGAATTTTCAGCATATGCATAAGAAGTATAAATCACGACCAAACACCATGGAAGCAAAAAGAAAACAGTGCCGAGTAAATTGATCCAGGCCTTTGTTCTTTCGCTTCTGTGTGTATACCAAACATCTACCCTTACATGTTCATCTGCTTGCAATGCATATGCCCCACCTAACAGAAACACAAGCGCGAATAAATGCCATTCTAACTCCAGCATCCATTCCTGTGAATTGCTAAATACATAACGCATAAAAACATCTATACAGATCAGGATAACAAGGATGAGTGTGAGCCAACTTGATGCTTTACCGACAGAACGGATAAATCTATCAACCATGGCAAAAAGATAGAGAAATAGCCGGATGCTACAAAACAAGCTATAAAAAAAGGCCACCTTCAAACGAAGATGGCCTTCAAGACTAAAGTCATTTCTTTTTATTGCTCTGCATTCAAAGCTTCAATTTTAGCTTTGTATTCTTCAGCTTTATCAAACTGATTTTTTCGTGCAAAAATTTCTTTTAAGGCGATCAGTGTATTCATGTCCTTGCCATTGATCTTTTCCGATTTTTGGAAGTAAGGCAGGGCTTTTTCAAACATTTCATCTGAATCTTCTTTTGCTTTGTCATATTTGGCCGTTCCTTCTTTAGAATAGTCATTTGCTAATTCATTCATGAGCTGTGTAGTGGCAGCAGCTTTATTGTAATAGAGTTGGCCAATACTATAATTTGCATCAAAGAAATCAGCATCCTGTTCCAAAGCCCGGTTGAAGTAGTCCAGGGCAGCATCAAAACATTCAGCTGCTTTTGCTTCATCTCCACTTGCATTTGCTTTTTGGTATAGCTGATCGTATACATTACCAAGAGTGGTCATCACTGACAGGTTAGATGGTTCTTTTTCAAGCGCAATTTTCAAGCGATCAATGAGTTCATCCAATCTTCCTTGTGATAACATATGGTTGATTTCGGCATATAGCATTCCAACATCATCCGGAAATTTTTCACGGCCTTTTGTTAAAATTGCCTCTGCCTCCTCCATGTTCTCATCTTTTTTCACTTTGTAAAGTGCTTCATAGACTGCAGGATTGTCATACTCAGATGCGTATAAATCTTCAAAAATCATTTTTGCTTCATCCATCATTTCTCCGCTGAGAGCAGCAATCCCAGAGTAATACTTTTGGTCCATACGCTCTTCGTCACTTTGGAAAAAGGGCAATTCTTTATTATCAACCAACAACTTATCACCTTTAACTGTAGCATTGAATAACTCAAATGCCTTTACAAAGTTTTGGCGTTGATAAAAAATAGAACCCAGGTAATTTACATTCGCAAGGATCGTTGAAATGCCTTTTAAAGCATCTTTTTTCTCAAAACCTTTTGCAGCATACTTTAATGCATTGGCATATCCTTCGTAAGCTTTAAGAGGTGCCTCCGGATTTTTTAATTCAGATTCAGGATCAAGTACGAGCAACTGAATATCTTTATTCATTAATTCGTTGAAGACTTTTCCCTGGGTATTCCATGCTTTTGATGATTCTTTCAAATTTCCTGAACTCATTGCATTTTCGATCAGGGTTCTAGCTTCATCAAGTTTATCGCCATTATTTGAAGGATCAAGATTGTATGTACCAACGAGGCGAGCAGCTTTTTTCATGTCTTTTTCAGCGTCCTGCGCATTTAAACCAAGAACCAGGAAAAAGCTGGATAAGATTATGATCAATTTTTTCATCTGTAGAAGATTAAAATTTATATGATTGAATTAGATTCCAATAATAAGACGTAATGATTATTCAAATTTCATATCCAAAATGTTAAAAAATCAACACTTTTTGTTAAGAATTATTAACATTTTCAAGAGGTGAGAAGATTTGTCTTCAAGGGGTTTCTACTCAACAAATGTATAAAATTATTCAAAACCGGTAATACGCTTCAAATCACCTATTCCTCCTCATTGGCATGATCTTCATCATCTTTTTCATCGATCCTTACAACTGCAACATCTGCAATCTTATCATCTCCAGTCAAATTGATCACTCTAACTCCCTGTGTAGCTCTTCCCATCACACGTATATCTGATACTTTCATTCGGATAATAATACCCGATTCATTTGTGATCATCAGGTCATTTTCTTCCTGAACTTGCTTGATTGCGACCAGCTTGCCAGTCTTTGGCGTTACTTTGATCGTTTTCACTCCCTTTCCACCACGATTCGTGATTCTGTAATCTTCAATTTCTGATCGTTTTCCATTTCCTTTTTCCGAAACCACTAAAACCGTTGTGTTTTCAACCCCGGGATCAATGCAAATCATCCCTACTACTTTCGACTGCTCGGATTTCATTTTCATCCCTCGCACCCCAGCAGCTGTTCTGCCCATCGGTCGCACTTTTTCTTCAGGGAACCGGATAGCATAGCCATCGCTGTTTGCGAGGAAGATTTGACTATTTCCAGTTGTTAATTTTGCTTCCAATAACTGGTCTCCTTCTTTGATCGTTATCGCGTTAATACCATTACTCCGTGGTCTGCTAAATGCTTCTACTGATGTCTTTTTGACCATGCCATTTCGCGTACAAAACATAATGAAGTGAGACGAGTTAAACTCTTTATCTTCAAGATCCTGAACAATGATAAAAGCTTTAACACCATCCTCTTTAGGCAACCGAATTAAATTTTGAATTACTCTGCCCATTGAGTTTTTGGTCGCTTCGGGTATTTCATATACTCGAATCCAATGGCACCTTCCCTGCTCCGTAAATAAAAGCAAGTAATCATGCGTACGGGCAACGAACATTTGTTCGATGAAATCTTCATCCCGCGTTTTACTTCCTCTGCTCCCTCTTCCACCGCGACTCTGCGTTCGATACTCTGAGACCTGGGTTCTTTTGATATATCCAAGTTTTGAAATGGTCACGACTACGTCATCATTCGAAATCATGTCTTCGATGCTGATTTCTCCCTCGGAAAAGGAAATTTCAGTCCGTCTTTCATCACCAAATCTATCCTTAACTTCCGTTAATTCTTCGATAATGATATCTCGTTGTAGCCGGTCACTAGCAAGGATTTCTCTATACCTTGCGATCGTTTTTTGAAGCTCTTCATACTCCTCCTTGACTTTAGCACGCTCCAATCCAACTAACTTTTGGAGTCTCATTTCAAGGATTGCTTTGGCTTGAATTTCGGAGAGTTCAAATTTCTCCATCAAACCATCTTTCGCCTCTTCAACTGTTTTTGAATTTCGAATTAAAGCGATTACTTCATCGAGGTTATCCAGAGCGATGAGTAATCCTTCGAGGATATGAGCTCTTTCTTCTGCCTTTCTCAGATCATAAGTGGTTCGACGGATAATCACCTCGATTCTGAATTTGATAAATTCTTCGACGAGCTGTTTCAAATTCAGCTGAACAGGTCTTCCGTTGACAAGCGCAATATTATTCACGCCGTATGAAGATTGCAACGGCGTATATTTATATAGTTGGCTAAGAATAACGCTTCCCATTGCTTCCCTTTTCAATTCAACTACAATGCGTAAGCCATCCCTGTCAGATTCATCCCGAACATCAGAAATCCCAACTATTTTTTCTGCATTTACCAGGTCAGATATTTTGACAATTAGGGAAGCTTTATTGACCTGGTATGGAATTTCATTTACGATGATTACTTCTTTTCCAGATGGAGTAGTTTCAATTTCGGCCCTTCCCCGAAGCACTACTTTACCACGTCCTGTCATAAACGCTTCTTTGACACCACTCATCCCATAGAGAATGCCTCCGGTTGGGAAATCTGGTGCTTTGATATGTGTCATCAACTCATCTATGGTAATTTCAGGATTATTTATTGTGGCTACGACTCCATCAACTACTTCTGACAAGTTGTGCGGCATCATATTAGTCGCCATCCCCACTGCGATCCCGGAAGCTCCATTGATCAATAAAGTTGGAAGTCTACTTGGTAAGACAGTTGGTTCCTGTAAAGAATCATCAAAATTATACCTGAAATCAACCGTCTCCTTTTTGATATCCGCGAGAATTTCTTCACTAATTCTCTCAAGACGGGCTTCTGTATACCGCATCGCAGCCGGTGAATCTCCATCCAGTGAACCAAAGTTACCCTGACCATCAACTAATGGATAACGCAAGGACCATTCCTGTGCCATACGCACCATTGAATCATACACAGCAGTGTCACCGTGCGGGTGATATTTACCAAGCACCTCCCCAACGATTCTTGCAGATTTCTTATGTGCCTTATTATAAACCAGGCCCAGTTCTGACATACCGTATAGAACCCGACGGTGAACGGGTTTGAGCCCATCGCGCACATCAGGAAGTGCTCTCGCGACAATCACTGACATCGAATAATCGATATAAGCAGATTTCATTTCTTCCTCAATGTTAATTGGTATGATTCTCGGATTATCAGCCATAAAAAATGTTCCTTTTTTGAAGCTGCAAAAATACGCATTTAAAGCCGTTTTATATATAAATTTTTCAGATTTGAAGGGATTTAATTATATGCTATTTAACCACCTTCTCTCCACAGAACTGCCAAACCTTTTACCTCTAGATTCGGTTTAAAGTGGGTATATTTGCCGCGCAAAATCTGATCATGCCTGAAGTCAAACCATATAATCTTGAGGATTCTTCCAAAAAACAAGAGGTACGCGAAATGTTCGACAACATTGCGCCAAGATATGACCTGTTAAACAGGCTACTTTCACTTGGCATTGACCAGTCATGGCGCAGAAAGGCCCTTGCTTTGCTGGAGAATCACCCAATAAATGAACTCCTGGACATGGCAACCGGAACTGGAGATCTGGCTATCATGGCTACTAAAATGCTTCAGCCGAATCACGTCACAGGTGTGGATTTGTCACCGAATATGCTTTCTTTCGCTGCTGAAAAAGTAAAAAAAGCGAAACTCAGCAAGATCATTGAATTTCATGAGGGTGATGCGGAGAATCTTTCATTGGAAGACAATAGGTTCGATGCTGTGACCGTTGCTTTTGGAGTAAGAAATTTTGGTGATTTGGAAAAAGGACTTTCGGAGATAAAACGTGTGCTCAAACCAGGGGGAAAATTGGTGGTTTTGGAATTTACAAAACCTCGGGTATTCCCCTTTAAACAGATTTACCATACATACTTTCGATATATTCTTCCCCTTGTTGGAAAAGTCACCTCGAAAGATCCGAAAGCCTACAAATATCTATATGAATCCGTCCAGGCATTCCCTGATTATGATCGATTTACGAGTGTACTTCAAAAGGTCGGGTATCAACACACACACTATAAAGCTTTAAGTTTAGGTATATGTGCAATTTATCTTGGTGTAAAATAAGTCTGATTCCGATTGTTCTTCTCTTATTTTTTGCAGGCTCCTTGCAGGCTCAAAATGTGCGTGCGGGAAATTATAATTTCAAGGATTTTCAAAGCAAACCATATTATTTTGGTCTCACTCTCGGATATAATCATTCTAATTTTCAAATTCAAAAATCCAGTGATTTTATCCTCAACGATAGTTTTCGAGTCGTTTCACCGGTCGGCGTCCCAGGATTTAATGTTTCAATGGTAGGCAATCTAAAACTTGGAGAATATTTTGACTTTCGCTTTTTACCTGGCTTTTCCTTTGCTCAACGGGATATCCGTTATACGCATACGAACCAGGAGATACCAGATCGTACTAGAAAAATTGAATCCGTTTTTGTTCAACTCCCGTTCCATGTTAGGTACAAGTCTGTCCCTTATCGAGATATGCGCATGTTCGTCATTGGAGGTATTAAATACACCTATGACGTGGCGAGTAATGCCCGGATCAGGAAGGCCCAACAAGGCAGCATCATCCGGATATCACCCCATGATTATGCTGTAGAAATTGGCGCCGGCATGCAATTTTTCTTCCCCTTCTTCATCTTTTCACCTGAGATCAAATTTTCCCAGGGAATTGGAAATGTATTGATCTATAACAATCAATTGGAAGCTTCAAAAGTGATCGAAAAGCTCTACACTCGAACGTTCACAATCTCCATTCACCTGGAAGGTTAAACTGATTTTTGGCCAGGGAGCTCAAATCCCTGAATAAACCTGTTTGTTTGCTCAATAATTTCCGGAAAAAAATCAAAAAACAACTGTTCAATTTCTGCTTTGTGTAGAAGATAAGTTTCCAAAGCGACTTCAAAACGATTGCTAAATCTTGCTCGTCTTGCCAATCTTGAAAATGCATATTTAATCCCCTCCTCACTTGCATAAGAATGTAACCACCTGCCATTGACCATTGATGCAACCCTTTTCCTGGCATGTACAGGCATAACAGCATAATGGTCATCCATCAAATCATACATCCGGTTACAATAGTCTGAGAACGGCTCAGTTTTGTATTTCTCCCAATGTAATGCCAGAACATGGTCTAAAATGATATCTGTTACCACGGGTGCATATTTACCTTGCGTCTCTCTGAAAACCTTATTGATTAATTTAATCGATGGATGTGCATCCGTAAAACTATCAATCAACCGATGTAAATAAACCCCTTTTTGCAGGTCAGAATCAAGCAATTCAACTTCATGATTTCGAATCATATCGCCCAATAAATTGCCGATTATTAAGGCTGGATTTTCACCTGATAAATAGATATGCGCCAGGTAATTCATGTGTTGATTTCTTTTATCTTTGCCCGCTTATTCGAGCTTTACTTAAGGAAGTTGAATGCTCCTTCAGATGTGCGCTCAACTTAATCGATCATTAAATAAATTCTTTTTTCAATGGCTTTAAAGTGTGGAATTGTTGGTCTACCAAATGTAGGCAAATCAACGTTGTTTAATGCGCTCACTTCAGCGAAAGCACTCGCTGCAAATTATCCTTTTGCCACAAAAGATCCGAACATCGGTATCATCACTGTGCCTGACCAACGTCTGGACAAACTTGCAGAGCTCGTTAAACCACAAAAAGTGCTTCCAACAACAGTTGAAATTGTGGATATTGCCGGCTTGATTAAAGGAGCCAGCAAAGGTGAAGGCCTTGGAAATCAATTCCTGGCAAACATTCGCGAAGTAGATGCCATCCTACATGTCGTACGTTGTTTTGAAGATGACAATGTGGTGCATGTGGATGGAAGTGTAGATCCCATCAGGGATAAGGAAATTATCGATACAGAACTCATCTTGAAAGACCTTGAAACCGTTGAAAAGCGGCTCGAAAAAGCAAAAAAACAAGCCAAATCGGCCAAAAAGGAAGACATCAGAATGTTAGAAATTCTGCAGGAACTTCTCTCCCACCTGGAATCAGAAAAACCGGCCAGATACTTTGCAGGCGATGATGAAATCAAACAAGAAGTGCTTGACGAGATAATGTTACTCACTTCCAAGCCAATTCTCTATGTATGCAACGTTGATGAAGATAGTGTCATTGATGGCAATGAACACTCAGAAAAATTTGCAGCTTCTGTAGCGGCAGAAAACGCTGAAGTTATTCGTATTTGTGCCGGTATTGAGGCCGATATTGCAGAACTGGATACACTTGAAGAACGGATGGAATTTGTGGCCGACATGGGCCTTGAAGAACCCGGAGTAAACCGGGTCATATTTGCTGCCTATCATCTATTAAGACTCATCACGTACTTCACTGCAGGAGAAAAAGAAGTCCGTGCATGGACGATCGAAATCGGAACAAAAGCGCCAGGAGCTGCAGGAGTCATTCATACTGATTTTGAAAAAGGATTTATCCGCGCTGAAGTAATCCATTATCCGGATTTCATTGAATTGGGTTCAGAAGCAGCTGTAAAAGCAGCAGGGAAAATGCATATCGAAGGGAAAGAATATGTGGTAAAAGATGGTGACGTGATGCATTTCCTGTTTAACGTCTAGTTGAAAGTTGGTCAATCAATAAATAGTCAATGGTCGATAGTCAATGGTCGATTTTCCTCTAGTTACACCCTAATGTGAGTTGAGAAACAGGATCATTATTCGGAAAACAATTCCCTGACTTCACATACGGAGGAACATACCTGTCAATATATGGATCATATAATGCATCCTCAAGGAACGCCTTGAGATCTTCCTTTTCCTGATCAGTGAGATAAAGCGGCTTGAATTTATTAGATATCTGCTCGTTTGGAACATCTGCATTTTCAGGAATTGCTTCATCAAAGTATTCTATGACCTCATCAATGTTTTCTTTACTACTCCCATGAAAGTAAAAAGGTGCATGTTTTAAATTATATAGCTGTGGCACCTTAAATTTATACATGTCTTCCTCTTGCTTTGTGAAGCCCCCTCGCCCTAAATTTCTCCTGTCATCAACAGAGGTAAAAACACCTCCAGTTTGATACATATCCTTTACACCAAGCGCATAAAAGTTCATTGAGTTGAAACTTGGGCCATTATGACATGAATAACAATTGGCTTTTGAAAAGAATAAAATACCGCCCCTCTTCTGTTGTTCTGTCAATGCCTGATCATCGCCTTTCAGCCAATCCTGAAAAGGTGCCTGATCAGTAATAAGTGAGCGTAAATATGCAGACATCGCCAGGGAAGCAGTCTCTTTGGTATATCTTTCTTCCTTTTTGTAACTTGGAAATGCAAGATCAAAAAGCACATTATAGGCGAGCTCTTCTGCCAGTTCTTCATCCATATGCATTCTGTGAGAGACAATGCCTTCTATGTTTTGAGACTCAATACCTGAAAAGCCAAGGTGATTCACCTCAGTCAATTCTTCTTTGTTCCATAGGCTTTCAGTCCCTTCATTAATGTCATTTCCTCCAAACTGTCCGTTCCAAAAAGTGTTGGTGACAAAAGCTACATTTAGTACACTTAAGGCCCGAATGCCCTGGGCATCCAACTCTGATTCTTCATAATCCGGATGCACACTTCGTTCACCAGCAAATCCAATTCCGCCATCTGCGATTCCTTGAATGGCACCTGGCTTAAACCCGAGTGAAGGCACATGACATGTCGCACAAGAGTACGTCTCCATTCCGGCACCTTTCACAGCATCCAGCCCAATACCTGTTTCAAAAAATAAATACTGGCCCAAGGCAACCTTTGAAGCGTTCATCGGGTTTTTAGGATCTTGAGGTATTTGAGTATATTCAGAATGGTCGGGAAGGATAAAATGATCAATTTGACCGGATGGACTTGCAGATTTAATCAGTGTTTCAAGCTTCTGATCAAGTACAGAGGATCTAAAAACAGTGTCGTAGCTACACGCTGCAACAAATAAGAATCCAGCTAAAATCCAAATATAATTTCTTTTCATGGGATATAATACACAGTAAAATAGGTATTTACAAATATAAAAAATATTTAATATAATGTTCCCATTTCACCAATTAGTTTCAAGATAGCAAAAGTATCATTTTCAAAACGAAATCAAAGGTGAAAATATAAAAATCCAGCTACATCCTAACCCAATCAATCATTAATTAATGTGCGCAATGCAGCTTTTGTTACCACGGTCTTTAATGAATGATCACTTTGTGATAGCTTAAGTGTTTCACAGACGTTAACCGGATGTAATAGACTCCGGCATGGTAATTTTGAGCCTGAAAAAAGACATTGTTGACTTCTTTGTTCATTGGTCCATGGTAAATCCTGTCAATAACCGTTCCATTCAACGACAATAAGTCAATTGAAGCTAATTTGAGTACTTCATTCGAATGAATTTCGATACATGTTAATTGGTTTGCCGGATTAGGATATACCCACACCTTTTTTTCTGGAATAAAATATTTTGATTTAGAGGTAGTCGTTTCATTGATATCTAAAGAAAAATAGCCGTCCGGTGCCACGATCGGCCGATTGATTTCCTTTCCACTATTAGATTTGGCGCGGAAAAAATACCGGTATTTTCCTGGTGTGTCAAACGATAGATGTGCAATCCATTGATCTTCCGGATTTCGAATCATTTCCACCTCATTAAAGCTATCCTCATTTTCACTTTGGAGATGAAGGAAAACTGATTCAATTCCTGAAACATGTTTGGCTTGCACCGCCATGGTAAGCGGTTCCCAAAGCTCGGCCTCAACTGGTTGCATATGCGTAATCCATAGTGGTTCTTCCACTCCTACCTCTTTTGTGATGCAATGCAACGCGCCGGAAGCAGGAATGATATCATTACAGTTGATTCCTCTAATTTGATACCCAGGCATCAACTCTGACCAAACGCTCAAAGCTGTTGTGTCATACTTTTGTTCATAGGTGGGTACGAGGATCGTTCCATTTAGAAAAAGTGCGTTCGTATAAGTTCGGTAAAAACCTCCCTCATGCGGGTATCGGCCAAACTGGTCAGGGGGCATCAATATTCGTTTCACTTTAATTGATCTGCCATATGTTGTAGTGAATTGCTCTATCAGGTATTGGAGATTTGCTTCGATTTGTGGCCCATCTGCTATACCATCTGGATATTTGCCAACCAAAAGCGTTTCCTCATCCAGTAATTTCATATGCATGTCAATATGGTGGATCAAATCAAATGGGAGATTTTCCATTTTTGTATACGACTGAATACCCATAAACCTTTCCATAATTAGATCAACCTCAGATTCTGAATGATTGCTTGTACCAAATGTGTTCATCGGTCCGTTTTCATCCAGTACAAGCATGGATGAAAACCCGTTTCCCAGTCCGTCAGACATAAAATTCCCTCCCGTATGCACCAGATCGTCAGGAGCGATAGTAGTGCTTAAAAGTGGTGCTTCAAAATGAGTCGCTGTGTGAATCGGAATGAGATCATCATTAAATCTTGGCCTGTTATATATCCAATCCACAAATGCCAGGGTATCCACATCATTTATATATACAGGATTTGCACCATAATCCCTGATCCAGATCGAATTTGTGTTGGCTTCAACATATTCGATATTGAATTCAGGATCAATATCCCTATCCTGAAGATATGATTTCAAACTCTGCAGGCTGGTTATATTTTGTTGATAAAAAATCAAAACTTTGACCTCATTTACCGCATGACGTACAATTTCCGCCAATATTGATCTGTAGGATCTCCATGTGATTGCAACGGCTTGCATTTCTTCCCACTCCGCAATAGCACGATAATTTAACCCTGTCCTCAAATTTGGGAGGTGCTCAAGTTTTGGAGGAAAATACTGCCCCTGCCCTAAAAGTTCCAACTCCTCACTTGTCAAATGTCTTGGTAATGGATCGGATTGTGCAGAAATCTCAATGTACAATGAGAGCATCAGGTATACACAACAGATGCTAAAGAATCGATTCATCTTTTAGAAGGTCAGTTTTACGCCTAAACTTGGGAGAATCGGCAACTGATCTACTCGCTCAAACCTGATCCTGTCAAAATAAAAGATGTTTTGACGATCATACGCATTGGTGACACTTGCTGTAATTTCCAGGTTTACATATTTGGTAAATTCAATCCGTTTTTTGAGCGAAATATCCAATCTGTGATAATCAGGTAATCTTCCTCCATTCCTTTCATCAGCATAAATAATTCCTAAATCAGGATTTTCGGTCTGGTAATTTGTTTTGATTCCATTCAGGTAATTGAATTGCCCATAAAATCCTTGAGTTTGCGTAAAAGGAAAACCTGTGCCAAGATTCCATCGGGCTCCAAATTCCCATGATCGATCTCCTCCAAAACGATAAGACGCGAGTAAGTTGACATTGTGTCTGCGATCAAAATTGGTCGGATAAATTTGATCACCATCATCCCTCTCTACTTTCCCCAACGAATAGGTGCTCCAAAAATAAAAGCGAGGTCGTTCATACCTTAATGAAAAGTCTATTCCAAAAGCATTGCCGGTCTCTGTGGCAAAATCTGGATCTTGCTCGCTGAGTTTGTTCCGGTTGACGTTAATG
>Ga0316201_10002489_pt1 | contig 13128 bp, 12 predicted proteins | sample CS6wburrow_MG_FD_204516 | JGI IMG/M metagenome (GOLD analysis project Ga0316201, IMG submission 204516) | Coastal sediment microbial communities from Delaware Bay, Delaware, United States - CS-6 worm burrow | ecosystem: Environmental > Aquatic > Marine > Coastal > Sediment | place: USA... | reverse complement strand
TAATCGCATCACCGAGGCGGCCAGTGTCCTCTCTGAGGCACCGCTCTACATTGATGACTCCCCGGATATTTCGGCTACTTCCATCAGGACAAAATCCCGCCGGCTGAAACTCGACAAAGGACTTGGGATGGTGATCGTCGATTACCTTCAACTGATGAAAGGCCGTTCGGGATCGGAACGGCGCGATTTGGAAATTTCAGAGATATCACGGTCTCTCAAATTGCTGGCCAAAGAGCTCCATGTACCGGTGGTTGCGCTCTCCCAGTTAAACCGCAAACTGGAAGAACGCAACGACAAGCGCCCCAAACTATCCGACCTGCGTGAATCCGGCGCCCTTGAACAAGATGCCGACGTGGTGGCCTTCATCTATCGGGACGAGGTGTACAATAGAGACGAAAACAATCCCAACCGGGGTACCGCCGAAATCATTATCGCCAAACAGCGCAATGGCCCCACCGGAGACGTTCCGCTGACCTTTTTAAATGCCTACACAAGATTCGAAAATCCTGCATGAAGCAAATCCGGGGAAACACCAAGGGACTCAAGCCGGAACAATTAAAACGCCTTGAGAACCTGCACCATCGGCGCATCCAGCCCCGCGACCTGATCTCCTTGGAGCTGGCCCGGGATGTTTCCCGCATCTCCCATGAAATCCAGCGTCAGATCGGCCTGTTGATCGATCGTAAAGGCAGAATTGCCTCGGTGATCGTCGGAGACCACCAGAGCATTCTGATCCCTTCATTAGACTCTTACCGAATCGATCCTGGACGGCTGAGGGGCATTCGCTGTGTCCACACCCATTTGAAAAAAGAACCTCTGACGCGGGATGATCTCAATGACCTGGCACTGCTGCGCCTGGATATCATGGCCGCCATCACCCACGATGAGCAGGGCAATGTTCTGCTCTGCCACTGGGCCCATATTCTTCCCGGCAGCACCGACCACTCCCCCTGCCAGGTGCGCGAGCCGCTGCGCGCCAACCAGTTATCCATTTCCTGTAGCGATTTAATCCAGGCCCTCGAACGTGAATTGGCCCAGTCGCGGGTAGCACTGACAGCCCGGAATGACAGCGAGCGGGCCCTGCTTGTCAGTATCACGACAGCCCGCCGGCACCAGGCCGAAGACTCCCTTATCGAGTTGTCCGAACTGTGCCGCACTGCTGGCATCACTGTGGCCGAAACAGTCCTTCAGCAAAGCAAATCGATAAATCCCCGCTTCCTGATCGGCCGGGGTAAGCTGCAGGAGATCACCATCCTGGCCATGCAACTGGGCGTCGGCATGATTATTTTCGATCAGGAGCTCAATCCATCTCAAATCAAATCCATCACCGATCAAATTGACCTGAAGGTGATCGACCGTACACAGCTGATACTGGATATCTTTGCCCAGCGCGCCCAGACCAAGGAAGGAAAACTCCAGGTTGAGCTGGCCCAGCTGAAGTATTTACTTCCCCGACTGGTCACGAAAAACACCGCCCTTTCGCGCCTGACCGGAGGAATCGGCGGCCGCGGTCCCGGAGAAACCAAACTCGAGATCAACCGAAGACGGGTCCGAACCAGAATTCACCATCTTGAAAAACAATTGTCCCAGGTTCAGCGCCAGCGCCAGCAGCAACGCCATCGGCGCGAACAGCGCGGCGTACCGGTCATCTCCATCATCGGGTACACCAACGCTGGCAAATCCACCCTGCTCAACACCCTTACCCAGAGCAAGGTGCTGGCTGAAAGCCGACTCTTCGCAACCCTTGATCCGTCCAGCAGGCGTCTTCGGTTCCCCCGGGACACCGAAGTCATCATCACCGATACAGTCGGCTTTATCCATAATCTTCCCAAAGACCTCATCGTGGCGTTTCGAGCCACGCTGGAGGCCTTATCCAGTGCCGATCTACTACTGCATGTCATCGACATTAGCAATCCGCGCCACATGGAGCAAATCGAGTCCGTCGAGCGCATCCTGGCAGATCTCGATCTCATGCATCTGCAACAGGTGCGCGCACTGAATAAGATCGACCGCCTCAGCCGGTCTGCGGTTACCCGATCCGCCCGAAAACTGATCGGATTTCCCATTTGCGCCCGTGACAAATCGACGCTGATAAGCCTGATCGAAGCGCTGTCTGAGGCAGTTCAGGAGAGCCGATCTTAGGGCGTGCGAGGCCAGCGTCCCATTTATGCAACGGGATTGCCCCTTTGAGCATTGAACCATTGACAAGGCCGGAACAAACTGACTATTGTTTTGGCCTTATGACGATGGAAACGATACAGCAGGTCGGCGTTAAAGCCGCCTATCGTGCCGGAGATATTCTTAAAAACCACTTCGGCAATCTCAAGGAGATCCGGAAAAAAGGGGTCTTCGATCTGGTGACCCAAGCTGATCTGGATTCCGAGCAGACCATTATCGACTGCATCCACAGTGACTTTCCCCGTCACGGGATTATAGCGGAAGAGAGCGGAGCAGCGGCCGGCGACAGTGACGCCCAATGGATAATCGATCCCCTGGACGGCACCACCAACTTTGCCCACCACGTCAGCTTGTTCTGCATCTCGATTGCTTACGCAGAGGGTGGCAAAGTTCTGTTTGGCATCGTGTATAATCCGATGACCGCAGAGTTGTTTACTGCCCAAAGTGGCAAAGGCGCTTGGTTGAACGGCCATCCTTTGGAGCCCTCTTCCATCAGCGCCATTGAGGACAGTTTATTGGTAACAGGCTTCACCTCGGATGTAGACCGGCGGTCAAAGGTCCTCCTGGACCGATTTGCCAGTTGCCTGGATGCCGCCCAAGGCATCCGCCGCCTGGGATCTGCGGCCCTGGACTTGTGTTATGTGGCCTGCGGCAGGTTCGATGGATTCTGGGAAGAACACTTGAAACCATGGGACACAGCGGCCGGTGCACTCATCGCTGAAGAAGCGGGCGGCAGGGTGTCGGACTTTAACGACGCTCCCTACCGCATGGAGAACCGTCAAATCCTGGCCACCAACGGCAGAATACATTCCGCAATGCTATCCCTATTAACCAGCAAGGACACCCGATGAGCAGAAATTTTTATGCCGTGGTATCATCCCATGATCACGTGGATTGTTTTGGATCCTACAACAAGAACAATCCGCTCTGCGCCAAGCACTGTGCCCTGCGGATCCGCTGCGCCATCGAACAGGACCAAAATCTGCGCACCGAACTCATCGACGAACTTGTTGGCTTTGAAGATGTCATGGGAAGAATGCAATGAATTGGTTGGGATCGCACGGAACTTAGCGCCGTGACTTGTCTCTGCGAAAAACGGAACAGCCCGCCAACGCAACGCGGCGGGTCCTAATAGTTTCCGGATTCAAGCTTGTCGACCAAATATTCCACATGGCCCTGGATAGGGCCGCCCTCTCGTAGACCCTTTTCCACAACCCCGATGGCGTGCAATGCAGTGGCATGATAGCGGTTAAAGCTTTTTCCAATGGCCTGCAGGGGCTGGTCAGTGTAGCGCCGTGATAGATACATGGCAATCTGGCGGGGTCTGACGATGGCCTGTTTTCGAGATCGGGATACCAACTCATTGGACGTCACGTTGTAGTATTTGCACACCAGCTTTTTAATACTCCCAATGGTGACATCCCTGCTTCTTTGGACCATGTTTTTAATAACACTGGCCGCTAAACCCAGGTCGATGGGCTGTCCCAGCAATGAGGATTTGGCCACAACACCCATCAGGCCGCTCTTTAACTGACGAACATCCTGAGACAATTCGGAGGAGAGGTATTCCAGGACCTCCAAAGGAACGGCCCATCCATTCTGACGGGCGTATCGCTTTAAAATTTTTACGCGCATACGAAATCCGGGGGGATCGATATTGGAGATGAGGCCACAAGTCAGCCGTGACCGCAAGTTATCGTTGAGTTTCGGAATCTCAGCCGGTGCATAACAACTGGAGAAAATGATTTTTTTGTTCTCGTTAAACAACGAGTCCAGCGTCAGCGCCAACTCAATTTGGGTCCTCTCCTTGCCACTCAGGTAGTGGACATCTTCCAAAAGGAGCACATCGCAATTTTTATGGTATTTATCCTTGAACGTGTTGACCGAATTGGTTTTGAACGAGGAAATCATTTCATTGGCGAAATCTTCGGCTGTCATGTAGTAAACCCGATCGGTCGGATTTTCCCCGAGAATATGATGCCCGACGGCCTGCGACAAATGGCTCTTGCCCATCCCGGTCTTGGATAACAGGAAAAGGGCGCTCTGCTGGGTATTGGTTCGCGCAGCCAGCGACAGCGCTGCCGAGTAGGCGAAATCGTTGTTCTTGCCGACGACAAACTGATCGAAGGTGAATTCTTGCCTGAGAAAGCGCCCGTAGTTGGGCTGGATGGCAACAGCGGGCAGCACCATCTGCTGGGGCGGTGCCGGCCCGTCGCTGGGGCGCTGGCCACCGGCCACCTTTATCTCCAGGTCGTAGGACCGTCCGGCGATGCGATTGATCTCGGATTGAATGATGTCACGGAAGTTATCCAGAATACGCTTGCGAGAGAACTGGTTGGGGCACACCAATTCGAGGGCCCTGGCGTCGATGGTCTTCAATTCAAGTGGTTCTATCCACATTTGGTAAGTATGTTGGGGAATTCTCCGAGATAGTTCGGCCTTAACCTCCTGCCAAATTTGTTCCATAAAACTTACCTTGCAAATCAACCAGTTGTAGGGTTCACTGGCCACGACAATACGAGGCCTCGGTCAGAGAAGGACGAAATAGTTTTGATAAATTAATGGTATTGCTCAGTTATGACTGCTACCTGAAAAGTATGCTGCTTTATAGGGCAGGCCTGCTGAAGTGTCAAACCGAATGATCCCAATTCTTCTATCAGGATTCTTACAAATTCCTAACAAACTATAAATTATTGTTATATTGACTTATAATTTAATTTGACATGGCTATCGCCACTAAACAAGCGCATTTATAGCTCGTGTAATTCCATAACTATTTTAAGCATATCCAGCGTTATGAACAACCTGTTGAAAAATGGAAAGGTCCCAAAATCTGCAATTTTCTTTGAATTTCTACGTTTTTCAAATTATTGATGCCAAGTCCACCGGACACACTGATCCTTAAATCAAATGAATTCGGCCGATCTCTGGAAGGTTTTGAAATTCCTCTAATTGCCTCCGCCCGCCCCGCATTTAAGGGGGCCACCCTCTCCTTCCAATGCCGGACGACCCACCTTGCATTCGTTCGGCCCCACCTGTTGATGCTTGTTCAAGGCCATTTAGGCGGATTTCCGCAAGGTATAGAGCGGCTCCCCTATCGCCATGGATCGAGAGAACGTCCGGTTTAAACTGTTTACAAACTGTCTTTGGCGGAATAGAAAGAAGCTCCCGTAAAAAACAAGCGGAGCAACCAACACCGCTTCCACTGAACAGAACTGTCAGCCTGGCTATGGACCGTATAAAAATACGTGGCGCTCGTCAGCATAACCTCAAAAGCATCGATGTTGATATTCCCCGAAATCAATTGGTCGTAATTACGGGCCTGTCAGGGTCCGGTAAGTCGACGCTGGCATTTGACACGCTCTATGCAGAAGGCCAGCGCCGCTATGTCGAATCGCTCTCCACTTATGCGCGTCAATTTCTCGAACGCATGCCCAAGCCCGATGCCGACCTGATCGAGGGACTTTCCCCGGCCATTGCCATCCAGCAAATGACGACCGGCCACAATCCGCGCTCCACAGTAGGAACCGTAACGGAAATCCACGACTATCTCCGACTTCTCTACGCGCGTATCGGCAGGGCCTATTGCTATCAATGCGGTGCCCCCATCGTTTCAAGTACGATCGACCAGATGGTGGACGATGTAACCGCTTATCCCGACCGTACCAGGGTGATCATCATGGCGCCGTTAATGGAACGGCAACCGGGTCCCCATACCGGAATGATCCAGAAGCTTCGCCGGGATGGTTTTGCCAGGCTGCGGATCAACGGCGAAACAGTTGAAATGGAAAGGATCAAACCGCTTGTACCTGAACAAACGTATACCATCGAAGTGGTGGTGGACAGACTGATCGTTAAAGCCGGTCAACAGAATCGGTTGGCGGACTCGCTGGAACTGGCCATGGGGCTCTCCAGCGGGGCTGCGCTCATCGAACTGACACCCCCTGGCGGCACGCAAGAACCGGTATACATGCGTTTTAACGAGTGCGCCGTCTGCCCCACGTGCAATATCCGCTATCCCGATTATTCACCAGCCCATTTCTCCTTCAATTCACCCCATGGGGCTTGTCCATCCTGTAACGGCCTGGGCACCCGGCCTGATTTCGACAAGGCGAGAATCATCCCCGACGAGGCCTTATCCATCGCCGCCGGGGCCATCCGCCCATGGGCCAACCGGCAGTCGGACGCTTTCAAAAAATTTATCGAGGCCTTTTCCAAAAGCTACGGTGCAAGCAGCGATACGCCGTTTAAAGCCCTGCCGGAAGATTTCAAAAAAGCCATTTTATTCGGTACGGGCTCCCGCAACATTCGGTTTACGGTTACCCGCAGGGGAGACGATCAGGTCCATGCTTCCCCCTTTGAAGGGCTGATTCCCCATCTGAACCGGCGTTACCATGAATCCGAATCAAACGCTGTCAGGGAAGAGATGCGTCAATACATGGCGTTTGCCCCCTGTCCGGCCTGCAAGGGCTCCCGACTAAGAGCCGAAAGCCGATCGGTGAAGATCAATCAGCTGGCAATCCACCAGCTCAGTCGGCTGTCTGTCACCGAATCGCTGAACCGTTTCAGAGCACTGGCGCTGGAGGGACAGCGGGCCGTCATCGCCGAAAAGATTGTCTCTAAAATCATCGAACGATTGGAGTTTCTTATTGATGTGGGTCTGGGCTACCTGACCCTCGACCGCGTAGCCGATACCCTGTCCGGCGGTGAAAGCCAACGCATTCGTCTGGCCACACAGATTGGTGCAAGGCTCACGGGAATCCTCTATGTGCTGGATGAACCCAGCATTGGCCTGCATGCCAGGGACAACCGGAAATTGCTTCAAAGCCTGCTTCGGATGCGCGATATGGGCAACACCGTACTGGTGGTAGAGCACGACCCGGAAACCATCATGGCAGCGGACTACGTCATCGACATGGGGCCCGGTGCCGGGACAAGGGGCGGTGAGATTATCTATGCCGGACCGGCCCAGGGACTGCCCATCGCCGAAGCATCCCTTACAGGGAAGTATTTGAGCGGGAAACTGGAGATCGCGGTTCCGCGCAGGCGCCGCAGGGGAAACGGGCTTCAATTGAGGATTGATGGCGCCGCCTGCAACAATCTGAAAACCATCACGGCAAGCTTCCCCCTGGGATGCCTGGTCTGTGTCTCCGGTGTTTCCGGCTCCGGAAAATCATCTCTGGTTATCGAAACCCTTTACCGGGCCCTTGTGGCACAACAGCAGGGGGCCGCTAAGCCGACAGGCCGGTACCGATCCATTGAGGGAATAGAGTATATCGACAAGGTCATCAATGTCGATCAATCGCCCATTGGGCGCACACCAAGGTCCAATCCGGGAACCTATACCGGTCTTTTCGGTTTCATCCGCGAAGTCTTTTCAAAAACCCCCGACGCCCGCGTCCGCGGCTACAAACCGGGACGGTTCAGTTTCAATGTGAAAGGCGGACGCTGCGAGGTGTGCAAAGGCGATGGCCTGGTTAAAATCGAAATGCATTTTCTTCCTGATATTTTCGTACCGTGTGATGTCTGCAGCGGCAAACGCTTCAATCGTGAATCTTTGGAAATCCGATACAAAGGAAACACGATCGCCGATGTACTGGACATGACCGTCCATCAGGCACTGGCCTGTTTTGGAAACATCGGCTCGATCCGGGACAGGCTGCAAACCCTCATCGATGTTGGCCTGGGCTACATCCGCCTGGGCCAGCCGGCCAGCACCCTTTCCGGTGGAGAGGCCCAGCGCGTTAAGCTGGCCCGCGAACTGAGCAAGCGCAGCACCGGTCGAACGCTCTATATTCTTGACGAGCCCACATCAGGACTACACATGGAAGATATCAACAAGTTGTTGGAAGTGTTGAATCGCCTTGTGGATGCCGGCAACACGGTGGTGGTGATTGAACACAACCTGGATGTCATCAAGACGGCCGACCACATCATCGATCTTGGGCCTGAAGGAGGCGACGGCGGCGGATATCTGGTTGCTGCGGGATCGCCTGAAGAAGTGGCGGAGCGGGACAATTCGTATACCGGGCACTATTTGAGGCCAATGTTGGGATTCGAGTGAAGATCCTTGTCCGCGGGGCCCGGCGTTTGTCGTCCACAGGGGCAGTACCGCAAAAACTAGGGACGGGGATGATTTTATGCGTTTCTCTGTAGAGAAACGCATAAAATCATCCCCGTCTTTAGTTGCCGTCCCTAATTGCCTGTGGGCCATGTTTGCGAGGATCAAAAAAAAGGCTCATCTGCCCCAAGGGCAAAATGAGCCTTTTTCTTTAACCGTGGAGGATGAAACGTCTATCCAACCATCTTGATGATCTCTTCCAGTGCAGGTACTTTACCCAGCAGCATCAGTGAGATAACCAGGGCGTAAATACACAGTGACTCGATCATGGCCAGACCAATGAGCATGGTCACGGTGACTTTACCGGAAGATTCGGGATTGCGGGCGATACCCTCGACGGCGGATTTCAGGCCGAGGCCCTGTCCGATACCGCAACCGAAAGCTGCGATGGCAATTCCAAAACCTGCTGCTGTAGCACATGCGATTAAGAGTTGAACAACTTCCATTGATACTTCCTCCTTTAATAGGTGTTATAAGTTTCGGCTTCTTCCATTATTCCTTCGGAACCACTGCAAGCGCAGCGGTTTGTTCTGCTGTTCTTAAACGGCCCGATCAATGGGCATGTTCCATGGCACCACTGAAATAAATAATCGAAAGCAGAAAGAAAACAAAGGCCTGTACAAACGCGACGAAAATACCCAAGGCCATGATGGGCAAGGGCGCCAGAAAAAGACCGGCCAGCATGAATAGAATGCCCAGCACGATTTCATGGCCCATCATGTTGCCAAACAAACGAAATGTGAGCGAAAGGATACGGGCCAGGTGGCCGATGATTTCGATGATGAAAATCAATGGCGCCAGCCACCAGACCGGTCCCATAAAGTGTTTGATATATTTTACGCCATGGTATTTGACCCCGATAATGTGGGTAAAAATCACCACGACGAGGGCGCAACTCAGTGTGGTATTGATATTGGCCGTTGGCGGGAAAAGTCCAGGCACGATGCCGATCACATTGCTGATAAAGATATAGAGAAAGATAGTGGCCGCCAGGGGGAAGAGCCAGCGGCCCTCTTCGCCGGTGATTTCCACCATGAACTCTTCGATACCGCTGACGATGATCTCGAATAGATTCTGCATTTTCGAAGGAACCAGGCTCAGGCCCTTGGCTGCTAGAAAGCCGCTGATGATCAGCACCAGCATCACAAACCATGAATAGATGATATGGGTACCCACGTGGGCAAAATGGCCCAGTCCAATGGCCTCAAACAATTTCACCAGGAATAGATAGGGATGCTCCATCCTTAACCAGCCTCCTTCATAATAAGTTGTCGCAGCTCATTCAAGGTTGCAATGAACATGCTTGCAACCACCACGGATAATCCGGCGATCAGGCCGAAGGGGTCCACCAACTTGGACGCCATCAGGCCGTATATAAAGACCCCCGTAATGATAAACCTTATGTAATATTTGAAAATGACGCCTTTGACCGAGGCGATATGCGGCGGAGTGAATGCTTTTTTGAGTGTTCTTGCAAGAAGATGGAAATTGACGGTAACGATGAGACCGCCAGCGGCGATGCCCAGTCCCACTTCGGTGGAAAAATTGATGAAACCGATGGCACTGGCCATCAACAGCAGATACCAGTTGGCGTGAGAAATGATATTGAGAATCCGTTGCTGATCTTTCACGCGGTCTCTTTCACAAAATTCAGAAGTTTCTCAATTTCTTGATGGCCAGCCCGATGTTCCTGAACGCCGCGGCGATACCCAGCAGAAAGAAAATGATGGTCAACCACGGATTCGTCTGAAATTTGGCGTCAAGGTAGTTGCCGATGCCATATCCAATAAAAATGGACAGCGCAACTTGCAGCCCCAGGCTGCTAAAGTAGGCTAAATCCTTGATATCCCGCCAGTTTCTTTTTTTCAAGCCAATAACATCGTCGCCATGCAATGTGTTGGTAGTCAATCCTCCATCGATCTGTTCATTGCAGACGGAAGATCGCAGGACTAACACATGATCAATCCCAAGTCAATTAAAATTAGGGCATGACGGCCATTCTAAAAGCCGCGGAAATCTTTACAATACAAGGTCCTGCGAGTCGAATACGGGTCCATTCACACAAGCGTGCAGGTACGGATCTCCGGGCTTTTTAGGCGCTACCGCACACCCTAAGCAAGCGCCCAATCCGCAGGCCATGAGCGTTTCAAGTGAAATTTGGCACGGCACCGCCAACCGTTCGGCAATGCCCGCCACACAGGCCAACATCCCGTGAGGGCCGCAAGCAAAGACGACATCCGGCCGGAGTTGCGCGATGGCCAACTCCAGCGGATCGGTCAGCAGGCACTGATCGCCGTCGCTTCCGTCATCGGTGGTCACAGTGACTTCTATCCCAAGGGATTCAAAATGGTCCCGGCACAGCAGGTCATGACGGCTGCGGCCGCCCAAAAAAAGACGGAGGTGATCCGGCCTGGCGCCCCGCTTGACCAGTTCCGTCGCCAGAAACCGAATTGGCGCAACACCGATGCCGCCGGCGGCAAGGTAGATGGGCCCACTCTCTTTTGGAATTCGGAAGCCATGTCCCAGCGGTCCGATGAGATTCACCACTGTACCGGGGCCCATCTGGGCCAAGGCCCGGGTTCCTTCGCCCACGGCTTTGACCAGCAGTTCAATACCGTCTGGCTTGTCGGGGTTTCCCACAAGCCCTGAAATGGAAAACGGTCGCCGCAACAGCGGCGCCGAGCCGTCGCCGACCCGAACCATGACGAATTGACCGGGTACCGAATCTTCAAGCCCCTGCCCGCAGGCCAGTCCCAGATGCACGCAGTCGATACCCAAGGGTCGATTCCAGAGAATTTTGGTTTGCTGCTGAATCATAGCGATCCCCTATGCCGGCTGGATCCCCACCACGGAAGCAAACCGTCCGGTTTGCCGCTCTCGTCGGTAGGAGAAAAGAAGGTGCGGATTGCATTTCGTGCAGATGCCGCTGATCGAGATATTGGCAGCCGGCACGCCGGCAGCCGCCAGTTGATCCGCACTCATCTGCCAAAAATCGAAATGATCGCCGGGCCGACGGTAGCACCAGGATGATTCGGGAATCTCCCGTCTAAAGTTAACGAACTCGGCACAGCACGGTCCCAGCGACGGACCGATGCCACATAGCAGCGACTCTGCATGACAACCATACGTGCGGATCATTTTTTCGACAGTGGCCCCGATGATGTTTTGCACGCTCCCCCGCCACCCGGAATGGATATTGGCCACCACACGCCGAACCGGGTCGATGATGACAATCGGCTGGCAGTCGGCCACCTGGATGAAGAGTAAAACTGCCGTGGCGGCGGTGATCAGGGCATCACCGTCCTTGCGTGCTTTCAAGGCATCGGGATGCGGCTCTCGACAATGGGCCGCATCCCAGATGGCCACTTTTCGGCCGTGAACCTGCCTGGCAAATACGGACATGGCATTATTGCCCATCACCGCCGGTATCTGCCGCCGGTTGTGCCATACCGCTTTGTCCGGAGTCCCGCATCCAAGCCCCAAATTGAAAGGAATCATAATACCGTCCCGATCCACTCTCCATCGCAGAAAAAAGCCATGAAACAGGCCGGGCACCTCAGCCAGACGGGGGAACCGGAGATAGTGCAGACCGTTTTTACAAATCAACTCCATGGTGCGCCTCTAAACTGCCCTGGCCAGGGTGAATACATGAACAGCATCGGCACCGGAACGCTTCAGTGCACGAGCGCAGGCATCAACAGTGGCCCCGGTGGTAAAGACATCGTCCACGAGCAGGACGCGGCATCCCTTAATCTGTTCGGGATGCTTCACCTTGAAGGCCTGCCGAAGGTTCTGCTGGCGCTCTTCGGGCCCCAGTCCGGTTTGCGATGCGGTAAACCGGATGCGGGCCAGCGCATTTACGGTCACCTTGCCGCGAAGCAGAACTGCTCCGCGGCCGTCGATCAGACCTGGCCAGTGCCGCAGCAACAGCTCGGCCTGGTTAAAGCCTCGCCGGCGAAGACGGCGCCAATGCAGGGGAACGGGAACAATGCGGTCAACCTCCCCCATATCCTGGAACGTAATCAAATGATCCCACATCAATCGGCCCAAAGGGGCGGCCAATTGAACGGCCCCCTGGTATTTCAAAAACGAGACCAGCAACTGAAGGGCGTTTCCGTAAACGCCGACGGACCGGGCTCGATCAAAGCAGTATCGATGCTTCAGGCAGTCTGTGCATCTGTGGTCTACACCGCTGGATGTCGCAAACGGCCGCCCGCAAGCCGTGCAAAGGGGGGGAGCAACCCACTCGATTCGGGCACACCTGCTGCAGAGGGCATCGGCCACAAGATGCCGGAACCGCCGGTCCGGATCGATTTGCTCCGACACCTCCGCTTCGACAGTCGGAGGACGATACAACTGGTCACAGCCAAGGCAGCGCGTTGGGAAAGCGGCGTCCTTGATGGCCCGGAACAACTGGTCAATGCCGTAATAGCCCCCCATCGGATTGACCGGAGCGTTATAATCTGTCTGCAATGCCGCTGGCGAAGGCGGAGCAGGCAACCTCCCGGGCACCGTCAATTTGGCGGGCCAAGTCATAGGTGACAACACCGTCTATGATGGTGGCCTGCAGCGCCTTTCGAATACGATCGGCAGCTTCGCCCCATCCCATATAATCGAGCATCATGGCGCCGGACAGGATCAGGGAACTGGGGTTGACCTTGTCAAGGCCGGCATATTTGGGGGCCGTTCCATGGGTGGCCTCGAAAACGGCGCAGGAATCACCGATATTGGCACCTGGTGCCATCCCCAGCCCGCCTACCTGCGCGGCCAGGGCGTCCGAAATATAGTCCCCGTTAAGATTGGGGGTGGCGATCACGTCGAATTCGTCG
>Ga0316201_10002488_pt1 | contig 13129 bp, 11 predicted proteins | sample CS6wburrow_MG_FD_204516 | JGI IMG/M metagenome (GOLD analysis project Ga0316201, IMG submission 204516) | Coastal sediment microbial communities from Delaware Bay, Delaware, United States - CS-6 worm burrow | ecosystem: Environmental > Aquatic > Marine > Coastal > Sediment | place: USA... | reverse complement strand
GGGATGGAGTCTGCTCCCACAAACGATGACCCATGAGGGAGATCTGGAAGAGTTTAAAATCGCAGGCATCAATCTGACCCGTTCTCTGGGGGTGGTTCATCACCGCGGCCATACCCTGTCGAAGGCAGCCCAGGCCATGCTGGACACCTGCCTGCACTTTGCCGAGCAGACAACAACAGAATCCGGCTAGGCCTGCCCTTTACCCACAAATCGTCCTTCAGAGCCCCCCGGATGGGTCAGGACAAGGCGTGGTGCGCAGGCAATGGTTGTTTCCCTTGTCAAGCGCCGCAACGCAGTAATGGCCCATCCGGGGGACTCCCTTCGGGCGAGCCGGTAAGCAGGCATCCACGGTATTACGTCTCTTGCCAAGGACGCTGCCATTGCCTGCGAGACGTGCCTTGTGGCTACCTGCTTACCGGCCCGCTGAAGGATAATTTGTGGGTAAAGGGCAGGGCTAGGCCGCCGCAAGCGCGCTGTTCACTCCCGGCATATTGGGATTAGAACAGAAAATCGTTTGCCGCCCGCTCACAACTCGTTGACCACCCAGCGCCAGGCAACCACTACCGCCAGAACAGTAACTATCGTGGACACGCCGAAGGTGAATGCCGCTCCGGCGCTGTTCCACAAGTAGCCACTTAACAGACTGCCCAGTGCACCGCCGGCACCGAAGCTGAGGCTGCTGTAGAGTGCCTGTCCCCGCCCCTGGTGGCGGCCGGTGAAATAGTGGTGCACCAGGTGAATGGCCGCAGCATGGAAGGTACCAAAGGTCGCCGCATGCAGTAACTGCGCGAACAGCAGAATCGGCAGTGACATCGGAAAATTCCCGATCAATAGCCAGCGCAACGCTGCCAGCAGAAGGCTGGTTATCATTACGCCACGTGCACCAAATCGCTGAAGCAACCGGTGCATGACCAGAAACACCAATACCTCAGCTACCACGCCCAGCGCCCATAGCTGCCCGATCAGTGTTTTGGAATAGCCCACCTCTTCCATATAAATGGAGTAAAACGTGTAGTAGCTACCGTGCCCCGCCTGCAGTAGAAAGCAGACCAGGAAAAATGCAATGACCGGCGGTTGCCTGAGTATGGACAGGATGGGTGGCTGCGGCGGCGTAGCGAGTTCCGTTTGCGGGTCCCTGATCAGCAGACTGGAAAGCCAAATGGAGAGATATATCGCAAATAGAACGGGCAGGACCACCGCCGGGCCGTTGTCGTCAACCGCCACGCCCAGCAGCAATACCGTCACGATGAAACCGATAGAGCCCCAGACCCGAATACGGGCGTAGCGATCAGCGCGCTTTTTCAAATAGAGCAGCGTGACCGACTCGAACTGAGGTAACACCGCATTCCAGAAAAAACTGAACAGGGCCATCACGATCCCCAGTTCCCAGAATCCCTGCAGCCAGAAAACGGCCAGGAAGACCAGACTCGTCAGCAGTGCGCCGATGCGGACGATTAACATCCGATGACCAAGGTGATCACCCATCCATCCCCACAGAAAGGGTGCGATGAATTTGGTGGCCATCGGGATCGCCATCAGCTCGCCGATCTCGATGGCAGAGAAGCCCAACTGCTTGAGGTAAAGCCCCCAGAAGGGAATTAGCGCGCCTAGTGCTGAGAAATAGCAGAGATAAAAGAGAGAGAGGCGCCAGTAGGGCATAGAGGCAAAAATTTAACCCGCAATAAAGCTCACACAGACGCGGGGATAATCGGAACTCCGCTCACCACATCCATATTTTGTGCGCGATGTCTGAGCAGATGATCCATCAACACCAATGCCAGCATCGCTTCGACAATGGGCGTGGCGCGAATACCGACACAGGGATCATGGCGACCCTCTGTAACCACCTCCACCGGCTCGCCCCGGAGGTTCACACTGCGTCCCGGAAGGCGCAGACTGGAGGTGGGTTTGAAAGCAACGCTGACCAGAATATCCTGACCGCTGGAGATTCCGCCCAGCACCCCACCCGCCTGGTTTCCGATAAATCCATCGGGTGTCATCTCGTCTCTGTGTCGCGTACCCTTCTGCACGACTGATTCAAAACCGGCGCCTATTTCAACCCCTTTCGCCGCGTTAATGCTCATCATGGCATGCGCGATATCGGCATCGAGTCGGTCGAATATAGGTTCACCCAGCCCAGGCGGAACACTTTCGGCGACCACATTGATACGCGCTCCCACCGACTCCCCCTCTTTACGCAGCGCATCCATGTAAGCCTCCATCTCGCTCACCTTGCTGGCGTCCGGGCAGAAGAACGGATTATTTTCGACCTGGCTCCAGTCAAGTTTTTCAGCCCTGATAGGGCCAAGCTGCGCGAGGTAGCCTCGAATATGTATACCGCAGTTCTCATACAGATACTTTTTTGCGACGGCACCGGCCGCCACCCGCATCGCGGTTTCACGGGCGGACGACCGACCGCCTCCACGATAGTCGCGGATTCCGTATTTCTGGGTATAGGTGTAGTCGGCGTGGCCCGGTCTGAACCGGTCCATGATTTTAGAGTAATCCTTCGAGCGCTGGTCGGTATTATGGATGATCAGCGCAATCGGCGTGCCCGTGGTACGTCCTTCGAACACCCCCGAAAGGATCTCGACCTGGTCCTTCTCCCGCCGTTGCGTAGTATGACGGGAGGTACCGGGTTTGCGCCTGTCCAGATCAGCCTGCAGGTCTTCCGCGGCCAGTTCCATACCAGGTGGGCACCCGTCCACGATACAGCCGATGGCCGCTCCGTGGCTCTCGCCGAACGAGGTGACGACAAACAGTTTTCCGTAGGAGTTACCCGACATCGATTCAAGCTACCAAGTAAGGGCTGTTAATTTTTCAGCCAGGCATTGACCCGGACAAGGTCTTCCCTGGAGAGAATACCTGACCGCAGTTTCAACAGCAGGCCGTTGATGATGTATTGGTAGCGCGCGCCCAGGTAGTTCCGGGTAGCGTTGAACATCTGAGTCTGAACAGTCAGTACGTCAACCAATGTACGCGTACCGACCTCGTATCCGGCCTGGGTCGAATCCAGTGCGCTTTTGGAGGAGACCATGGTGGCCTTCAATGCGCCGACCCGGCTGATGTTGGTGATAACGCCACGATAGGCGTTGCGCACATCGGTATTGACCAAACGCCGCTCCCTGTCCAATGCTTCCCTGGCTGCGCCGTAATCGTACTGCGCCTGGCGCGTCCGGGAACTCACTCCCCCGCCCTGGTAGAGAGGGATATTGAGATCGATCGAGATGCGCCCTGTATCGTTTTCGGAACTCCGGTCCGAGGTAGTCCGATCGATTCCATAGCCTGCCTGCAGATCGAGCGTTGGATAGTAACCCGAACGTTGTAATTCGATATTCTTGCGCGCCACTTCTGCCGCATTAATTGCTGCGATCACCGAGTAGTTCTGCTGTACAGCAGAAGTCGCCCAGCTCTCAATGTTAGCCGGTTCAGGCGGAGTCAACGGCAACTCTTCACCCAGTTTGGCAATATCTTTGGGGTAGGGACCGACAATCTGAAACAGACTCTCCCAGGCATCATCGACCCGATTCTCAGCGGCAATCTCATCGGCCCGCGAACCGTCGTATGCGGCCTGGGCCTCGTGCACATCGGTGATGGCAATCAGACCCACATCGAAGCGCTGCTTGGCCTGATCCAGCTGGCGGCCATTGGCCTCTGTCTGCGCTTTGGATACGGTTAAATCATCCTGGGCCGCAAGAATAGTAAAATAGACTTCGATAACCCTGCCCATCAACTCCTGCTCTGCCCGGGCGTAAACCGCCTCCGCCTGAGCGATCGAATTGTCGGTTTGATCCAACTGTATCCAGAGATCGCGCCGGTAAATCGGCTGTGTCAGTTGCAGCGACAGCGCATAGTCGGAGAAATCCTTGGTGCCTGATAGCTCACTGGGACGGACGGTATCTTGATTGGTATACCCGGCATCGCCACCAATGGAAATATTTGGCAGCAGCACCGCTTTAGCCTGTGGCCTCGCCTCGCGAGCCGACTCGAGGTTCTGCCAGGCCTCTTTGAGTGCCGGATCCTGTTGCGTTGCCAGATCATACACCGATACTAGATTCCGGCCCTGCTCTGCATCCTGGCCGTGCACGGAGACCGCCACCGCCAAAATGCAAAGAACAATGAGCACACGATTGGGTAAATTCATTTCCCACGCTTCCTCTGTTTCAAAAATTTGTTTGAGTGTAGTTCAGCTTGCCCCGAAGGGCTTGAGTATACCTGTTAATTGGTTTTATTCCGATCGCTCTTCTGATTCGGCATGGCGCCTGCCAGAAGCTGCGGATCGATTCTTGCGTTGCGCAGATTCATACGCCAGTCGAGGTGCGCTCCGGTCACTCTGCCGGTCTCTCCCACTTCGGCGATAATATCACCTTTGCGTATCCGGTCACCCACCTTGACCAGCGTCCTGTTCAGGTGCAGAAACGAAGAGGAGAGCTTGTGCCCGTGATCCAGCACCAGGGTCACGCCGGAATAGAACATATCCGGATGCGCCAGCGTCACTATACCGTCGGCAGGTGCTTTTACCGGCGTACCGACCGGCACCGCAATATCAACGCCATAGTGTGGACGGCGCGGCTCTCCGTTGAGCACGCGTTGACTGCCGTAGACACCCGAGATCGGCCCTTCGACCGGCCAGATCCAGCCGTTCAGGAAATCGGTGCGCGGGTCATCTCTTGTGCGTGCCTTCTTTATCGCGTTCGTCTCCTTACGAATACGCGCATAGTCAATTTTTTTCGGCGTTACCTTACGTTTCGGCAGGCCATCGATTCTCTGAATATTGTAATCCCGCTTTTCTACTTTCAGTGTCTGGGATTCGACGCGCCCATCGGCGTAAACAACTTTTACCAGGCTCGTCGCAGCGTGATCACGGCCGAATCCGATAAGAAAGAGGCCCTCCTCCGATACCCGCACCGGCACACCGTCAATTGTCACGCTGGCGCCGGACACGCTCTTGCCGGTAACCAATCCCCCTTGCACGAAAGATCCGGAGAGGGCCAGCTCAGCGCCAACACTGGCCGCAGTAAAACAGAGGATGAACAGTAACAGGGTTTTTCTCAATAACGACATGGACTCACTATTTCCCAGACAATCAAAACGTTGGAGTATCGCACCAGTAGCTGTAAATTGGTATGCTGAAAATATTCATGTAGGAGCCTATTGGACTTAGGCGGTCGTTACGAGGGAAAGCCGGTTTGGGTCATATTTTTCGATCGTTTGAGGCGAATAGCCTTAGCTATTTAACGAAAAGGATCGGGAAATATGGCCAAATCCGGCTTTTCCGCAGTAGATCAGTCCTAAGTCCGACAGGCTCCCAGACAAAACAGAGAATAATTGCGGCATTGACAGTGCGCCCGCTGATCGAAACCGGGTCAACAAGAAAAACCTCTCGAACCGCCGTAGCTAATGCCATCGACCAGAACCGACACTGAGGAGACGATACGCAGCCAGCCTTACAGCTGGAGTGAGGTTGTCTCCATGGTGCTCAGGCACAGACCGGAGCTGCTGAAGGCTAACGTCATCGCCATTTTCGGCGCGCTGCTCAGCGTCCCCATTCCTCTGCTGATTCCACTGCTGGTCGACGAAGTGCTGCTGAACCAGCCGGGAAACGCGATAGCCGTTATGCAGCGTATTTTCCCTGAGGCCTGGCATGGACCCATTCTCTATATCCTCGCCATCCTGATGCTGACGCTGCTGATGCGGCTTGCCTCTCTGGTGCTGGGCGTCTGGCAGACCCGTCAGTTCACCATCATTTCCAAGAATATTATTTTCGGTATCAGACGGGGCATGCTGCAGCGCCTGGCACGCGTCTCCATGTCCGAATATGAGACTCTGGGCAGCGGCACCGTCGCCTCCCATCTGATCACCGACCTGGACGCGGTCGACAGCTTTCTCGGCGTGGCCACCAGTAAGTTCCTGGTGGCAATGCTGAGCATTGCCGGTACCGCGCTGGTACTGCTGCTGATGCATTGGCAGCTGGCGCTGTTCATCCTGTTTCTCAATCCGCTGGTCATCTGGGTGACAACCCTCTTCGGCCGCCGGGTCAAGGAGCTGAAGAGACGCGAGAACAGCGCCTATCAGGTTTTCCAGCAGTCGCTGGCGGAGACGCTGGATGCCATTCAGCAGATCCGCGCAAGCAACCGCGAGTCCCACTACATCGCACGGATCATTGGAAAAGCCGACCATATCCGTCATCACTCGGCAGCCTTCACCTGGAAAAGCGATGCCGCCACGCGCCTCTCGTTCACGGTATTCCTGTTCGGGTTCGATATTTTTCGTGCGCTCAGCATGCTGATGGTGCTGTTCGCGGATCTGAGCATCGGTCAGATGCTGGCGGTCTTCGCCTACCTCTGGTACATGATGGGACCGGTGCAGGAGGTACTGGCGATGCAGTATGCCTACAACGGCGCGCGCGCCGCACTCGAGCGTATCAACCAGCTGATGGATATGGATCTCGAACCCGTCTTCCCCCACAACGCTGATCCGTTCCGCGGAAAAACGACTGTCTCCCTGAGCCTCGAGCGGATCTGTTTCCGTTACGGAGACGGACCCAGAGTATTGAACGATATCAGTTTGAGTATCCGCGCCGGAGAGAAAATAGCCCTGGTCGGCGCCAGTGGCGGCGGCAAGACCACGCTGGTGCAGGTGCTCCTCGGGCTCTATCCGCCGGAGTCGGGAAGAATCATGTTCGACGGCATACCCGTATCGGAAATCGGCATGGACGTGGTGCGCGACAACGTCGCTACCGTGCTGCAGCACCCGGCGCTGTTCAACGACAGCGTGCGCGCCAATCTGACACTCGGCCGGGAGATGCCGGAGCAGTCGCTTTGGCAGGCGCTGGAAATCGCTCAGCTGGCCGATGTAGTCAGGGAACTTGACCAGGGGCTGGAGACACTCGTGGGACGCAACGGTATCCGTCTGTCCGGCGGGCAGCAGCAGCGGCTGGCGCTGGCGCGCATGGTGCTGAGCGATCCCAAAGTGGTCATTCTGGACGAGGCCACCTCCGCGCTGGACACCACCACCGAGCGCCGACTGCACGATGCGCTGCAGCACTTTCTCAAGGGACGTACCACGCTCATTATCGCGCACCGTTTGAGCGCGGTGAAACAGGCCGACCGGGCGCTGGTATTCGAAGATGGACAGATCGTTGAGGAGGGCAGCCACGAGGAGCTGCTGCGCAACCAGGGACTATACGCCTCGCTTTACGGGCGTCAGGAACACTGAACTTGATCCGCGAAAGTGACTTCAAGCCAGCCTGGTGGCTACCGGGGCCCCATCTTCAGACAATCTGGCCAGTGTTTTTCAGACGCCGGCCGCAGCTGCCGCTGCAGGTCGAGCGGGTGGAACTCCCGGATCACGATTTTCTCGATATCGCCTGGCTGAACAGATCCCCGGACAGCCCGCTGGTTTTGGTTTTGCATGGATTGGAGGGCTCTGTTCAATCCCATTACGCCGCCGGCCTTCTTCGCAGCCTTTGGCAAGGCGGCTTCAACGCGGTATTCATGCACTTTCGTGGTTGCAGCGGCGAACCGAACCGGCTTCCCAGGGGTTACCACTCGGGAGAGACCGGCGATCTTTCAACCATAGTGGAGCACATCGAAAAGCGCTCAAACACAGCAGTCAGCGCCATCGTCGGCTTTTCACTCGGAGGCAACGTGCTGCTGAAATGGCTGGGGGAGCAGCGCGAGAAAACAACCCTGAAAAAAGCGGTTGCCGTCTCGGTACCCTTCCTGCTCGAGCAGTGTGCAGCACGGCTTGATCAGGGGGCATCGAAATTGTACAGGGACTACCTGTTAGGCAAAATGCGCAGCGCCTACCGCCGCAAGTTCGCGCTGATCCAGTCACCTCTGGACGTCGACATAAGTTGCTTGAAAAGCTTCCGCGATTTCGATGACAAGGTCACTGCGCCGCTGCATGGCTTTAAGGGTGTCGATAGCTACTACAGTGAGTCCAGCTCGCGCCAGTTTCTAAAACAGATACGCACCGATACACTGCTGCTGCACGCGCTGGACGATCCCTTCATGTTACCCGAAACCATTCCCTCCGCCCGAGAACTCTCCCCAGCAGTTAGCCTGGAGATAGCAGAGCATGGCGGGCATGTTGGTTTTGTCACCGGGCCCACGCCATGGAGCGCAGGCTACTGGCTGGACGAAAGAGTTATTGCCTATCTTTCGGATCTGCGTTGAACTCAACGCCAGCCGTGACCTTGCTGTAACATCGGAAAACTCAGGCTTTTCGGATCTGTTCCCACAGCGCGAGCTTCTGATCGAAGCTCATCGCTGCATGGGCCGGGCTTGTTGACGGCAATCTGACCCCAGGGATCACTGCCATCGCATCCGGCAGTTCAGGAAGAACGTATCGACGGTAACTTTTCTCCGCCATAGCCCCGTTGAAATAGACACTACGGATACGCTGGTGAGTCGAATAGAAACTCTCGAAGTCATTCGTAACAATTGACCTATCAACAATATCGGAATCCAGGCTACTCTGCCTGACACAGGTTTTCAGCACATCCCATACCGCAACCTTATGCTGCAACAGTTGCGCGCACCGATCTTCATACGCCAGACGCGGGTCGATGCCGAATATCGACTCAATCAATAACCAGAAGGCGTTGCGTGGATGCGCATAGTACTGGTCTGCACGCAGTGATGCCTTACCCGGCATAGAACCGAGTATGAGCAGCTTGGCATCAAAACGCGATATTGGTGGAAAGCTGTAAACGGTTGTCACGATTTTTTGGCCCTAAGGGCCGTAGAAATAAATAATTATCCAAAGATTGCGCGTATGTTGGTTCAGATTCAAGGCGCGGAAAGGGGCGCATACTCGTTGTATGTAACCCTTTCCGCAACACAGAAGCTGAGCCAAGAGACGTGCAAGATTGGATGATTATTTATTTCCGCGGCCCTAAACAAAAAGGAGGCCGAAGCCCCCTTTTTGTTCAACTTGAGAGATGAAGGCTAGCCTTCACCCTCCTCTATCGCCTTCATGCTCAGGCGCACACGTCCCTGTTTGTCCACCTCGAGAACCTTCACCTTGATGATGTCGCCCTCGGAGAGTTTGTCGCTTACCTTCTCGACTCGCTCTTCACAGATCTGGGAGATATGAACCAGGCCGTCGCGGCCGGGCAGGATCGTGACGAACGCACCGAAGTCCATCAAACGAGCCACCTTGCCTTCATAGATTGTCCCGACTTCGACGTCAGCAGTGATCAGCTCGATACGCTTTCTGGCATCTTCACCCGCGGCTCTGTCCACCGAAAAGACCTTGATCATACCGTCATCCGTCACGTCAATCGTGGCGCCGGTCTCTTCGGTAATGGCGCGGATAGTGGTGCCACCCTTGCCGATTACGTCGCGAATCTTATCGGGATCGATTTTGAAGGTGACGATGCGCGGCGCATGTTCGGACATCTCTTTGCGCGGCGAGGAGATCACCTTGTTCATCTCTTCCAGGATATAGAGACGCCCGGCCTTGGCCTGCTCCAGGGCAATCTCCATGATCTCGCGGGTAATGCCGTCGATCTTGATATCCATCTGCAGCGCGTTGACGCCAGTCTCGGTGCCGGCCACCTTGAAATCCATATCGCCAAGATGATCCTCATCACCCAGGATATCGGTCAGGACTGCAAAGTCTTCGCCCTCCTTGATAAGACCCATGGCGACGCCGGCTACCGGTGACTTGATCGGCACACCGGCATCCATCAACGCCAGACTGGTGCCGCACACGGAGGCCATCGACGAGGAGCCATTGGATTCGGTAATTTCGGAGACCACACGAATCGCATAGGGGAAATCTGTAAGGCCAGGCATGCAGGCAAGTACGCCGCGCTTTGCCAGACGACCGTGGCCAATTTCGCGCCGTTTCGGACTACCTACCCGTCCGGTCTCATTGACGCAGAAAGGAGGGAAGTTGTAGTGCAGCATAAAGGGTTCGCGGTAGGAGCCCTCCAGCGCGTCAATAATCTGCGCATCGCGTTCGGTTCCAAGTGTGGTAACGACCAGCGCCTGGGTTTCTCCGCGCGTAAAAAGCGCCGAGCCATGGGTACGCGGCAATACGCCTGTACGCACGGTGATCGGACGCACGGTCTTGGTGTCGCGGCCATCGATACGGGGTTCACCCGCCAGAATCCTGCTACGCACGACTCTCTTCTTCAGCTTATCGATAGCGCCGGCAACTTCCGCTTCCGACCATTTCCCTTCGCTACCACAGAGTGCTGCCAGCGTTTCTGCTTTAACCGCATCGGTACGGCTATAGCGCTCCATTTTATCTGCGATGGTGTAAGCCTGGTTCAGAGCCTCACCAGCAGCGCTGTCGACCGCGCTCTGCAGCTCGGCATCCTCTGCTGGCTGTTGGAATTCAATAACCGGTTTACCCACTTCAGCAGCCAGTTCCTTGATAGCGGTAATGGCCACCTGCATCTGTTCGTGGCCGAACAGCACAGCACCCAGCATCACCTCTTCCGGCAGGCCATCGGCTTCGGATTCGACCATCAGCACAGCATTCTCGGTGCCGGCAACAATCAGATCCAGGTCGGTGTGTTCACTGATACCGGTACCGGGGGCGTTGAGCAGATACTCACCATCCTTATAGCCGACGCGGGCTGCACCGATGGGACCCTTAAACGGCAGGCCTGAGATACACAGCGCAGCTGAAGTACCCAGCAGCGCGGGAATCTCGGGGTCCACATCCGGATTAAGCGACATGACGGTACAGATGATCTGAACTTCGTTGGTGTAGCCCTTGGGAAACAGGGGACGCACCGGACGATCGATCAGACGGCAAACTAAAATTTCTTTCTCCGCCGGACGGCCTTCACGGCGGAAGAAACCACCCGGGATCTTACCAGCGGCGTAGGTCTTCTCCTGGTAGTCGACGGTCATCGGGAAGAAGTCCCGACCTTCCATTCCTCGTTTGGAACCGACCACGGTGCATTGAACCACGGTACCTTCCATGTCGATCATAATGGCACCGTCCGCCTGACGCGCGATTTCGCCGGTCTCCAGCGTTACTTTATGATCACCGAACTGAAACTCTTTCTTGATAGGGGTCACTATAGTGTCCTCAATTGTTTAAGCCGTGTTTAACGGCGCAGGCCAAGGCTGGAAATCAAACTGCGGTAACGTACTACATCCTTGGATTTCAGGTAGTCCAGCAGTTTGCGGCGGGAGTTGACCATGCGCACCAACCCGCGACGCGAGTGGTGATCGTGTTTGTGCTGCGAGAAATGCTCGGTTAGTTCGTTGATACGAGCGCTCAGCAGCGCCACCTGTACTTCAGGGGAGCCGGTGTCGTTATCACCCCGGCCATACTTGCCGACGATTTCGCCTTTCTGATCTGCATTCAATGCCATTTTGTTCTCCTCATTGGTAAAGGTTAAGGGGCCTTTCCCCGACAATGAGTTCAGGGAAGCAAGCCGTTTCGATACCTGGATAGCCGGCATAGCCATCCAGGATCAGTGGACCGCCAATTATGATGCTTTTACCTGCGACGATCAAACTTGAAGGGGGGGCTTATTGTTAATTCTGTGCAAAAGGATGGGTAAGAGGGTTCATCAACCTAAAGAGGATTAGTTACGGAAGGGCCGAGGATCAAGAGCCGAGGGCCGAGGAAAAACCAATAAATACTCTTTTCTTTCCTCGGTCCTAGGTCCTTAGCCCTCGGCCCAAGTTCCTGGTGTTCTTACATTAGCCTTTTTGGTGCGACGCGCCCATCGTCGAGAATCTCGCCGACACCGATAAAGACTTCCTTATTATCGTACAGACGAACCCTTCCCCCGGTTGGCGCATTGGGCACCTGCACCGGCTGTCCCTGCTTCATATAATAAGTGCTATCGGAGTTAAGCCTGACCACGGGCCAGTTATTCAGTGCGCTCTCCATCGGCAACAACAGCGCTTCCATCGCCTCCCGGCCCTGTTCGAAGGCGCTGTTAAGTTCGTCCATATTAACCATCTGCTCAGCACTAAAGGGCCCTACCCCGGTACGACGCAACCCGCTGACGTGGGCACCGCATCCCAAATCCGCACCTATATCCTCAGCCAGAGTGCGTACGTAGGTCCCCTTGCTGCAGTGCACGTTGATTACAAACTCCGGCAAACTGCAAGATTCGAGTTGCATATCGTGAATCCGGATCGTACGCGGCTCCCGTTCAACCTCGACGCCCTCTCTGGCAAGCTTATAGAGGCGCTCACCTTTGTGCTTGAGAGCGGAGTACATCGGAGGGATCTGCTGGATTTCGCCGATAAAATTTCCCAGTACGCGCCTGATATCGGTCTCGCTGATACCCTCTGTCGGGCGAGTTTCGAGAATAGCCCCTTCCGCATCTCCGGTGACCGTAGTCTCCCCAAGTTTCACCCGTACCCAGTAACGCTTGTCTGCATCGAGTAAAAAAGCGGAAATTTTCGTAGCGGAACCGAAACAGATCGGAAGCAGCCCCTCGGCCAACGGATCGAGACTGCCGGTATGTCCCGCCTTGCGCGCAAAATACATGCGCTTGACCCGCTGTAAAGCAGCATTGGAGGTATCCCCCAACGGTTTGTCGAGCAGGAGTATACCCTGCACATTACGTCCTGGATTGCCGCGTCGGCCCATTTTCGGATTCCGGCTACTCTTGGTGTTTGTCTGAATCAGACTTGACCGCTTGTTCGATCAGACTGGAGAGTCTTTCGCCCTGTTCCACCGATTCATCGTGGACAAAGTGTAACTCCGGCAGTGTACGCAGTTTCATCCTGCGCCCCAGCTCGTGGCGAAAGAAAGGGGCAGCATCGTTCAACACCCGGGCGGTTTCAACCGCCTCCAGCTCGCCGGCCATTACTGTAAAATATATTTTGGCGTGGGAGAAATCGCGCACCACCCTGACCGCCTGGATGGTAATCATGCCGAGCCTGGGATCGTCCAGCTCCGCACGCACCAGCATTGCAAGTTCTCGCTGTATCTGAGCCCCGACCCGGTCGGTGCGCTTAAATTCACGCGCCATTTAGTACTCCATCAAGGTAAAAAATCAGATCTCACGCGCCACTTCGGTACGATCGAACACCTCAATCTGATCACCAACCTTGACATCGTTGTAGTTTTTCACGCCGATACCGCACTCGGTGCCCGCTTTAACGTCATTGACGTCGTCCTTATGCCTGCG
>Ga0316201_10002487_pt1 | contig 13132 bp, 11 predicted proteins | sample CS6wburrow_MG_FD_204516 | JGI IMG/M metagenome (GOLD analysis project Ga0316201, IMG submission 204516) | Coastal sediment microbial communities from Delaware Bay, Delaware, United States - CS-6 worm burrow | ecosystem: Environmental > Aquatic > Marine > Coastal > Sediment | place: USA... | reverse complement strand
CGTGATCCGTGCCGTCGCGCGGTTTGGCGTCACAGGACTTGCGGCTGTGCCGCCGTTGTGGAATCAGCTCGCCGGCCTGCCCTGGCCGGATGAAGCCGTGGAGAGTTTGCGCTATATCACAAATTCCGGTGGCGCCATGCCCTTGGCCACCACCGGTGCACTGAGAGAGTCGTTGCCGAAGACCGATGTTTTTCTCATGTACGGACTGACCGAGGCGTTCCGCTCGACCTACCTGTCGCCAGACCAGGTCGACACGCGGCCGGAATCGATGGGAAAAGCGATACCGAATGCCCAAATCATGGTGGTTCGTCCGGATGGCACCGAGTGCGATGTCGATGAGCCGGGTGAACTGGTGCACCGTGGCGTACATGTGGCCTTGGGATACTGGAATGACGTGGAAAAGACCAATGTCCGCTTCAAGCCCGCGCCCGGCCAGCCGGCCGGTCTGCCCAACCCGGAGTTGGCAGTATGGTCGGGTGATATGGTTCGACGCGATGCCGAAGGGTTTCTTTATTTCATTGGCCGCAACGACGAGATGATCAAGACGTCCGGTTACCGCGTCAGCCCGGGCGAGATCGAAGAAGTCGTATTTCAGATGCCGGATGTTCAGCAGGCTGTTGCGTTTGGTGCGCCGCACCCGCAGATCGGCAGCGGCATCGTACTCGTCGTGCAACATTCGTCCGGGACACTTGATGCGGATGACGTGTCGGCGCACTGCCGCGTACACCTGCCGATGTTTATGCTGCCTGGCTTCATCCACGTGACCGATGAACTGCCGCGTAATCCAAATGGCAAGATAGATCGTAAGACGCTTGCTTCTCAGTTTTCTGACGTTTTCACGAGTACAAAACCGTCCGTATGAGCGAAAAACCCACACATGCTCCACTTACGCAGTTTCCGGTTGTCGATGACCAACTGATCGTTGGTGGGCTGACGGTAGGACAGCTGGCCGACGAGATTGGTCAGACGCCGTTCTATGCTTACGAGCGCGACGCGCTTTCTCGCAGGGCTCACGATCTTCGCGAGAGTTTGCCGGACGGCATCTCAATTCACTACGCGGTGAAAGCCAATCCGATGCCAGCGGTCGTCGATCATATGGCAACCTTGGTCGATGGCCTTGATGTTGCCTCGGTTGGTGAAATGCGTATCGCACTCGACAGCGGAGTGCAGGCAGCCGACATCAGTTTCGCCGGCCCCGGTAAAACCGATAGCGAACTGCGCAGTGCTGTCGCAGCGGGCATAACATTGAACCTGGAATCAGAGGGTGAACTGGCACGGGCCGTGCGCATCGGCGAGGATATCGGTGTCGCACCACGCGTTGCGGTACGCGTGAATCCGGATTTTGAGTTGAAGGCATCGGGGATGCGGATGAGCGGCGGCCCGAAGCCGTTTGGTATCGATGCCGAACGCGTCCCGCAACTGCTAAAGCGGATTGCGGGCTCTGGCGCCTATTTTCGTGGATTCCAGATCTACAGTGGCTCGCAGAATCTGAGCCCCGAAAGCCTTGTCCAGGCGCAACACGCGACCTTTGCACTGGCTTATCAGTTGGCAGCCGCTGCGCCCTCCCCGCCTGAGATGTTGAACATCGGCGGCGGTTTCGGGGTGCCCTATTTCCCCGGTCAGGAACGCCTGGAACTTGAACAGATCAACGAAAATCTCGAAACACGCTTGGCCGAATGCCATGAGCACCTTGGCGATGTTGAAGTAATTCTGGAGCTTGGTCGGTATTTGGTCGCCGAAGCCGGTGTCTTTGTCTGCGAAGTGGTCGACAAGAAAGTGTCGCGAGGTGTGACCTACCTGATAACCAATGGCGGTCTGCACCACCATCTCGCCGCATCAGGCAACTTCGGTCAGCTATTGCGGAAAAACTATCCAGTGGTCACGGCTCATCGCGTCAACAACGAACCCAGAGAGACCGTCAGCGTCGTTGGTCCGCTGTGCACACCTTTGGATGTGCTTGCAGACCGGATGGAACTAGGCCAGGCCGATGTCGGCGACCTGGTCTGCGTACTGCAGTCAGGTGCCTATGGTTTCACTGCCAGTCCTCATCTTTTTCTGGGGCATCCGGCACCGCTGCAGCGGCTCGTCTAGTGGGCCAAGTGGAAAGTTTTGTAACGCTCAGCCGTGCCACAAGCATTGTGGGTAAGGCGCAGTCCGCAGGGAATGGCAGGCCCTTTCCAAGGACTGCAACACAGCCCACGATGGTTGTGGCGCGGCCCTTCGGGAGCCGCTGTGCGAACGCGACTCTGTGTTGCGTTTCTGGCCAAGGGAGGAACGATTGCCTGCAAAATGCGCCTTGATTCGCGCTCGCACAGTGGCTCTGGGTGCTACAGAACTTTCCACTTGGCCCACTAGCTGCAATTGACATCGCGCGAATCTGTCTCAAGCGCATTTCGATTGGTCAATGCATCATGTCGACGCCGGAGTCTTCAGGCACATCGCTGGTTCAATCAAAACCGCTCTTGAATCCAATCGTGCGTCCATTCCGACACTTTGTTGCGCCATACCGCACGTGAGAAGGTGTGATCGGCATCCTCCAACTCGAGGAACTCGACTTTCGTGCTGTTTATCCAACGCTCCCATTCGGGCCGCTGCCGCATACTCAACAGGTATTCTTTTGCCGTCAGGTCTTTTCCGCTGACGATGATAAGGGTGTGCCCGGTATAGCCGAGTTGCGCCTCACACAACCGCCCAGGCAGCAGATGCCCTGGATCATCACCACCACGATTGATGCCGAGGCTCTGGGTCAGATTCACAGCAAAGTCGCGGGCGATCCGCAGCAAGCCATAGCGTTGCGAGATGACGCTGCGCCAAAACGATCCGCTCAGGGCGCGACTCGGGTAGTAATGCTTCATCAGCGCCCGTGCCTCACTCTCGTTCGTACGAACCCAGGGATTCAACATCACCTGCCCAACGATGCGGCGGTCCGACGTCGCGTACAGGGCATTGGCAGTGGCCGCATCGCACAGCCCCCAAAGCACGATTCCTTTCAGGTCCGGCACTTTGGCGCAATACAGGTCTGTGGCCGTTGCGATATCGCGATTGATGCGCTCAAAAGTACGTACGTCGCCCGTGCTGTCTCCCATTCCGCGACAGTCGAAGCGGAACACGGGGATTCCTTGCGCTGCAAGATCTCTAGCCAGCAAAACGAACTGGCGATGACTGCCGACCCGGTATTGTGGGCCGCCGACAACCAGCAGCACGCCTGTGTTGCCCGCAGGTTTGACCGGTCGATGCAGGATACCGACCAGCGTGTCGTCGCCGCACGAAAACAGTACGGGCTCCTCGCGCTCGACGGTCACTTATTCCCCCAGGATTCTCGGCAGTGCATCAATCAGTTCCAAACACGAGGTTGTTTCACGCGTCGCCCAGAACGGGGCGCAGGCGACGGTATCGAAGTGTAAACCGATCCCTGACTGCTCCCACTTTCGAGCTATGCGTTCGGCGTCAGATCTTGCGTCAAGGCCCGGATCTGAGAGCACTTCATACCAGTACACGCCTGACGTTGTGTCAGGGACTGTCTGCTCAAGGTCGAGTGCGTCCATGCCGCAGGCAAGCTGAGCGGTCACATCGTAGCCGGCGAGTTCGAGGGATTCGCCGTTGGCCAACCGCTGCCGAAGTTGCGGGATCCTTTCCCTCTGCCCGCCGGAAACCAGCGCCGAGGCAATGCTCAAGCGCAGTACTTCGTCCAGTTGCTTGACACCCGAAATCTGCGGATGCAGCAGAATCAGTTTACTTACCGCATGCCTTTGCGCTGCATCTGCAGCCAGCAATGCGCCAAAGCGTAAACCAACAAGGTTCAATTCGCCGTAGGGTTGCAGGTACGCAATTGCGTTGTCGAGATCGGTGCGCCACAGGTCGATGGATGTCTCTTCAAACGAGCCCTCGCTGTCGCCAGTGCCGAAGAGATCGACCATCAGCACGTCACAACCTTCGTCTCGTATACGATGCGACAAACGGGAGTAGAAGTGCCGGGTCTTGTTCATTTCCTCGGCGAACGGAGGCACCAGCAACACGCATTTACGGGTTTTCTCGGCATTGGGATCTACAAATCCCGTGCAGAAGACTTTCCCCTTCGATCCGTCAAGAAAGAAAGCAACTTGCATTTCTTGAGTCAGTTCTTAACGTTCACAAAAGACGCCAGACTGCCAAGGGTTTCAAAAACTTCTGCGGAAATGTCGTCGTCGTCGATCGTTATGCCCAAGTTGTTTTCCAGAGCGGTGATCACGTTCAAAACCGCCATGGAATCGAATTCCGGGATTCCCCCCAGCAACGCAGATTCCGGACCCGCGTGATCAAGACGATCACCGACTTCCAGTGATTCGGCGACTATCTTTCTTACTTGCTCAAACGTTGCCATGTGAAACAGAATCCCGCAATCAGGTTCGCTAGGTTTCCGGCCGAGTATACCAGAGCGACTGAGCGAATCGCTTGGGTATGACGTTCGTCGTAGTGCATAATCTGCGGCCGACTACCGCCGGTCTGCGAGTAGGAATTGCGCCAGCGCGGGCGACCGCGAAAGCGTCCGATGTATCACGACATACAGGCTCCACGGTGTGAACATTTCAGGGATCCTTGGCCGCGTTTCCCCGGCGACGCAACACCCTCTCGAACTCGAAATTCCGGACGGGCTGATCGGCGAAGCGCCGGCGGACATCCCCGAATCCCTGCAAGTTCCGGGTTTGGGCGTGACCGCATTTGCGGGCTGGATGTCTGCCGAGGACGGTGTTTTCTGCGCAATTTCCGGCAATATCGACTGGCTGGATGTCGAGTTGGCCGATTTTCAGCTGAAACACGATCCGGCTCAAGCGTTGCTGCAAGCATACAAGAGGCATGGATTGAAGCTGCTGACCGTCGTTGGCGGCCGTTTCAGCCTGGTCGTGTGGGACAGCCGAAAGCGCAATGGCCTGGTTGCCTGCGACCGTTTCGGTCAGTCTCCCGTTTACTGGAGCCATGCACCAAACGGAGACCTGGTTTTCGGACCGCTTGCCACCTGGGTGAGCCAGATGACCGGTCGGCCGCCGACGATCTCCGAGCAATCGATTTTCAATTTCTTATACTTTCACATGGTGCCGGGGCCCGACACGATCTTCGAAGGTGTGCACAAACTGACCGCGGCACATACGCTGATTGCCGAGGGTGGAAAATGGCACGTCGAGCGCTATTGGAATCCTGATTTCCGGGAGAACGCCGATGCGTCGCATGCGGACGCAGCCGAAGAAATGCTCGGCCTGCTGTCAAGTTCCGTTAGCCGTCTCGCCAGTGGTACAGATACCGGCGCCTTCCTTAGCGGTGGTTTGGACAGCAGTACCGTCGCTGGCCTGTTGGCTCGTTCACGCCCGAATCCGAAGACGTACTCGATTGGATTCGATGCTCCGGGTTACGACGAGACGGGCTTCGCGAAAATTGCCAGCGATCGTTTCCATACGACATTCAACACCTACTACGTCACGCCGGAAGACGTCTTGTCGGAACTTCCGGGAATTGCTGCCGCCTACGATGAACCGTTTGGCAATTCCTCGGCCCTTCCCGCCTTTTTTTGTGCGCGTTTCGCGGCGTCCGATGGACGCAAACGCCTGCTGGCTGGCGACGGCGGCGACGAACTTTTCGCCGGTAACGAACGATATGCCAAGCAGACGATTTTCGAGCGCTACAACAGTCTGCCGTCGCTGGGACGTCGATTTCTGATCGAGCCGCTGCTGTTCAAGCTTCTGCCAGAAGCCACACCGCTATTGGGTAAGGCACGTAGCTATGTCAAACAGGCGGGCGTGCCACTACCGGACCGTCTGCAAATCTACAATTTTCTCAATCGCCTTGGCGCGCAGAGTATTGTCGCCGAAGAGCTGTGGCACAGCGTCGATACAGAACAGCCGCTGGCGTTGGATAGAGAGCTGTACAACAGTCCGAATTCCGCATCCCAGCTCAACCGGATGCTCTACCTGGATTGGCACCATACGCTGGCGGACAACGATCTGCGCAAAGTGACACGCATGTGCGAACTGGCGGGGATTCAGGTCGAGTACCCGATGCTCGATGACCATCTGGTCGAGTTTTCCACGCGCGTCTCTTCATCACGCAAGATGCGCGGGAACCGCCTGCGCGATTTTTATAAACGGGCGGTTGCCGATTTGCTGCCGCGCGAGATCATCGACAAACCGAAACATGGATTCGGCCTGCCATTTGGCGTCTGGCTGGCCGAACATGCCGGTCTACAGGCACTGGCCGGTGACAATCTTGCTCGCATGAAACGCAGAGGCTATGTGAAGCCTGCGTTTATCGACGAGATCGTACGCCTCCACCGCGATCAGCACGCGGGCTACTATGGCGAGTTCATCTGGGTTTTGATCATGCTCGAGATGTGGCTCACGGCGCAGGGTATTGAGCCGTAAGCGGATCACAAAAGCCCGTGGTGACAACGCGCCAGGTCGAGGACAAATCGCGACCGGTTGGTATGCCAGGGTGTGAATCTGGGTATCCGAAAAAGATCGTCTTGCGATGACAATGCGCCCCAGTCGGTCGCCACTGCCGCATCGAATCCGGCCGTCTGGACGATCTCGGCGTGTTCGGCCTGATAGTCCTGCTCCCATTTCCCGTTCGGGTAAGCGAACAGGTTTACACGTTTGTCGACGATCGTCTCCAGGTCGGCTTTCCCTCCCTCGATTTCTTCTCTTGCCTGCTGTCGCTCCATGCAACTGAGGATTGGATGCATTCTCGTATGACCACCAATCGCCACACCCCGCGTTTGCGCCATGTCACGTAGCTGTTCTGACGTCATCATCAGGTCCGCGGGCATGCCGCTCAAGCGATTCGTCAGCTGATCGACTTTCGCCTGCCGTTCCGCTGGAGGCAGGTGCTTCCAGGCCGCGATCGTGTTCCTGGCGGCAGAATAGCGCGACGCCCCGTCGGTGATCTCGATTTGCGGCGTGCCCGGTATGTCGATGTCATGAATGCCCGGTTCCAGGCGTCGGAAAGACTCGGTTATCGAATCGTTCCACATCCGTCCACCGTTCAGATAGCCGCTCGCAACGAAAAACGTCGCGGGAATCTCAAGGCGTTTCAGGATAGGCAATGCGATCGTGTAGTTGTCGGCATAGCCGTCATCGAAGGTAACACTCAGAGAGCGGCCATCCAGCTTGCCGTCGCGCGCTCGCCGGACCGCCTCATCCAACGCGATAAAATCGAAACGCGCTTTGAGGAACCGCATCAGATTCGCGAACCAGTCTGCAGTCGGCTCACTCGGGTTCATCGGGTCGGCCTCGGCGAGGACACGGTGGAAAATCAACGTGTGGTGCAACGGTTTGCGCATTGACCAGGCGGCGATACGCGAGATCAAACCTTGCCCCCCGTTGTCTTGACGGCAAGATTTTGAGCCAGAGGTTTCGGTCCCGTCTGCCAGACACCCTCGTCTTTCAACAATTGCTGCAAAAGCAGCACAATGGCTACCAGATGCCAGGGCAGATCGTAATAGGAAAGACTCAGAAACGCCCCGCCCGTCGCATAAGCCACCAGTGATACCTGTGTCATCTTGGCAAGGTCTGATGCCCATAGGTATTCGTCGGTACTGGCAGCAATCCGGGCAATTTTTCTCGCTATGAAGAATCCCCCGGTGAAGATCGTCATGTACAGGATGAATCCTATCCAACCATGATCGGCAATCACGCTGAAATAGATGCTGTGCGCGGCAAAAACGGTGGTCGGATCCGGCGCATACATGGCGAATGTCTCACGACGCCAAGCGTTCATCCCGACACCGGTCACGTTGTCATTGGCTACGTTGATCGAGTATGCCCACGAGTTGATGCGTGCCATGGCAGACTCATCCTGCTCGTAGTTCTCGATGGTCGACATGCGTGCGTGCCAGGAATCCGGCATGAACAGGAAGAACAGCGGAATTATCGGCAGTATGACCATGGCAGTGATCATTTTCTTGTCGGTCTTCAGCCACAAGTAGCCCGCCACGGCAAAAATCGCCAGGAAAGCGCCCCGCGAGAAAGACGCCACGACTGAGAGAAAGATCAGCAACATGCCTGCCCACATCGCGCGTTTGATCCACTTGTTCGTGATCTGGTGCTTGATCAGGTAGAACCCCAGCGGCAGCGCCATCAGCAGGGCGACAGCGAGCGTATTGTTGTCGCCAATGAAGGTTCCTTCAGGACCCCACACGCGGCCGGCGGCGCCCGTTATCGCGGTGAATACACCGCCTTTGATGCCATAAAACCCCAACGACAGATAGATCACCCAGATCATCAGGTTGATACGCTGGGCGCTGTGCATCACCAGCATGGTCAGGAAGATAATCAGCTGGATCTTGAATAGACGAACAAAATCCTTCCACGCCGGGTCTGGATAGTAGGCGTTGAGCGTCGTGACCAAGGTCCAGATCAGGAACAGAATCCAGATTCCCACCAGGAAGTGCCTTGGCAGGCGCTTGGGTTCCTTGTCCAGAATCAACGATATAAACAGAACCACCGCAACCAGCTGGGCGAACGGGAAATTGTACGCAATCCCCCACGTCAAGCGGTGTGGGTTCATGTAACTCAGCCACGACCAAACCAGCACGCCGATGTACGGATGCCTGAGAATGTACGGTATCGTCGCGAAGACGATCAGAAACAGCGCTATATCCCGCATCTATCTCTTATCGAATCCAATTGTGTCGGCGCATTGCGTGATCATCCGAATTCCTTTTTGATCTGATCCAGGCTGATGTGACGGACATCCTTGCCTTTTACGAAGTAGATGACGTACTCGGAAATGTTGCAGCATCGGTCGCCAATGCGTTCCAGTGATCTTGCGGCCCATATCAGATCAATGACGTTCGGAATAGAGCGCGGATCTTCCATCATGTAGGTCATGCTCTGCCGCATCACGCTTTCGAACTCCCGGTCTATGTTGACGTCTTCATGTGCGACCTCGATCGCCTCATCGACGTCCATGCGGGCGAATGCATCGAGCGCCCGGTGCAGCATCCGTTGCACCTGAGACCCGAGGTGGGCGATCTGACCATACAGATTGCGGCCATGATCACCGGCTGCCGCCCGAATCGCCATGCGCGCGACGCGTTTGGCTTCGTCGCCGATCCGTTCCAGATCGGCCGTCGTCTTGATTACCGCCAACACAAGCCGAAGATCGCTGGCTGTGGGCTGCCGGAGGGCGAGTATCTTGGTACAGCGCTCGTCGATTTCGACATCACAGGCGTTCACCATGTAGTCATTCGACACGACGGCCTCGGCGTCTCCCGACTCACCGCTGTTGAGTGCCGCAATACCCATCTCGAGTTGACGTTCCACCAGCCCGCCCATGCCCAGTACCCGCGATCGAATCTCTTCCAACTCGCTATTGAACTGCTGGGAGTAATGCTGATTAAGATCAGAAGTTTCCATAGCCAACCAAATTGATTGCAAAATGGGTTATCGGCCGAAAACGCAGAATTGAAGTGCCGGCTCTAGGCCGGTATTTTATCAGGCAATCGTGCAGGCCGCGGGGAATCTGCAGGTGAACTGGCTTCCTCGACCCAATTGGCTGGTGATCTCGAGTTCCGCCTGATGGCGTTTGAATACGTGTTTGACGATTGCCAGCCCCAGCCCGGTGCCACCCCGATCGCGCGAGCGCCCCGTGTCGACGCGATAGAATCGCTCAGTCAGGCGGGGTATGTGCGCCGGCGCTATCCCTTCGCCCGTATCGCTCACGACCAGGCGGGCCCCACCGGCATCTTCTTTCCAGGTCAGCGTGACACTGCCCTCTGCCGGCGTATGGTGAACAGCATTCACCGCCAGGTTCGACACCGCACTGCGGAGCTGTTTTTCGTCTCCGAGCAGACGCTTTTCAGTCTCCAGTTGAACATCGATGTTTGGTGCGTCCGCGCGAATACCCCGGCATTCCTCGGCCACAGCCACGAGCATCGCGGCCATGTCCACTTCGGTTCGGTAGGCCGCTGCCGATGTCGTCTCCAGGCGAGCCAGGAGCAACAGATCCTCGACCAGCTGGCTCATCATGGCCGCCTGCTGGGACATCAACTCCAACGGACGCCTGAGCCGGTCTTTCGGCAGATCGTCATCGGCCTGCAGGTTTTCAATAAACCCACTGATGACGGTCAACGGCGTTCGGAGCTCGTGCGAGACGTTGGCGACAAAATCCTTGCGCACGCGCTCCTGCACGATCCGGTCGGTAATATCCTGGGCGAGCAAAAGCGTCTGCCCGTCACCGTAAGGCGCGAGACGCACCTCCAGCACCAGTTGGGGGTTGCCTGGCGCCCTGGTCTCGAGGGTCCGGGCATAGTCAGCGGCCTTGATGAAGGACGTGATCTCCGGGTTGCGGAACAGATTCGGCAGCGGCTGGCCGATGTCCTTCGCCGCCACAAGGCCCAATAAACGGCTTGCCGCCTCGTTGAACCAGAGGATATGGCCCTTCGCATCCAGCGCCACGGTGCCATCCGGCAGTGCCGAGGTGGATGCCGAATACTCGTCGACGAGTCGAGTGAGACGCGACTCGCGATGCGCGTGACGCGAGGTCAGACGTGATATGCGCGAACAGATGTCGCCCAACAGGCCAAAATTGACCGGCACGGCGGTCTTTTTTTGCTCGTCCAGCCAATCCGCCATTCGCTTCAGATTGTAGAGATATTTTGCGATGTAGCCCGCAAGCGCGATAAACAATGACAGCAGCGTTTTTTCAAAAGCGGCACCGACGACCAGTGCGATTGTAAGGAGAACGACAATACGCCAGATTTCTTCTATCCAACTGGCTCTGGCTTTCAAACTGGCCTCACTGAGAACCGGTACCCGACGCCGCGTACCGTTTGCACAAGATTTTCCAAGGCATGCGGTTCAAGGGCTTTTCTAAGGCGACGAATGTGGACGTCGACCGTCCGTTCCTCAATGTAGACGTTTCGCCCCCAGACCAGATCAAGGAGTTGCGAACGCGTGTAAACCCGTTCCTGGTGGGTCATGAAGAAATGCAGCAGCTTGAACTCGGTCGGCCCCACCGAGACCGGCTGTTCGTCAGCGAGCACCCGATGCTCCACCAGATCCATCTCGAGGCGATTGTCCACACGGATCAGTTCGCTGCTGTCGCTGCCCGCCCTGCGCAAGACCGCTTTGATCCGCGCCAGCAATTCGCGCGTGGAAAATGGCTTGGTGACGTAGTCATCAACGCCGGCCTCGAGACCTTGCACCTTGTAGTTCTCGTCATCCCGCGCGGTCAGCATGATGATCGGCACGGCACTGAGGCGTTCGTCGCGCTTCATCCATTTGGCGAATTCCAGCCCGCTCATGCCGGGCAGCATCCAGTCCAGCAAAATCAGCGACGGGTCGTGGTCTGAGACGAGGCGTTGGGCGGAGCTGCCGTCGGCGGCTTCGTGTACATCATAGCCTGCACCTATCAAGGTCGCCGCCAGTAACTCTCTCACCGAAGGCTCGTCTTCCACTATCAGAATTCGTGTCGCTGTCACTGGATATCACTCGCAATTCAATTCACTGCGCAGCATTACAGTGCCGAAATATGACACCAATGTGACGTTGAGACTTCAGCGCAACTGCAGACCTCCGGCAAATCCCCCAATTCGCGCCAGCGCCCGCCCGGTCGCTGCACCGAGACGATCCGCCAGACGCTCCAGCGCGTCGGCCTTTGCGGTGAAGTCTTTGAGTTCCTCGACTCCCACCACCTCACGTGCGACATAGCCGGCACTGCCGATGGCATCGACCAGGCCCAGATCGATGCCTTTCCTGCCGCTCCAGAACAGACCGCTGAACAGTACGTCGTCATCGCCCTTCAGGCGCTCTCCTCGGCCGTTCTTGACCGCATCGATAAACTCCTGGTGCAAGTCGGACAGCAGCCTGTCCGCATGCTGCTTGTCGAAATCCGAAACCGGGCTGAATGGGTCCAGGATGCCCTTATGATCGCCGGCGGTCATGAGCCGGCGCTCGATACCGAGCTCTTGCATGGCATCCACAAACCCGAACCCGTTCATCAGCACACCGATCGAGCCGACCACGCTGGATTCGTTCACGTAGATTTCGTCGGCCGCAGCGGCAACGTAATAACCGCCCGACGCGCAGATATCGCTGACCACGGCATACAGGGGGATATCGGGATACTTTTCTCGCAACCTGAGGATTTCCTTGTGTATATCGCTCGATTGCACGGGTGACCCACCGGGTGAATTGATGCGCAGCACCACCGCCTTGGTATTTTCGTCTTCAAAGGCATCGCGCAGGCCGGTCACCACGTTATCAGCGGAAGCCTTTTCGCCGGGTGCGATGACACCTTCCAGTTCGACCAGAGCCGTGTGCGACGCCTGCTTCATGGCCTTTTCCGACCAGTCACCGGGTATCAGCAGATACAACAGAAAGGACAGATAGGCGAACGTGAGGAGTTTGAAAAAGATTCCCCAACGCCGGGTCCGGCGGCGCTCCTTCAGCGCGTCTGTTGCCAGTTTTTCGACCAGCGTCTTGTGCCAATCTTCTTCGGATCCTGATTTCGGCTTGGGTTCCACCGTTACACCTCCATACGTGGTACTAGCGAGTCTGACAGCCAAGCTGTCAGTTCGATCAAATCACTGAAACACTGCTGCGCACCGCTCCCCAGCAACCTGTCCAACGAGTGCACGCCATGCGCGATGCCGATGGCATCGACACCGGCGTTGACTGCCATCTGCATGTCGTATTCCGTATCGCCGATCACTACCGCCTTTGCGGCAGGGGTGTTCAGATCTGTAAGGATCTCCGTGAGCATCTGCGGGTGCGGTTTGGAGCGCGTTTCGTCAGCGCACCGGGTCATATGAAAAAACGCACCAAGACCGCTGTCACCCAGTGCCTTATCCAGGCCACGCCGGCTCTTGCCGGTCGCGACCGCCAACAGGATGTCGTTCTTGTACAGGTGTTCGACCAGCCGGTAGGCGCCCTCGAACATCACTTCATTCTCGATTTCGTTGCCCAGCCAGTGGTGCCGATACGCCTGCACGATGGCATCGGTGGTCGATTTCTCAGTGGCGGGAAAAAGCCGCTCGATGGCTTCGTTCAGGCCCAGGCCAATGATGTCTCGGGCCTCTTCCGGCGTCGGTACAGGTGCGCCCGCATCGACCGCGGCACGCTGTATGCAGGTCACGATCCGCGCCGCGGAATCCATCAGCGTT
>Ga0316201_10002486_pt1 | contig 13134 bp, 9 predicted proteins | sample CS6wburrow_MG_FD_204516 | JGI IMG/M metagenome (GOLD analysis project Ga0316201, IMG submission 204516) | Coastal sediment microbial communities from Delaware Bay, Delaware, United States - CS-6 worm burrow | ecosystem: Environmental > Aquatic > Marine > Coastal > Sediment | place: USA: Delaware... | reverse complement strand
GGACAAGGAAACTTGAACCGTGATCGGTTCGAGATTCTCCATCGTCTTGGTGCACGGCCCGACGTTGAACCCGTCTTCGTCGAAGCAGTCGTCGTCGGTGCTGCAGATGTCACCGGAGAACTCGCAGCTCGTCTCGTCGAACTCCATCGGCCCGATCAGCGGAATCGTTACGGCGTAGCCGGTTTGCTCGGACTCACAGCTCCACAGCAACGACGCCAGAGCAACCGCGACGAACAAGCTCGGCACCCGACTCAAGGCGCGCAATGGCGCAAGGCGTTGTATTGACATAGACGTCATCGTATCCTCGTTTCAAACCTGAGATCAATCAGAGATTACACTTGTCAGAGATGGTCAAAAGACTGTGATTTCAATCACCTAGGAGAGTCTCATTTGGCGTGCCATCGCGTTTGAACCGGCACAGAATCAGGGGCAGAGGCATTCCGCCACGCCAGCAGACGGAGGAGCCACAGTCCATGAGAACCTCCCTGCGGTATTGATTGAGCAAGGCGCATGCCAAGTCCCGGACCGTCCCGAATTGCTTGGAAAAAGCCCCTGCTTAGGGCCCGCTTCGAGGGCGAGATTTGCGCAACGGCTGCGCGAAATCGAAACGAAACGCAAATCTGACGTCCACGTTTTGGCGCAGCCCAACGGCGGCGGCGGTCTCACCCAGGTCCGGCGGTGGCACCCGGCGGCAATCTCACCCAGGTTGGTGGGGCGATCTCACCCAGGTTGGCGTTCGTCCAGGTTGGAGCCAGCAAGCTCACCCAGGTTGGCGTTCGTCGTCGGGGCTGAGCGTATCCGCCAGGTGCGGCTGCGGAACGCATTGGAATCACACGAGGCCAACGTGGTCTGATTCCTGCTTCACCCCTGCGCATGACCCAACCGCGCTTCGTGCTCCCTGGTGACACGGTGATGATCACCCGACGCACCCTTCGCCGCCATCACCTGTTCCGCCCCGACTCGGCCATCCGCCAGCTCTACCTCTACACCCTCGCCGTTTGCGCCAAGCAGTTCGGCATCCTCGTGCACGCCGTCAACCTGATGAGCACCCATGAGCATTTGATCGTGACCGACACGAAGGGGTGCTTTCCGCTTTTCCTACGCGAGCTCCATCGCCTAGTGTCTTTGGGCACCAAGGTCCTTCGCAAGTGGGAAGGCCCGACCTGGGACCATGAGCAAACCTCGGTCGTTCGGTTGCTGACGGAGCAAGCCATCGTCGAGAAGCTCGCGTATTTGATGGCGAATCCCGTCCAAGCAGGTCTGGTCCGCCGCGCGCGGGACTGGCCCGGCATCACCGTGCTTCCCCAGGAGCTCGGGCGCCGCACGTGGACGGTCTACCGGCCCGATGTCTACTTTCGTCCCGACAGCCCGCGGTGGCCCGAGACCGTGGCGCTTTCCCTCGCGCTGCCGCCCGCCCTCAAACACGTCTACACCGTCGAAGCAGTGCAGGGGGCAGTTCGCATAGAGCTCGAGCGCCAGGAGCGCCTTGCGCATCAGGAGATTCGAAAGCGCGGCTGGCGCTTCCTCGGCGCCGATCGGGTGCGCCGACTCTCGCCGTATCGACGCGCCACCAGCTTCGAGCTTCTTCGCGACCGAAACCCGACCCTCGCCGTCGGTCGCGGGCAGAAAAGTGTGTTCATTGCGGCGGTGACAGAGCTGCGGGCGTTTCGTCGGGCGTACCGAGACGCGCTCAAGCAATGGCGCGCAGGGCTACGCTCCGTCGTGTTCCCTCAAGGCACCTGGTGCATGCGCAAGGTGCACGGCGCTTTCGTGCTGACTTAGGGCGGTGGGGTAATCAGGTGCCCACACGAAGCCGAATCCAGGTCGGCCGACGGAGTCGTCCGTTCGTCACCGGCGCCGGGCAGCGGAACGGCAGCCTTAGAGCGCGATCGACCCCGTCGATCGACCGATGAGGTTCGATTCGTCTCACTAGACGGCGCCGAAACTCTCGTCCGAGCGGGCCCCGAGTCTGGGGGCTTCGACGTTCACACAGGTCAACTTGGGTGTGGTCATTTCGGGAAGGGCTTGGCGGCTCGAGGAAGTCCAGGTGGTACTAGGACATGCGAGTCGAACGACGACCGAGCGCTACGCACGCCTGGCTCCCGACGCCATTCGACGCGTGGCCAATGAGGCGACCGAGCAGTGGTCAGACGACTCGAAAGTAGCTCCCGGATTGGTCAACGATTGGTCCACGCCAAATTCGCCATACATCCAAGTGCCTGAAAAGATGGAGCCACCGATCAGAGTCGAACTGATGACCTACGGTTTACGAAACCGTTGCTCTACCAACTGAGCTACGGTGGCCTGGGGACTGCTCTCGAGAAGAGCGGCGATGCTGGTAGCGTGACGGGGACGAGCTGTCAATCGGGCGGCGCCATGGCAGCGTCGGAACCCTGTATTACGTTCCGCCTTCGCTCGTGCGCGCCGTCTACAGGTCGTCGTCGTCGTCGTCCGAGTCGTCGACGATGAGCTCTTCTTCGGTTTCCTCTTCGACTTCGTCGGAGTCGTCGTCTTCCGGGGCAGTGTACTTCAGGTCGACGTCCGCGTCGGCGAGCTGGGTTTCGAGGAGCTCCAACAGCTCATCCAGGTCTTCTCCGGACCACTCGTCCAGAATCTCCGTGATGAAGTCGTAGAAGTCGCCGCTGTCTATTCGGCGTTCGATTTCCTCGATGTCATCGTCCGAGAACGTGCTGACGAGGTCCTCGCGTAATGCGTCGGTTTCGCCGTCCGCGATCGCATCGGCGACCGAGAGTCGGACTTGCCGCATCGCGCGCTTGTTTAGGAAGATCTCCATCTGAAAACCTCTAAGCGGGGTCGAATCGGCGCTACTATAAGAGAGGGTAGGGGGCTGTCAATCTTGTCTCCAAGGGATTCGACACTCTATGCTACAGCCGTGCCATCCTGCCCCGCTGCGATCTGTTTTTTTGCTTTTTGCCTCGCCGCGCCTCGATGGGCCGGGGCGGATTCCTCGGAGCTGCCGGGCGGCCCGTCGGCGCGAGAGGGGGCGTTTGCCATTGGCCCCGAGACCGGCATGGTCATCCCCCTTTCCACCAATCGGCTTTGCCCCGAGGGCTATGGCTGTATCGCTGACCTAGGTTGGGCGGTCGGGCTCAACTTCTCCTATCGCTGGGCCAAAGGAATCGGTCTGGGCTTTGGCTATGAGCTCTGGCTGCTCACGGCGAACGGAGTTTACGAAACGTCCGTCCCGCAGATGTTCACCGGGCTGCTCCAGCACTCGTTCCTGCCCGCCCGCGCGACCCACCCACTCATCCGTCTCCGAGGCGGCTTTCTCATTTTGGGCCCCTCCTTTCGCGTGGCGACCATGGGCGGAATGGCGGAGATTGGGGTCGGCGCGGAGGTCGAGCTGAGCCACAGCACGGTCTTCTCCTTCCTCGTGACGGGCAACCTACTCCGGACCCGGTCATTCACCACCCCGGGGGACGGAGCCTTGCGAGGCGTCGATGCCCCTTTGGACGCCATGCTCGTTTTGCGCGTCGGATTCAACTTCCTACTGTGAAACCCCTCGGATCTCACCAATCAAGCACCGGTCCGTTGGAGAATTGGGCCGTGCAGATGTACCCTGTATCGTTATAGTGTCTGGGTGGGGTCCAAGGATGTTGGCGGGGGCTGAATGAGCGGCGACGCACACCGCGATAGCGATGAACGTCCAAAGCGAGGCGAGACCGACGAGACCCTGCTCCCGGCGCCCGGGAAGGAGAGCTGGGACGGGGCGTCCGACCCGAGTCCGAGACCCAGCCAGCAGGGCGTCGGTTTCACGATCTATGGCAAGACCCATGTCGGGCTCATCCGGGACCACAACGAGGACAACTTCATGGTCGGCGACTTGAGCGTCGCCTCGGGCCCGCTACCCGGCGAGCAAGTATTCCAGGGTTCGGTTTCGGACCGGGGGCTCGCGTTGGCCGTCTGTGACGGTATGGGGGGAGCTGCAGCGGGCGAGATCGCCAGCCAAATGGCCGTCGATACACTCTTTGAAACGATGCGAGGTGACGTCGCGGCGCCCGACCGGGACAGCTTTGCCCGCCGTTTGGTCGATTCCATCGAGGAAGCTGGCGCACGGATTTTCCGCTCCGCGAAGAAGGACCGAACGCGACGTGGCATGGGAACCACGGCAACGGTGGCCGGGCTGGTCGACAGAGTGTTTTTCGTCGGGCAGGTCGGCGACAGCCGTTGCTACATCCTGAGAGATGGGCGCCTCACGCTCATCACCAAAGATCAGTCGCTCGTCAATCAATTGATTGAAGCGGGCCAGCTCACCGAAGACGAAGCCGAGGTGTTCGAGCACTCCAACATCATCCTTCAGGCGCTGGGCACGACCGAGCAGGTCGTCGTCGATCTCACGTTCGTCGAGCTTCGGCGTGGCGACCGACTGCTTCTGTGCTCGGACGGCCTGAGCGGTCTCGTCCAGGACGCCGCCATCGAATCTGAGATGGCCCGTATTCGCCCACAGCCGCAGCTCGTCGACTCTCTGATCGACCTTGCGAATGCGGCCGGAGGCCACGACAACATCACCTGTATCGTGGCGGATTTCGATGGCGAGGCACTGCTCCCGCCCGCACCGGGTGAGGTTCCGTTCTATCAGCAGTACCCTCTTCCACGCGGCAAGCACGATCGCGCGGCATCCGGTCCAACCCTCCCTGGTGTCGTCAAGAGCATGGTGCCCGGCGGGATGACCAGGCCGCGATCGCCACTTCGCAAGCTCGTCTCGGACCCACCTGGGCAGGGCTCCTTCTCCTGGACGACGGCAGCATCGGTTCTCGGGCTGCTCGGCTTGGCTGCGGTCGTCGCCATCGTGAGCGCAGGACGGCGTACAAGCCCAACGACAAACGTTGCGGCGCCTCCACCCCCTGCGTTTGCCAACGCCGAAGTTCCCGTAGAGGTCCAAGTTCGCGCGGCGATCGATGAAGGCCAGCTCTACGTCAACGGCAGGAGCTATGGGCCGCTCCGCGTCGACGAGGCTGTGTTGCTGCGATTGCCGCCTGGCGCATATCACTTCGAGGCGCGAGAGGTCGATGGCACGCAAGTGGGCAAGGATATCGTGGTTGAGCCTGGCCAGCCGAGAGAAGTCGAGCTCATTCCGCCCGCCGATTGAGGCCCGATCGTGATTCGACTTCGCCAAACCAGAGGCGCCGATTCGGGACGTGAGCTCGAGTTCGACCAAGATCTGATTCGCATCGGACGAATGCCGGACAGCGATGTGAACTTCGATCCCGAGGTCGACCTGGATGCGTCCGGGCGGCATGCCGAGATCCGCAGCGAGAACGGCCGCTACATCCTGATCGATGCTGGGAGTCGCAACGGCACCTGGCTGAACGGCCAGCGCGTCAAGCATGCGGCTCTGAGAACCGACGATGAGATCGAGCTCGGCCGTGGCGGACCGAAGCTGAAAGTCTGGGCTCTGCAGGGTCGTCCCGGTCGCAAACGAACAGTCTCGCGGACCAGCAACCCGACGGTCCCGCGCCGGGACCCGCGTTTCGATGCGCTCACGGTGCCGGGTATCAGCGGCGCCCGGCCCGAGGAAACGACGTTCGCTCCGGACTCATTGACCGAGGGCCTTCGGCTCCCGCACCCCGAACGTGATTCATTGCGGAACCGTCGGGGACGCCCAAAGTCCGCCGTCCTTTGGGGTGCCGCCGGCGTGGTTCTCTTGGCCGCCATTGCCATCGTCATCAGCGCTTCGGTGCAGTAGCTTTGTTGACCGTGGCGGCAGCGGTCCGCGAAAACCGGAGCAAACCATGCTTCACGCTCGACTCGCTGCCTGGCTTCGCCTTGTGTCCGACGCACCCGAATCTCCTGAAGGGCGGCAGGCCTATCACTCCGATATTCGAGAGCTAAGTCCCGATGCATGGTCGACCCATTCGGTCACCGCGCGGGGTCGCGACGTTCAGAGTGCAATGTGGATTTCGGGCGTCAGCTCCCGCGACTTCTCCGAGGTGGTTGGCATCGACTTATCGCCTCATCTCGTCACGCCGGCCGACGACATCATCGCGCTGTGCCGCCAGCGCTCCGAGATTTGTGCACGCCAAGCCCATCAGCTGACCGCGGCGCTACCGCCGCCCAATTCGTACGGCCGCCCGCCGCTTCCGTGCCACCGTACCGCTGCCCTAAAAGCCAAAGAACTGGTTCGTGCATCGCTGGCTTGGGATGCGATGGCCCGCGCGCTGCTCAGCAATCGTTGGACTGACTGACCAGGTCGTCGACCATCCGCTCGAGCACTGCGACTGACTTCTCTCTTGCTTCGGAGAGATTGTGGCTCAGTCGCGCCGGCGCGGCCGCGTAGAAGTAGTACTTGAGCTTCGGCTCGGTTCCACTCGGTCGCATCATGGCTCGATGGCCGCCTTGCAGCTCGAAAACCAGCAGGTTGCTGGCGGCTCGCCCTATCAGCGGACTCACAGCGAGCGGGGTCCATTGCAGCTGGCGCCCCAAATCCAGCATTCGAAGTACGGCTTGCCCGCCGATTGCGAGCGGCGGGCTTTCACGGCAGCGATCGACGATGCGGTTCATCCGTGCCTGGGCGTCCACGCTCTCGAAGCGCACCGAGACCTGGCGGTCCGCGAAGAAACCATGCTTGCGCCAGAGCTGATCCCGCGCGTCCAGCAGCGTCGCTTCCCGCGCTTTGAGGCGCGACGCGATGTCGGCGAGAAGCAGCGCAGAACTGATGCCGTCTTTGTCACGGACGGCCGAAGAGGGGGCATAACCAAGCGCCTCTTCATAGCCGAATAGGTAGACGTAGCCTTCCTCTTCGAGCTCGAGTGCACGATTTTGGATCCACTTGTGGCCGGTGAGGGTCTGCTCCCATCGGGCGCCGTAGCTCGCCGCGACGGGGCCGAGCATCGGACTGCTCACCAAAGTGGAAATCACGACCGGTTGACCCGAGCCCAAATGCCGTTCCAACAAATCGTTCGCCAAAAGCACACCGATGTCATTTCCCGACAACGATTCGAAACCCCGCGGGCCACGAACCGCAACCGCCACACGATCGCCATCAGGGTCGTTCGCGATCGCAAGATCGGCATTGACGACGTTTGCGAGAGCGAGAACTCGGTCCATCGCGCCGGGTTCCTCTGGATTGGGAAAGGCAACCGTGGGAAAGCTGCCGTCCGGACGTGCCTGTTCGCTTACGCTGTGTACATCCGCGAAGCCCGCTCGAGCCAGCACCCTCCGAAACGTGTCCTCGGCGACTCCATGAAGTGCCGTGTAAGCGATGCGGAGTTCAGCGCCAGGGGTAGTGTCGCGAACCTCTGCGGCAATACGCTCGACGTAATGCTGGCGCAGGTCGTCGGCGTCGCGGAGCAACTTTCGGGACCTCGCTTCCTCGACCGAGAGCCTGGGAATCTGTTCGAGGGAAGGACACCGCTCAATTTCGTCGGCGATGCCCTGGTCATTCGGCGGAATGATCTGCGCACCGTTTTCCCAGTAGACCTTGTACCCGTTGTATCCTGGCGGGTTGTGGCTCGCGGTGATCATCACGCCGCCAGCCGCGCGAAGCTCCAACACTGAGAACGCGAGGACCGGGGTGGGCACCAGTTCGCTGAAGCTCCAGATGGGAATGCCTGCGCCGGTGGCGATTTCGATGACATCGCGCTCGAAGATGTCGCTCTTGGGGCGGGCGTCGCGGCCCACGCAAATGCCGCGAGAGGCCGCATCGGGGACTTCTCGCTTCAACCAGGCACAAAGACCCGCGGTCGCCCTCGCGACGGTCACTCGATTCATCCGAGATGGTCCGGCGCCCAGCAATCCTCGAAGCCCCGCGGTGCCGAACTCCAGCCTCCCAGCGAAGCGTTCTTCGAGCGCGGCGACGTCTTCCTGATCGACTAGTGCTTGGAGCTCCCGCCGCGTTTCGGGATCGGGGTCCATTTCGATCCAAGACCGCGCTTTGCCGATGGTGCTCACGATTCGTCCTGAATGTAGGTTCGTTCCTTGTACCAGACCGCAACGGGTACGAAGAGTACCGCAGTAATCGCCATCGCTCCTGCAAAGAAGAGATAATACGATGGACCATCGAGCTTACTGGTGCCATCGGCGTTTTGAATGAAGACGTTCACCGCTGCGGTGAAGAAATTGCCGATCGATACGCTCATCAAGAAGGCTCCCATGACGAGAGACTTCATTCGTTTCGGCGCCTGGGTGTACGAGAACTCCAGCGCCGTAATCGAGACGAGAATCTCCGCCGCAGTGATGATCATGTAGCCCCCAAGCTGCCACACGATGTTCACGGTCTCCCCCGCGTCTAGCCGTGCCTCGAGCCAGGCTGGAAGCAGGAACGCCGGGACCGTCAAGAACAGACCCATCGAGATCTTGCGCAGCGGAGTCAGTGGCCAAAATCGTTCGAAAAATGGGTAAACGACCCGATTGAAAAGCGGGATGAAAAGAAGGACGAGTGCCGGATTGAGCCACTGCGCCTGCGACGGATCCCAGTTCACCACGAAGTCCCGATCCATTCGCTCGGCCTGCAGCACCCAGGCGGAGCCTTGCTGATCGAACAGGGCCCAAAACATCGCGATAAAGCTGTAAATGATGAACAGCTTACCGAGCGCGGCAAGCCCTTCGCGGCTGAATACCTCCCGCAAAAACACTACACCGCCAGGTGGGATATGAACGAACTTCGAACGACCCGTCCAAAACACGACGGTTGCAACCGCCATCAATACACCGGGAACCCCGAACGCTACCGAAGGTCCAAAGCGGTGCAGCAGAGGCTCCGCAAATAGAATCGACGCAAGAGCGCCGACGTTGATCGCGAAATAAAACCAACCGAACACCTTGGGCAACAATCGCGCATTGCTCCGGCCGAACTGGTCTCCAACATGTGCCGATACACAAGGCTTGATGCCGCCCGAGCCGATTGCGATGAGCCCAAGCCCCATCGCCAATCCGGTCCGCGTGTCGTCGAGGGCCAAGGTCAGATGTCCCAGGCAGTACACGATCGACAGCGCCATGATCGTTCGATATTTTCCGAGAAACACATCGGAGACGAGTGCGCCGAAGATCGGAAAAAAGTAGACGGCAGTGACGAAGCCATGAAACCAAGTCTTGGCTTGCTCGTCCGTCATGAGGTCGAGCCCACCTTCAGCGTTCATTAGGTACTTGGTCATGAAGATGACCAAGATCGCTCGCATGCCGTAGTAGCTGTACCGCTCAGCCGCTTCGTTGCCGACGATGTACGGGATCCCTGCTGGCATCCCCTCGATGGGGGCGGGCGCAGCTCGGTAACGGGCGTCCGAGGACATGGATGTGATCCTAGCGGATTCTTTCTGTATCAGCGGCTTCTGGATCGTCCGTTCAGTCTCTTTTGCGCCGCTTTTTTTACCCGAGTGTTACTAGGGGCAAGACTTACGCGGAGATTTGGGGCTTTGGTCCCCGGCGGGGATGTGAATGGAGGACGGCGTGAATCAGAGCGATGACCTACGAATGTTCAAGCGGGGCTGGATCGCGACACTGGCAGTGATGGTGGCAGGGACGCTCTTGCTTGTGGCCGGGAGCTCGGCACAAGCCCAGCAATTCACGTCACAGATCGATCTGAACCAGTACAGGCCGGCCGAGCTTGCCACCGATGGTTTTGCGTCGAGCACAGCAGATGGCCAGGGCCACAAGCGGTTCGGGATCATGGTCTACATCGACTACAACGATGATGCGCTGGTCTTCGAGCAGTCCGGGAACGGTACGACCGCGTCGGTCGTTCATCGCCAGCTGACCGGCCACATCATGTGGAACCTGGGATTGTGGGATCACCTCGTGATCTACATGGACATCCCGTACCATTTCATCATCGACGCGGGGACGGACGCGGCAGCTGGTCTTCCTGGGGGAGCAACCGGCATGTTCGACTACCTGCTCCCGAACGGCGGCCACTTCGGTGATGTGTACTTTGGGGCACGCGGAAACATCCTGGGCACCCGGGACGACGTGTTCCAGCTTGCCCTGCAGGCAACGATGACGATCAACACCGCGTCCATTTCCGACAATCAGCAGAAGTACGCCGGGCAACTCGACAAAAAGCCTTACCTCGGTGGCTGGTTCGAGCTTTTGGCGACTTTCAACGCCGGCGACATCGTGCGTATTCCACTTCAGATCGGCTACAAGCTCGGAAATATGAATGGGCGGGAAGTGGCCCCGAATCTCTTTGTCGGCAACGAGTTCACCTTTGGCGGGGGTGTGCTGTTCATGATCGCAGAGGATAAGTTCATGGTCTCCGCGGAAGCTTTTGGCCGCACCGCAGCGAATAGCGGAGCCGATTTCTGGACTCGTGAGCAGACACCCGTCGAGGTGCTCGGCGGCTTCAAGTACCTCCATCCCAAGGGCTTCGTGGTGGGTGTGTCGGGTAGCGCGGGCGTGACCGCGGGCTACGGCGCGCCCGATTGGCGCGGCATTGGCATGATTGGCTACACGATGCCCGGGGTCGAGCCCATCCTGGACATCGATGGCGACACCATTTTGGATGATGTCGACCAGTGTCCGACCGAGCCAGAAGATTTCGATGGCTTTCAGGACGAGGATGGTTGTCCCGACCTAGACAACGATGGCGACGGCGTGCTCGACGTCAACGACGGCTGTCCGAATGACGCCGAAGACATCGATGGCTTTGAAGACGAGGACGGTTGCCCCGATCCGGACAACGATGGCGACGGCATTTTGGATGTCGATGACCAGTGTCCGAACGAGCCGGGAACCCTCGAGAACAACGGCTGTCCGGACCCCGATCGTGATGGCGACGGCGTGCCCGACCGCGTCGACAACTGCCCGGACGAGCCTGGCACAGTCGAGAATCAGGGCTGTCAGAACGCCCAGCTAGTCATCATCGGCCTCGGACAGCTCGAAATCCTCGAGAAGGTGTACTTCAAGACAGGAAGTCACAAGCTTCAGAAGCGCTCCTTCGGGCTCCTGGACAACGTGGCGGAGGTCCTGAACGCACATCCGGAGATCGAGCTCATCCGAGTCGAGGGACACACTGACTCGACCGGTAAGCTCAAGTACAACATGAGGCTGTCAAAGATGCGCGCGACGACTGTCGTTCGCTACCTGGTCGGAAGGGGCAAGGTCGCCAAGGAGCGACTGATTCCGGAGGGCTTCGGTCCTACCCGGCCGCTCGTCGCTGACGCAAGGACGAAGGAAGAGCTCGCGCAAAACCGACGCGTCGAGTTCCACCTCGTCGATACCGGCCTCGAGGACAGCAGCGAGGATGCCGCCGACGCGACCGAGTAGCCACGGCTAGGGCCCCGATTCGGCCCAACTGCTGCGCGGCGGGTGTCAGGCTTCGGTCTGGGGCCCGCTTCGCGTTTAACCGTTCAGCTCAGCTCGCGATTCTGACGGGCCACTCCAGGTCCTCGGCGCCGAGGCTCAGTTCGGCGAGAAACTGCCGCGTCTGGCGAATCGTGATTCGGTCTTTCGGGTCGCGCTGGAGGCAGCGGGCGATCAGCGCGCCGAGTTCGCGGGTTTCCGGCTGCTCGAGCAGTGCGCGAACGGCTTCGGGGTCTCCGTCGTGGGCCATGTGCTGCCCCAGCAGCTCGGCCTCGCTGATCGCATCGAACAAGGGCTTGCCGGTGTACGCCTCGAAGATGAGGCATCCGAACGCGTAGACGTCGGCCGGAATGGCTCGAGACCTGTCACCCGAGCCCCAAATCTCGGGTGCCCCGTAGTTTGCAGTGCCGCAGCCCGGCCGGAGGTGACGCCCCGCGAGCCCGAAGTCCACCAGGACGGGTTTGGGCGGTTGACCCACGCCGGTGTCGGCTTCTGCGTTGCACACGATGATGTTCGAAGGTTTGAGATCCAGATGACCGACGCCGACTTGATGCATCGCATCGAGGCCGGCGCTCACTCCCAAAAGTAGCTCTCGCGCGCGGCCGACGGAGAGGTCTCCCATTTCGAGCATGCGTTCGAGGCTCGGACCCTCGACCAGCTCCATGACCAGGATGGGCTTGGGGCTAGCGCCGGCATCGAACGTGACGAAACGTGCCAGGTTGGGATGCTCGGGAAGCGCAAGGAGCGCACCGGCCTCATCCCGGAACATCTTCAGGAACTCGTCCTCCGAGAGTGTGCGTGCAGCCGCCGCCGAATAGTCGGGAACCTTCAATGCAAAGACCGGTGCGGTTTCGTCCTGGCGCTCCTCGGCGCGGCGGGCGATGAAGACCGAACCGACGGTGCCTGTCCCGACCGTTCGCACCAGATAGAATCCGCCGACGACACGACTTGGCGGCGCCCATGCGGGCAACGGGGCGTCCGCGTCCAGCTCGAGTGGGAGTAGGCTCGGCGCGCGCCTCGGACCTTCGAGTGGCATCGAGCGGATGTGATTGAGAACCACCTCGGTGAGCTCCGCGAATGCTCCCGGTAAATCCCGGTCAATGGCGTTGACGGCGACTGTGAACGCATGGTCCATTTCGGAGATCGACGTACGAATCGCGCGCTCCACCTCGAGCCCCATGGCCCAAATCGCGGCAGCTGCTGCCGGAGACTCTTCGCCAACCGAAGAGCCGAGTCGTCGCCGGGATCCACTTACGAGCTGAGCGAGTGCAGCAACACCGCGTTCGAGAGCGGAGAGCGGTGTGCCCGACGAGCGCTCCGCAACTTCCGCAAGCGAGCTGGACGCTGCCGCGGAGCGAAGCCCTCGCGCGAGCAGCGACAGAGCTTGGCGAAACGCTTCAATTCTAGCCGAGCGCGCGACCGGGAGCTCGATCCCGATCGCCTTCATCGCGTCGGCCGCCGCGACCAGGCCATGGCCGTCCCTATGCGCCAAGCGTGTCGCTTGCTGAAGCTTTGCATAGGCCCGGAGCGCGCTTTCGATTTCGGGGACCATCGATGCCTCGGCCATCGCCTTGAGGTCGTCGACGTGAGAAACGTGCTCCGCCGCAGCCATCAGGATTTCGGAAACGTCCGCACTGTCCTCTCGAACGAGAGCATCACAAGTGCGAGCCGTTGCAGCACAGAGCGTGCGCCGAAGAGACCCGGGTGCATCGTGCTGGATGCGATTGAGCAACACGCGTTGGGTTAAGAGCCGCCGTTGGCGAACGAGCTCTTTGCGCGGGTCGACATCGGGTCCATCCGCATCGACAAGATGAAGCATTGTCCGGAGCTGACGCAAACGCGTCGTGAACTGCTTGACTTGGCTGGTCTCTTCGAGCG
>Ga0316201_10002485_pt1 | contig 13136 bp, 14 predicted proteins | sample CS6wburrow_MG_FD_204516 | JGI IMG/M metagenome (GOLD analysis project Ga0316201, IMG submission 204516) | Coastal sediment microbial communities from Delaware Bay, Delaware, United States - CS-6 worm burrow | ecosystem: Environmental > Aquatic > Marine > Coastal > Sediment | place: USA... | reverse complement strand
GTTCCTGCCGTCCACCTCGAAAGGCTCGGTGAAGGCGCGCAGTATCTTGTCGCCGACCGCGCCGGCATTCGCCGGCGCCTCGATGCGCTCAAGCAGGAAGATGAATTCGTCACCGCCGATGCGCGCAAACGTGTCCTCTTTGCGTACGCATGAACTCAGGCGCTCCGCGACCAGGCGCAACAGGCCATCGCCCGCGGGATGGCCGTGTGCATCGTTGACGTTCTTGAAGCGATCCAGGTCGAGGAACAGTACGGCGACCAGGTAGTCGTTGCGGCTGGCATGTTCCATCGCGTGTGTGAGACGCGCATTGAACGGCAGCCGGTTGGGCAACTCGGTCAGCGGATCGTGATGGGCCAGGAACTCCAGCTGTTCCTCGGACTGCTTGAGCCGGCTGATATCGGCAAATACGCCGACGTAGTTGATCGGCATGCCGTGCTCGTCCCTGACGGTGCTGATCGTCAGCAACTGCGGATACACCTCGCCCGACTTGCGGCGATTCCATATCTCACCGCTCCAGCGACTCGTCTGGGTCAGGGAAGCCTACATGCCCTGGTAAAAATCACGCCCATGGCGCCCCGACTGCAGCAGGCGCGGATTCTCGCCAACCACCTCGTCGCGCGCATAACCGGTGATTTCGGTAAACGCCGGGTTCACCTCGACTATCGAACCGTCGAGACCGGTGATGGTCATGCCTTCCTGGGCATTCTCGAATACGGCCGCGGATTCGCGCAGCCGCTGCTGTTGCGCGACGCTCTCGCTGATGTCTTCCTGAATGCCGACACAGTAGGTGATCCGTCCCTTGCGATTCGCAACCGGGATGGCTCGAACAGCTTGTGCGCGAACTCGGGCGAGAAACCGGCGCCATTGTCAGGTATGCAGACACAGTCCAGGCCGGCAGCCTGCACCCGCCTGATTGCGATCTGGGCCGACGCCCCCAGGCTGGTGTATTTCCACGCGTTTTCCAGCAGGATCTGCATCAGGTTGCGCAGCAGGCGGGAATCCCCCTCGACCACCAGGTCGCCGGCCAGTTGCACCCGGACATCCCGCCCGGGTTGGTCATGACGAAACTGTCGCAGTAGCTCGCGGGTAATCTCGGCCAGGTCGACCGGCTCCTCGACCAGTGTGCCTCGGGCACTGCGCGACATTTCCAGCAGGCCGTCGATCAAAGCGCGCATGCGCTCGGCGCCGGTGCGGATCTCGGCCAGATAGTCGTGGGCCCGTTCAGGGAGCTGTTTGCCAAAATCCTCGCGCAATGCCTGCTAGAAACCACTGATCGCCCGGATCGGCGCGCGCAGATCGTGCGATACCGCATGGCTGAACGACTGCAGTTCGCGGTTGGCGGCGATCAGTTCCGCGATGCGCTCGCGAACTGTCTGATCGAGTCCTCGATTGGCCGCTCGCAGCTCGTCGAACAGCCGGTCACGTTCGATCTCCGCCTGCCGCCGATCGGTCGTGTCACTGGCCTGGACCAGGACGAACTCGGCCTCGCCGTCGGCATTCCGAATGGCCTTGGTCGCGGCATCCGCGTAGCGCGTCGAACCGTCGGCACAGCCGTACTGGTCGTGGCTGAGGATCGGCTCATCGGTGCGCAGCGCCTCGACGATGCGCGACTGCCAGATGTCACGCCATTCAGGCCAATCGCGCCATGACGGCGCGTCCCAGAAAGGCTTGCCCATGTATTGCTCGCGGGGGTAGCCCTGGATACGAATCTGCAGGTCGTTTATCTGTTGCACGGTACCCGCGGTATCGAGCAGTGCGGCAAACTGGAACTGCTGATCGCACACCGCGCGGTAGCGGTTTTCGCTGTCACGCAGTGCCCGCTCGGCGCGCAGCTGCTCGGTGATATCGCGGACGATACCGATCAGCTTGCCATCCGGCAGCGTGGATGCCGACACATCGGCCTCGAAACGCGACCCGTCGCGGCGCCGGAAGCTCCACACCCGTGAATAATCTTCCCCGGACTTGATCTGTTCCAAAGCCGGATCGACATGCTCGACCTCGGACGGCTGGACGATGTCGGACGCGTGCATCCCGATCAATTCCTCACGCGGGTAGCCGAGCATCGCGCACATGCTGCTGTTGGCGTCCAGATAGTGGCTCTGACCATCGGCGATCAGGACGCCCACCGGCGTGCTCTCGAACAGGGCCCGTACATGGCCTCGCTGTCGCGCAGTTCGGCGTCGGCCAGCATGCGGTGCGTGATGTCCTGCAGGGTGCCGAAAAAACCTTCGGCCTCGGGAACACGGTCGAGAAACGATTTGCCGGGCAGCGCATCGGGCGTCGTGCCAAACGCCTGCGCATAGGCCCCGTTGGCGTACTCGATGACGCCGTCGGACGTGAACCGGCACAGCAGGCCGGGCATGTTCTCGACCACCGAACGGTAACGGTGTTCGCTGCGCGCCAGGGCTTGCTGGTGGCGCTTCAGGGCCTCGACATCATCTCCGGTCCGCCGATAGCTCCTGCCAGCAGCACGTACAGGCCGACGCTGGTGACCGCAACGAAAAACCATCCCTTGAAGGTCTGCAACAGGGCCTGGGTATCCGTGTCCACGGCAAACGCCAGAACCGCCCGGTCAGACCACAGAATCCACAGCACACTGAAGACCAGATAGATCAGGGTGATCTTCAGCGCCGTACCGGGTGTCGTATCAGACATCATTTTCTCGCGACGTCAGGCGATGACAGGATGCGTCGGCAATGCGTCAGGGCAGCGCCGTACACTCCAACGAATTCATCTGCTGAGCATAGCAGCGCGGCATCGATCACCCGGGCCGTAAGCCGCACCGGACTCACAGGCTTGCGCGCTGACTGCACGACCGGTGGACCGCGGCGCGGCCCGCTTGCGTTGGCGGTGGACTGCGACCGGAGTTCGGGGCGCGGGTGGAAACGTCGCGGCCACCCGCCACCGCGTTGAATCCGGCTGGGGTGACCGGGTGACGGCAGAGCCGGACACGGCCAGCGAACGGCAGGCAACGAACAGGATCACCATCGACTTTGGCAGCCGGTTCGAGCCTGCGCTTGCGGCCGCTCGCGCCAACCGGGAGCGCGGGCAACCGCTTCAGCTTTTCTTCAACAGGTCCGACAGACCGGCAAAGGGATTGTGCGTCGCGGTCGAGGTGGACTTGTCGGCCGCGGCATCGCCATGTGCCGAATCGATATGGCGCGAATGCTCGTTGTCGTGACAGTACAGGCACAGCAGCTCCCAGTTGCTGCCGTCCGCCGGGTTGTTGTCGTGGTTGTGGTCACGGTGGTGCACGGTCAGTTCGCGCAGGTTCTCGCGCGTGAACTCGCGTGCGCAGCGACCGCAGACCCAGGGGTACATCTTCAGCGCGCGTTCGCGATATCCCTGCTCGCGCGCCTCGCGATCGCGTCGCGCCTGGGCGACGACCCGATCGAGCTTGTTTGACGATTCTTCGCTTTTCATAGGCGGCCGCCCTGTTTGCTGTTGGTCAGCGGGCATTGTCGACCGCGCCGGCCAGCCCCGTCCAGCAGGTCGATCCCGCGAGCACCATACGCGGCCCGCCACCGCGCATCCGCTTATCGGCCGATCGCCGCGACCGTGGCGCGACACACCGCGACCAGGTCGGCGGGCGCGATCCCGATATCCAGGCCACGCCGGCCACCGCTGACGAAAACGCCGGGATAGCCCATTGCCGTGTCATCCAACACCGTCGGCAGGCGCTTCTTCTGGCCCAGCGGACTGATACCGCCAACGATATAGCCGGTCGCCCGCTCTGCCGCAACAGGCTCGGCCATCGCGACCTTCTTGACCTTGCACGCGGCGGCCATTGCCTTCAGATCAAGCTGTCCGCTGACCGGCACGATCGCCACGGCCAGCTTGCGCGAATCGCCGTTCAGCGCCACCAGCAGGGTCTTGAACACACGCCGCGGATCGAGGCCGAGCACCTCGGCGGCCTCGAGGCCGAAATTGCTGTTGCCGGGGTCGTGCGCGTACTCGTGCACCGTGATTGCAACGCCGGCACGTTCGGCTGCCTTGATCGCCGGGGTCATCGGCGATCCTTGATCTCGATGCCGCGGTCGCGCAGCTTGCGGTACAGGTGGGTGCGTTCCATGCCGGCCTCTTCGGCCATCTGGCTGACGTTGCCGCCATGCTTGTCCAGCTGGTATTCGAGGTAGGCCTTTTCGAACGCATCGCGCGCGTCGCGCAACGGCTGATCGAACGACACGCCGGGCAGGCCCGCCGCACCCGCGGCCGCCTGCGCCGCACCCATGGCCGCCTCGACCTCCGGCGCGCCGATCTCTTCGCCGGAACCGAGAATCAGCACGCGCTGGACCAGGTTCTTCAGTTCGCGGATGTTGCCCGGCCAGGTATGGTTTCGCAGGATATTCTGGGCGGCGATCGAGAACTTGCGATACGGCAGTTTGTCCTGTTCGACCAGGCGGTCGACCGCGCTTTGCAGCAACTCCGGGATGTCTTCGCGATGATCCCGCAGCGGCGGGACGACCAACGGCACCACGTTGAGTTGATAGAACAGGTCTTCGCGGAACTTGCCTTCCTCGACCGCGGCATGCAGGTCGTGTCGCGTCGCGGCGATCACACGGACGTCGATGGTCACCGGCGTGGAGCCACCGACGCGCATGAACGAACCGGTATCCAGGGCACCGACCAGCTGCGCCTGGGCCTCGAGATCCATGTCGGCGATCTCGTCGAGAAACAGCGTACCGCCGACGGCCTGCTCGAGACGGCCGTACTGGATGCTGCCGTCGCGTTCGCTGCCGAACAGTTCGCGTGCCGCGTTGCCGGGGCTGATCGTCGACACGGCCACATCGATGAACGGGCGGTCCTTGCGTGAGCTGTGCGCATGCAGGTAGCGCGCAAAGGTCTCACGGCCGCTGCCCGGCTCGCCGGAGATCAGCACCCAGCTGTCGTGCTGCGCGACGCGCTTGACCTGCTCACGCAGGCGCAGGATCACGGCGCTGTGACCGATCGGTTCAATCACCGGCGAGGCGCGTCGTTTGAGGCCGACGTTCTCCTGCGCCAGGCGTTCGGCTTCGAGCGCCCGTTCGACCGTCAGCAGCAGCTTGGCCAGTGACAGCGGCTTTTCGAGAAAGTCGTAGGCGCCCAGGCGGGTTGCCTCGACCGCGGTCTCGACGGTGCCGTGCCCGGACATCATGATCACCGGACAGGGCAGGCCCCGCCCCTCCGACCACTCTTTCAACAGGCTGATGCCGTCCAGGTCGGGCATCCAGATATCGAGCAGGATCAGCTCGGGGCGCCGGTCGCGCAGCGCCTGCTTGGCGGTCTCGGCATTTTCGGCAACGACCACGTCGTAGTTTTCATCTTCGAGGATATCGCTGACCGACTGGCGGATATCCGGCTCGTCATCGACCACCAGGATGTGCGGGGCGCTCATCGTGCATGCCCCGCAACACCGCCGACAGCATCCTGATCGACGTCGAATTCACGCCTCCCGGACATCGCCGGCAGGCGCACGACGATGCGCCCGCCACCCTCGGGCGGATTCTGCGCGTGCACCAGGCCGCCGTGCTCGGCAACGATGCGTTTGACGATCGCAAGACCCAGCCCGGTGCCCTTGGTCTTGCTGGTGACATAGGGTTCGAACACCTGTCCGAGCAGGTCAGGATCAAAACCCGGGCCATTGTCGCTCACCGCAATCTCCACGAAACCATTTCCCTCCTCTTCGCCAACACAACTGCTGACGACCACACGTCCGCTCGCACCGCTGGCCTCCAGCGCATTCTTGATCAGGTTATGGAACACCTGGCGCAGACGCACCGGGTCGGCCTCGATCATCAGCCCGGGTGATTCGAGCCGGGTTGTCACATGCTGGCTGCCGCCCTCGTACAGACCCAATACCTCGCTGAGCAGCGCATCGACCTGCACCGGCTCGACCTGCAGCCGGGTCGGTTTGGCGTAGTCGGAAAAATCGTTGACCATCGCCTTCATCGCCTCGACCTGCTGCACGATCGTGTGCGTCGCACGATCGAGCACCTTGGAGTCGTCGGCCGGCAGCTTGCCGAGGTACTTGTGGCGCAGACGTTCGGCCGACAGCTGGATCGGGGTCAGCGGGTTCTTGATCTCGTGCGCGAGTCGCCGGGCCACTTCGCCCCAGGCGGCGTCGCGCTGTGCCTTGACCAGCTCTGTGATGTCATCGAATACCAGCACGTGACCGGCCGTTTCACCCGCATCGATGTCCAGCGGTGCATGCCGACACAACAGTACCTGGCGACCCGTGCCGCGATACAGGGTGATCTCGGCACGCCCCTCGCCCATAACCCGGCGCAGGCTCTCGCTGATCCGATCAACGAACGGCTTGAGCGCCTCGTTGCGTTCACTGAGCACCTGCAGCGGCTGGCTTTCCAGCTCGCTGACCGACAGGCCGAATATCTGGTCGGCAGCACGGTTGGCGGTCTGGATGCGCCCGTCGCTGTCGAGCGCCATGACGCCGGATGACAGCCCGGCAAGCACGGTCTCCAGATAGTTGTGCTGCGTGAGCAGTTCACGGCGGCTGTCTTCGAGCGCGTTGCGCGCCCGCGCGATGCGGCGCGTCATCGCATTGAACGACGACACCAGGAAGCCCAGCTCATCCTCGACCCGGGGCGGCGGCAGCTGCTTGTCGTAATCCCCCTCGGCAACCGCACGCGTGGCCTCGGCGATATCGCTGATCGGCTGCACCAGTCGGCGCGCGGTAAACACCGCTCCCCAGGCGGCGGCGAACAGCCCGAGCAACAGCACCAGCGACAGGCTCAGCGCGAAGGTGAACTTGATCTGCGAGCGCATGTAGGCGCGCGTGCGATAGGTCTCGTAGGCGTTCTGCACGTTCTGGCTCAGGTCGCTGAGCGACTCGGGCACCGGGTACATGGCCTGCAGCACGATGCCGCGCTCCTGGCGGTCGAGCGCCAGGCAGCGCACCAGCAGGCGTCCGTCCGTACCGCTGGCGACACCGACATAGTTCTGGCCGCCCACCACCTGCTGCACCATGCCGCTGTCCGGCGGCGTCGGCAGCAGTATCTCCGCATTGTTGTGACTCAGGGCCAGCACCTTGCCCTGCACATTGAACAAGGCCATCTCGACGGCGCCGGCCGTTTTGCGCAGCTCGTTGATATTCAGTGCGATCGCGGTCTGCGAGGTATCCTCGATCGCGGCGAGCAGATTCTCGGTCAGCTTCAGGCGTTCGCGCTTGTGCAGGTCCAGCGACAGCTTGCTCAGATCGAGCGCGTCTTCCATCGCACTGTCGACCTGCAGGTCGAACCAGCTGTCGATGCCGCTGGACAGAAAGCGGATCGAGTAGAAGTACACGACGCTGACCGGCATCAGCGCCAGCACCAGGAACATCACCGACAGGCGCGCGCTCAGGCGTGAACCGGCCACGCGGCGCCGGTAGTCGCGCAACAGCTGCCACAGGTTCCAGCCGACCAGCGCGAACAGCAGCAGCAGGCCGATGACGCTGAACAGCAGCAGCGGCATGAACCACTGACCGAGGTCCTCGGAACGCTGCACCGCGGCACTGATCATGTGCAGTGCGGCCAACAGCAACACCACCAACATACCCGCTGCGAGCATGTCGAAGCGCCGGCTGTTCATGGGCGCAACCGCCACTCCCAGGGTTCACTGGCAATCTTCCAGTCGCCCTTGATGTAGGCCAGCGGCCGCATCGGCAGGGGCAGGGCCTCGATATCCAGGCGCACGTTGATGCGCACCAGGTACTCGGCGTCGAGATCCAGCGTTTTGCGTTCGACCACCGGCATGCCGACGATGCGCCCCAGCGTCCCGAGCGCGGCATCGCGGGTCGCGAACGAGATGTGTTCATCGCCCTGCAGGTTGCGCAGCTCGTAAAGACCGGACAACGGCCGGTACTGCAGCACCGTGCGCAGGCGACGTTCGACGACGTCGCGTTCCCAGATCCACGCCTTGACGCGACGCATCTGCACGTGGGTTTCGAACGTCAGCGGCACGCCGTTGCGCAGCGCCTCGTCGACCGTGTCGTTGAGCGTGAACTCGATATCGGCGTCCAGCAGGATGTAATCGTCATCACCCAGCGTCAGCGCGATGCGGTCGAAACTGACACCATCGGCAAGCAGACCGGTCGAAACGGCCAACAGGGTCAGGATAGCGATGGTGCGCGCGAAAAGTTGCATGCTCAGTCGGTCGGCGATTTTTCGATCGCCGCGTAGTAAAACCCGTCGGTGTCATCGATACCAGGGAGCAACTGTACACCTTTGCCGGCCGCTGTTCCGGGCGCAGTCGGCAAATCTGCCACACGCGCATCGGCATGGCGCGCCACGAAGCTGTCGACCTGCTGTGCATTCTCGGCCGGCAGCAATGAACAGGTCGCGTACAGAAGACGTCCACCCGGCAGCAACAGCGGCCACAGCGCGTCGAGAATCGCGGCCTGGCGTACGACCAGTCGCGCGACGTCATCGGCGCGCCGCAGCAAGCGGATGTCCGGGTGGCGACGCATCACCCCTGTGGCCGAGCACGGCGCGTCGACCAGGATGCGGTCGTAGCGCAGCGCACCCCAGTCGCTGCCTGCGGGTTCGGCCGCGTCGCCGCTGCAAAGCGTTGCACTGAGCCCGGCGCGTTCGAGGTTTTCGGTCACCCGCCCAAGGCGGTCGGCATCAACATCCAGGGCGGTCACGGCAAGCCGGTCGGCGCGCTGCAGGATGTCCAGCGTCTTGCCGCCCGGGGCCGCGCAGGCATCGAGCACGCGCTGACCGTCACGCAGATCCAGGTAGCTGCCGGCCAGCTGCGCGCCGGCATCCTGTACCGAGACCAGGCCACGCCCGAACCCCGGCAGCCGCTCGACCGGCACCGGCTGATCGAGTACCAGTGCCGACGCCACTGTGGCATGCGGCCGCGCGGCCATGCCGGCAGCCGCCAGCAACGCCGCATACCCGGCGCGGCCGGTCTGGCGCAGATCGACGCGCAACACCATCGGCGGGCGCTGCTGCAGGGCGGCCAGGACATCCGCCGACTGCGCTGGCCAGGCGGTATGAATCGCGTCGTACAGCCAGCCGGGTTGCGCGAAGCGCACCGCCGGCACGCGGTCTACCTGCAACGCCAGTGTCTCGCGTTCACGCTGCAGGCGTCGCAGGACACCGTTGACCAGCTTGCTGGCCCACTGCTTGCGCAGACCACGACTGCCCTCGACGATGGTCGACACCGCCGCGTGCGCCGGCACCCGGCTGTACAGCAACTGGTAGGCGCCGACCAACAGCAGCGTGTGCAGGTCGCGGTCGCGCGGCTTGAACGGCTTTTGCAGCAATGACGAGACCAGTGCATCCAGGCGACGGTACCAGCGACAGACGCCGTAGCTGAGTTCCGCGGCCAGCGCGCGATCGCGGTCGTCGTCGACCGGTTGCTGGCGCTGGGCGTCGGCCAACACGCTGTCGAGCGATTGCCCGTCGAGCACGGCAAGCACATTGGCAACCGCGATGAGGCGCGGGTCGGTGCGGCGCCTGGGCATTATTCGGCTGGACGCCGGGCGCCACCGGCAGGCAGGGCGGCGCTCACGACGGACCCAGGACGGTTCCCTGGATGCTGTTGGCATTGATGAAATCACGCGCGGCCATGGCGCGCTTGCCGGGCAACTGCAGTTCGGTAACTCGCAACAGGCCGTCGCCGGTCGCCACGTCGATACCGTTGCGATCCGCGTTCATGACCATGCCGGGCGCGCCCCCCACCCCCTTGACCGCGTAGCCGCGCCAGATGCGCAGATTGGCGTCTTCGAACAGCGTCTGCGCGACGGGCCAGGGATTGAATGCACGCACCTGGCGTTCGATGTCGGCGGCCGACTTTGTCCAGTCGATGACCGCCTCGGCCTTGTCAAGTTTCTTCGCATAGCAGGCCCGCGCATCGTCCTGCTTTTGTGGCTTGAGGGTGCCGTCGAGGATCCCCGGCAGGGCCTTCATCAACGCCTCGGCGCCGAGCACCGACAGCCGGTCGTGCAGGCTGCCGCCGGTCTCGTCTTCGCTGAGTGCGACTTCCTCGACCAGGTACATCGGGCCGGTATCCAGACCCTCTTCCATCTGCATGATGGTGACGCCGGAAACCGCATCGCCGGCCAGCACGGCACGCTGGATCGGCGCGGCACCGCGCCAGCGCGGCAACACCGAGGCATGGATGTTGACGCAGCCGACCCGCGGCGCATCCAGCACCGCCCTGGGCAGCAACAGGCCGTAGGCGACGACGACCATCAGGTCGGCATCCAGCGCGGCCAGCTCGGCGACGGCCGCCGGGTCTTTGAAGTTGGCCGGCTGGAAAACCGGGATGCCGGCATCGACCGCGACCTCCTTGACGGGGCCCGGGGTGAGCTTGCGACCGCGCCCTGCCGGCCGGTCGGGTTGCGAATACACGCCGACGACCTTGTGTCCCGAGGCCAGCAGCGCGCGCAGCGGTGGCACCGAAAACTCGGGGGTGCCGGCAAAAACAATGCGTTTCGAATCAGTCATGGCGGGCTCTGGATTGGGAACCGGGTCTCAGCGGGTGCGATGCGCCGCGGCCAGGCTGGATGTACAGGTCCGGCCTGCAGGCCGGACCATCGAGAACGAGCCGCGGCTCAGATGGCGCGGCGGCTCTGCGCCTTGTCGCCGGCCTGGCGCGCCTCTTTTTCGAGCTTCTTGCGGATACGCTGCCGTTTCAGGCTGGAAAGGTAGTCGACGAACAGCTTGCCATCGAGGTGATCGATTTCGTGCTGAATACAGACCGCGAGCAGGCCGTCGGCGTCCATTTCGATCCGCTCGCCGTCGCGGTTGATCGCGCGCACCCGGATGCGGTCGGCACGCTGCACCGTCTCGTAGACACCGGGGACCGACAGACAACCCTCGTCCATCTCCTCTTCGCCGTGTTTCTCGATGATCTCGGGATTGACCAGCGCCAGCGGTGTACTGCGGTCTTCGGACGTGTCGACGACAATCACGCGGCGCGGGTCATTCACCTGCACGGCGGCAAGACCGATACCCGGCGCCTCGTACATGGTCTCGAACATGTCGTCGATCAGGCGCCGCACCGCTTCGTCGACCTCGGTGACCGGCTTGGCCTTGTTGCGCAGGCGGGCGTCGGGGAAGTGCAAAATGTCGAGGATCGCCATGTCTAGTCTCGCGTTCTATAGTCTGAGCTCAACAACCACCGCCAGAGGGCTGTTTGCGCTAGAATTTCACCGTTTGGTAGGGGCCTGTGCCGCTCAAATTAAAGAGAATGGCCGTTCAGGCCGTAAATAATACCGCAAACCCACTTCGTATGACCGATCGGAAGTCGCCATTGCACCAAGGGAATTCCATGTTAAATGTCCGCAAAAGTCTGATTATGTTGCTTTGTTGCGCCCTGGCGATGCCTCTGGCACTGGCCGAAGACCTGCTGCGCGCCAATCACCCGAGCCGCTACACCGTGGTCAAAGGTGACACGCTGTGGGACATCTCGGGCCGCTTTCTGCGCAGCCCGTGGCGCTGGCCGGAGATCTGGCACGTCAATCCGGCAATCGCCAACCCGCATCTGATCTATCCCGGTGACGTCCTGGAACTGGTCTATATCGACGGCAAACCGCAGCTGCGCATGCGCCGCGGCACCCTCAAGCTGTCGCCCACGGTGCGCTCGACGCCCTGGGACGGCGCGATCCCGACCATCCCGGTGGACGCGATCGCCCCGTTCCTGACCCGTCCCTACGTCATCGACGCGGGCGCGGCCGACCAGCTGCCGTACATCGTCGATTTCGCCGACGAGCACATCCTCGGCGGTGCCGGACAGAAGGCCTACGTGCGCAGCATCGAGCAGAGCGATCAACTCAAGTTCGAGATCGTGCGCCCGGGCGGACCCTACAAGGATGGCGAGACCGGCGAGATCCTCGGCTACGAGGCCAAGTACATCGGCACCTCGCAGCTGCAGCGCACCGGCGACCCGGCAACCATCTTCATCAATTCGACCGATCTCGAATCGATCATCGGCGACCGCCTGATGGTGGCGGGCGAGGAAAAGACCACGGCCAACTTCATGCCGCACGCACCGGCGATGCCGGTCGAAGGCACAATCATTTCGCTGTTCAACGGCGTCGACCAGATCGGCCAGTACAACGTCGTGGTCATCGACCGCGGCCTCAATGACGGGCTCGACCCCGGCACCGTGCTGCGCATCGATCAACGCGGCGAGACGATTCGCGACGTGGTCACGCCGGATTCGCGCGACACGGTCAAGCTGCCGGACGAGGAAGCCGGCCTGCTGATGGTGTTCCGCAGCTTCGACCGGGTCAGTTTCGGCCTCGTCATGCATGCATCCAAAGCCATGCACATCGGTGATAAAGTACGCAAACCCTGAATCACCGACCCTGGAGGTTGAATGGACTCAACCCCACGCGACGAGACCGCTGCCTGGTGCGTGTTGCTACGCGCCCCGGGCGTCGGACCACAGACGCTCAATCCCCTGCTCAGCGGCACCGACGGCGCGCAGGCGCTGGTCGCACGTGCGCCAGGCCACCTGCCCGCGCCGCTACGTGACTACCTGCGCGCGCCCGACTGGGAGGGCGCAGAGGCCGACATGCGCTGGCTGGAACAGCCGCGCAACCACCTGCTCACCATCGCCGACCCGGCCTATCCCGCGCGCCTGCGCGAACTGCCCAATCCACCCACGGCGCTGTTCCTGCACGGCGATCCTGACCTGCTCGATCTGGCGCAGCTGGCGATCGTCGGTAGCCGCACCCCGAGTACCGGCGGACGCCGCACGGCGACCGAGTTCGCGGCCCATCTCGCCGGCGCCGGGCTGGTCATCGCCAGCGGCCTGGCCAATGGCATCGACGCGGCCGCGCACGAAGGCGCGCTGCAGGTCGACGGCCTGACCCTGGCGGTCACCGGCACGGGACTCGACCGCGTGTACCCCGCGCGCAACAAGGAACTGGCCCACCGGATCGCGATGACCGGCCTGCTGGTGTCGGAATTTCCCACCGGCACGCCGCCGCTGCCGGCCAATTTCCCGCGCCGGAACCGGATTCTCGCCGGCCTGTCGCTCGGCACGCTGGTCGTCGAGGCCGCGCTGCAGAGCGGCTCGCTGATCACCGCGCGCCTGGCCACCGAGAATGGCCGCGAGGTCTTCGCGATCCCCGGCTCGATCCACAACCCGCTGGCACGCGGCTGTCACGCGCTGATACGCCAGGGCGCCAAGCTGGTCGA
>Ga0316201_10002484_pt1 | contig 13139 bp, 17 predicted proteins | sample CS6wburrow_MG_FD_204516 | JGI IMG/M metagenome (GOLD analysis project Ga0316201, IMG submission 204516) | Coastal sediment microbial communities from Delaware Bay, Delaware, United States - CS-6 worm burrow | ecosystem: Environmental > Aquatic > Marine > Coastal > Sediment | place: USA... | reverse complement strand
TGGGATTAAATCTCCCGCGCGACACGTCGCGCGACGGTCGGCGTGAACCGTTCAAGGCAGGAATCGTGCCGCAGCCGGCGGCGGCCGATCAGCATGCCGGTGGCCAGGCCGGCGAGCGCCAGCGCGGCCGCCCCGGCGTCCCCGAGAGAAAACACGAATGCCAGCGCTGCGGCGGCCGCCGCCCCGGCCAGGGGCAGGCCGTAGACCAGCAGCGCGGCGGCAAGCACGTTGCGCGGCGCCAGCTGGATGTCCACGACATCGCCTTCACTGAGTTTCAGGTCTTCGCCAACCGCAATATCCAGGCGACGCGTGCCCGAACGGGCCGCGAGAATACCGGCTCCGCAACCACGCCCGGACGCACAGCGGGCGCACACGGCATCGGCCTCGATATCGACAATCGCGGTAACACCGCGGGAATCCCGGACGATTTCGACAATGGTGCCTTGTGGGTCCTTCATGAGGTGATTCCGGCCCAGCCGGCCCGCGGTTGAGCGACTATGCGCGCCTACTGGCGCCGCCGCATGGACCTGGCGATCTGTTCCACGGTGACCTGCGGTACCTGGCCGACGGCCGTAACGCGGTAATCGTCGACGACCGTGCTGTAGGAATTCGACGCACCGACGCTCGAGCGCCTGGGTTTCTTCTCGTCGGTTACCGGGGAGATGAACACCGATACGGTGACGAGGCCATCGCTGTAGACGATGTGCGTCAGCGGGTCATCGGCGTCCGGCAGGATCTTTTGCTGGGTCGAGACCACCCGGAACCCGGACGGAACATTATCCGCAACCCATTCGCTCTGCACTTCGCGCTTCATGGTGAGGCGCGGTTCCGTATACCACTTCCAGTTGTCCGTGATGTAGGAGGAGACCAGGGCACTGGACCCTATGTCCTGATCAATACTGATATCGGCAAACTTGACGTGCTCGAGGGGGACGTTGTCGTCGCCGATCAGCTGCGTCTGCAGCGGAAATCCCGTTTCAGTGTCGAGCCAGATACGGTAACCATACCGGTAGTTGTCATGAGGCAGGATCGCGAGCTTTGCCGACTTGCGGCCGGCCACGCGCTCGAAATTCTTGATGAGGACGTCGTACTCGTTGCCGAAGCGGATGTCGCTGGAAGGCAGCGTCGAAAACAGGGTGCTCTGGTTGTTCCATTCTTCGACCAGCACCGATTCCCGGTCCGGAAGAATGCAATGCACTTCGTTACCGTTGCGGATGATTTCGAGGCCATTGCCGTCCTGGATAACGACTTTCTCACGAACGACGCCGTCCTTCACCGTGTGCACGACCTTGAAGGTGTCGACCTTGCCGTCACGGACCCGGACGACCGTGCCCGCGTAGTTGGTGACCTGGACCGCGTTGCCCATGCGGTCGATCCAGTCCTGTGGCGTCGATGCTTCTCCCGCAATCGCCGGCGGCCCAGAGAAAAAGCCGCAGAACACAATGCATGCTGCGGCTTTGGTTGTATGGCTGTGACTGAGCATTACGGCTGACTGGTCACCGGCTCGGTCACGTTGTTCTCGGCTTCCGCCTCCGGATCATCTTCGGCGGGAGCTTCCTCGGCGAGGTCTTCCGCCCGCATCTGCAGCGACGTTACGCGCGTATTAAAGCTGTTGGATTCGTCACCGTGAAGAATCATGAAGCGACGCAGCTCGTCGTCGGACATGGTCGGAACGGTTTCGGACACGGCCTCGTCTGCAATGACTGCCGTCGCAGGGACGGCGGTATCGACGTCTGAGACGCGACCCAGCCCGAAAATAGCCACGAGCGCAACGGTGGCGGCGATAGCGGCACCGGCGACCGGCCGAACGTAACGGGACGGACGGTTCGTGGCGACCGGGTCGGCCGGTTCCTGCAGCGGTCCCGAGTCGAGTTCCGCCGCGATGCGCTCGCGTAGCACGTCACTGCCCTGCACGCTGTATTCGCCCCGCATGATGCGGCCGATGGCCAGGTACTCCGAGACCTGCTGGCGCAGATGAGCATCCTGGCTCAGCCGCCGTACGAGAAGCTCTGCCTCGTTTTCAGGCAGCTCGCCGTCGACGAAGGCCGACACCTGCATTCTTATTGCTTCGTTCATGTTCCACCCGCCGGGGCAACGCCCCTTTTGCTAACGTATCAGGGAACCGACTTTTTTACTAATGGCGTCGCGTGCCCTGAAAATTCTTGACCGCACGGTACCGACGGGACATTCCATCGTCTGTGCGATTTCCTCGTAACTCATGCCATCCAGTTCCCGCAGGATGATCGCGGTTCGCAGGTCATCCGGCAGTGCTGCGATGGCTTTTTCCACAGCTCGCTGCAGCTCATGGCTCTGCGTGACACCCTCCGGGGTGTCGGTTTCCTTCAGTCTCGCATGCAGGTCGTACTGCTCCGGGTCCTGCAGGTCGAGCTCGACGTCCATGGGCCGCCGTCGCTGTGCCGCCAGGTGATTCTTCGCTGTATTCACAGCTATCCGGTATAGCCACGTGTAGAACGCGCTGTCGCCGCGAAACCGCGGCAAAGCCCGGTAAGCCTTGATAAAGGCCTCCTGGGTTATGTCCAGCGCCTGCTCCGGATCACGCACATACCGCATCACCAGGTTCACAATCTTGTGCTGGTACTTCAGGACCAGCAGGTCGAACGCGCCCTTGTCCCCTTTCTGGACCCGTTTGACCAGCTTGGCGTCCGTCGATTCATTCGACATCCGGTCGCGTCCTGCGGGTTTCGGGGCGTGCTCGCTCGATGTCCGGATAGACCGGCACGGCCATTAAAAGTTCTGATATTTCAGCGGTCATTTTGCGAATTTATTCGAATATGTGATGCCGGTCCGCTGCCACCGGCGATCGTTGCTCGCCGATTTCACAACTTCGTCATGGTAGCAGCTTAGTCAGGCGGCTCCAATGTGCCGCCAGATTACCTGCAGGCGGCGCCAGTTCTCGCTTTCGTGGCCTGCGGCGCTGACGAGTTCGGCATACGGCCTCGCGCCATGCGGCGCGACACGCAGCCAGGCGAATCGTGTCAGAACCAGGCTGCCCGCACACAGCCTCGCGGGCTGCCAGGTACCGTCATGGCATTGCCGCTCCACCGACCCGCCGGCTGCGATGCGCAGGGCCCTGTTTCCGGTATATCCGCGTCGGAAAGCCAGCCATTCGTAGCCGCAAAGGCCGACCCAGGTCAGGGCAACAAGCCCCTTCAGGCCGGTGGAGACGGCCAGCAGGGCCACGAACACGAGACCCGCCAGAAATAATGCCGCTCCGCTGAGGAGGACGAAGCGACGCAAGCGCGCATCAGGCGTGATCTCGGCCGAGTATGATGTCGATGCCGCGTGCAATGAGTTCGGACCCGGGTTCCTGGCGCTGTAACAGATAGCCCACGAGTTCCGGGTCGGACAGCTCCAAAAGCGCGCAGAATGCCGCTTTATCGTCCTCGGGGGCCGCCTCGTAGCCGCTGTCGAGATACCCGGTCAGCAGCTGATCGAGCTCCTTCATGCCCCGCCGGCACTGCCAGCGCAGCCGCCCTTTGTTAATGCCTGCGCTCCGCCAGCATCTTCTTGGTCTCGGCAATCGCTTTCGCCGGATTCAGATCCTTCGGGCAGGTCTGCGTGCAGTTCATTATCGTGTGGCAGCGGTACAGGCGGAAGGGATCCTCGAGCTGATCGAGGCGCTCGCCGGTCGCCTCGTCACGGCTGTCGACCAGCCAGCGGTAGGCAGCCAGCAGCGCCGCCGGTCCGAGATAGCGGTCGCTGTTCCACCAGTAGCTGGGGCAACTCGTCGAACAGCAGGCGCAGAGTATGCAGGCGGCCGGCTCATTGATGAGCTCCTGGTCGTCCTTGCTTTGCAGCCGCTCGCGATCGGGCGGCGGCGGCGTACGCGCCTGCAGCCACGGCTTTATCGAGGCGTACTGGGCGTAGAAGTTCGTCAGGTCCGGAACCAGGTCTTTGACGACGGGCATGTGCGGCAGCGGGTAGATCCTTACGTCGCCTTTCACGGCATCGATCGCACGCGTGCAGGCCAGCGTGTTACCGCCATCAATATTCATGGCACACGAGCCGCAGATGCCCTCCCGGCACGAACGCCGGAAGGTCAGCGTCGGGTCGATCTCGTTTTTTATCTTGATCAGCGCATCGAGCACCATGGGGCCGCAGCTGTCCAGGTCGACCTCGTAGGTATCGATGCGCGGGTTCTCGCCGCTGTCCGGATCGTAGCGATACACGGCAAAGCGCCTGACATTCCCGGCGCCCTCCGGCGCCGCGAAATGCTTGCCCTTCTTGATTCTCGAATTGGGTGGCAGTCTGAACTCGGCCAACGGGGTGGTCTCCTAATACACGCGTGCCTTGGGCGGCACCTTCTCGACTTCGTCGGTCAATGTTTCCTGGTGCACGGGCCGATAATCGAAACGGACGGCGCCATCGCCATCGACCCATGCAAACGTGTGCTTCATCCAGTTTTCGTCGTCGCGGTCGGGATAATCCTCGCGCGCATGCGCGCCGCGGCTCTCCAATCGATTTGCCGCCGACTCGATCGTTGCAGCGGCGTTCAGCAGCAGGTTTTCGAGTTCCATGGTCTCGACGAGATCCGTATTCCAGATCAGCGACCGGTCCGATACCCGCACGTCGGCGAAAGATGCAAAGGTCTGCCTGAGCTTCTCAACACCCTCATTCAGCACCTCACCGGTGCGGAACACGGCCGCGTGGTTTTGCATGGTGCGCTGCATCTCCAGGCGAATCTCGGCGGTCGAGCGGCTGCCCTGCGCGTTGCGCAGCCTGTCGATGCGTTCCACGCTGTTCTGGCCGGCGTCTGCGCCCAGCGGCTTGTGTCTCGCGCCGGGCTGCATCGTCTCGGCGCAGTGCTGCGCGGTAGCGCGCCCGAAAACGACGAGATCGAGCAGGGAATTCGAACCGAGCCGGTTTGCGCCGTGCACCGAAACGCAGGCAGCCTCACCGGCAGCCATGAGCCCGGGAACGACTGACTCGGGGTCGCCGTCTTTCAGGGTTACGACCTCGCCGGTGAAGATCGCGGGAATTCCGCCCATGTTGTAGTGCACCGTCGGCAGCACCGGGATCGGCTCCCGGGTGACATCGACACCGGAGAAGATCTTCGCCGTTTCGGCGATTCCCGGCAGGCGCTCCTCAATGACCTCTGCACCGAGGTGCTCGAGATGCAGGTGAATATGATCGGACTCGGGACCTACTCCTCTGCCTTCGCGGATCTCGATCGTCATCGAGCGGCTGACCACGTCGCGCGAAGCGAGGTCTTTTGCATTGGGCGCGTAGCGCTCCATGAAGCGCTCGCCGTCCGAATTGGTGAGATAGCCGCCTTCGCCACGCACGCCTTCGGTGATCAGGCAACCCGCACCGTAGATACCGGTCGGGTGGAACTGCACGAATTCCATGTCCTGCAGCGGCAGCCCCGCACGCAGGATCATCGCATTGCCGTCGCCCGTACAGGTGTGTGCGGACGTACATGAAAAATACGTGCGGCCATAGCCGCCCGTCGCGAGAATGACCTGGTGGGAACGGAAGCGGTGTAACCGTCCCGTCGCGAGGTCGATCGCAACGACACCACGGCAGGCACCGTCCTCCATGATCAGGTCGACCGCGAAATACTCGATGTAGAACTCGGCATCGTGCTTGAGCGATTGCTGGTACAGCGTGTGCAGCATCGCGTGGCCGGTCCGGTCGGCTGCAGCACAGGTGCGTTGCGCCGTACCCTCACCGAAATGCGTCGTCATGCCGCCGAACGGCCGCTGGTAGATGCGGCCGTCTTCGGTGCGCGAAAACGGCACGCCGTAATGTTCGAGTTCGATGACGGCATCGGGCGCTTCCTTGCACATGTACTCGATCGCGTCCTGGTCGCCGAGCCAGTCAGATCCCTTGATGGTGTCGTACATGTGCCAGCGCCAGTCGTCCTCGCCCATATTGCCCAGCGCGGCGCTGATGCCGCCCTGCGCCGCAACGGTATGGCTGCGCGTCGGGAATACCTTGGTGATGCAGGCCGTGTCGAAACCCGCCTGAGCCAGTCCGAATGTCGCACGCAGCCCGGCGCCGCCTGCGCCGATGACAACGACGTCATAACTGTGGTCGATAAATTCGTAATCGCTCATGAACCGATTCCGATGACTAGGATCGCGTATACGGCCGCGATCGCGACAAAAACATGCGCAAAGCGCGACAACAACAGGGACACGACCTTGGTGCCCGGCGCGTGAACGTAGTCTTCAATAACGACCTGCACGCCCAGGTAGGAATGATAGGCGAGCGTAATTGACAGCAGCGCCAGCAGGACCGCGTTCAACGGTACGCCGATAAATCGAATAACGTCCAGGTAGGTCAGGCTGTCCAGCCGCAGCAACGAGTAAACGAACCAGCTGCCGAGTATGATCATCGCGACGGCTGAAACGCGCTGACCCCACCAGTGATCGGTACCTTCTTTCGCGCTGCCGAGGCCCAGCACGCGGCCCAGCGGTGATTTCAGGCTCATGTCGCTGCCCACCAGAAAGCCGCAGTGGCAAGCGCCGCGAACCCGACCACGATCCACGCCGAGCGATCGGCGTGCCGCTTCTCGAAGCCACGCCCGGTATCCCAGGCGAGGTGACGAATGCCGTTGGCCGCATGGAAGAAAAACGCGAAGCTCCACGCCACCAGGAACAGTTTGCCGACGAAGGTGGACATCGTCGCCGTGAACCTCAGGTAAGCTTCCGGTCCTGCGGCGGCCTGCATCAGCCAGGCAGCCAGTACGACGAGGCCTATGGACATCGCCACGCCGGTCATGCGGTGCAGGATTGAAAGCACCATCGTGATCGGCCATCGATAAATCGACAGGTGTGGCGACAGGGGTCTGCCTGTATTACTCATGCGCGTAGTTCTTCACTCAGAAATCGATGCAACGACCGCCCTTCTCCCAGTCGCCGTAGCGCGTCGGATCGGGTCCCTTGCGACCGCCGATTTCCTTCGGCCGGACCTCGGGCGACGGCGTTTTATCGGTAGCCTCGTCCGCGCCGGACTCGCCGGGCGGGTTGTCACTGGAGGGGTCGGATCTGCTCATGGGCCGAAGTATGCCAGACAACTTCCGCACCTGCATAAGTCGATGTGTTCCTCACAACTGGTTACAATTGAAATTCCATGTCCGACTTCCCTTACTCGAAGATCCTCGCCTCGGGACCCGATACGTTCGACTTCCTGCAGGCGCAACTGTCCAATGACCTGCGACTGCTCGAAGAACGGGCGGAGCTGCTTTCCGCCTGGTGCAACCCGAAGGGCCGCGTGATCTGCATCATGCGCCTGCGCCGTCTTGATGAGGGCTACCAGATCATACTGCCGGCGGAACTCGCGGAAGCCGTCCTGAAGCGTCTCACCCTGTTCCGCTTTCGCTCCAAAGTGGAACTCGAGCCCACCGCCGCATCCCCCGCCGATCTCGGCATCCCGGGCGACACGGACGACTGGCTGCTGGAAAACCTGCGAGCGGGTCTCCCGGAAGTCTGGCAGGCACAGTCGGAAGAATTCACGCCGCACATGCTGAACCTGGATCTCATCGGCGCGGTCAGCTTCGACAAGGGTTGTTACCCGGGCCAGGAGATCGTCGCACGCACCCACTACCGTGGCGCCACGAAACGCCGCACCCATCGCTTCGAATCCGCGCAGCCGGTGTCGGCGGGCGACAAGGTGTCCGACGGCGAACGCGATATCGGCGAAGTCCTGAATGCGATCGGCACCGACCTGCTCGCCGTCATCCCGTCGGAGAAAGCCGACGACTCGCTGTCCGTCGACGGCACCGAACTCAGGCACGTGCCGCTCGGGTACGCCTAGGGGCGCGGCACCCGTCTTTTGACATAACTTGCTTCGAGCCCCGAAGCATGGCTAAAATGCTTAAAAAATAAGCGAGTGCGACTTATTGTTCAGGTCGACTCGCAATACAATTAAAGGGGCGATTTATGGACGACTGTCGATCAGAGGGGTCGGTTCCTGGCGAGCGAAGCAAGTTCGCGGCCGTCGAAGAGGCTTTGCCCGCGAACCACTCAGTGAGAGCCGATCACTACAACATGCGCGAGGGTGACGTCATCCAGGGCCTGCGGAGCGGGCTGGTATTCAGCCTGGCCATCTGGGCCGTGCTGCTGACCGTCGGCGCGCTCGTCTTCACCTAGCTGCGGCAATCGATCAGGCCCCGGGGGCGCCTGTCCCCGGCAAGCGTCGCGCGGTTAGTCGAAGACTTCCGGCCGCATGTGCGGGAACAGCAGCACGTCGCGGATCGATGGCGAGTCGGTGAACAGCATGACGAGTCGGTCGATGCCGAGACCAATGCCGGCCGTCGGCGGCATCCCGTATTCAAGCGCGCGAATGTAATCGTGATCGAACGCCATGGCCTCATCATCGCCGGCATCACGATCGGCTGACTGCGCGCGGAACCGCGCCGCCTGCTCCTCGGGATCGTTCAGCTCGGAAAATCCGTTGGCAATCTCGCGGCCGGCGATGAAAAGCTCGAATCGATCCGTTACGAAAGGATCGTCGTCGTTCTTGCGTGCCAGGGGCGAAACCTCGGCAGGATACTGCGTGATGAACGTCGGCTCGCGCAGCTGCGCCTCGCAGGTTTCATCGAAGATTTCCGTTTGCAGCTTGCCAGCGCCATAACCGTCCTTGACCGGTGCGCCGAGTTTCTCGCACCACTCGGCCAGGTAGTCACGATCGCGGATCTTCGATGAGTCGAATTCGGGATTGTACTTCGCGATTGCCTCCTCGACCGTCAGGCGCGCGAATGGCTTGCCAAAATCGTACTCCTCACCCTGGTAGCCAATGATCGTGGTGCCGTTCAGCGCATCCGCCATGCCGTGCAGCATCGCCTCGGTAGAACCCATCCAGTCCTCGTAGTCTGCGTACGCGCGATACGCCTCCATCATGGTGAACTCAGGGTTGTGCTGGGTGGAGACGCCCTCGTTGCGGAAATTGCGATTGATTTCATACACGCGTTCGAACCCGCCGACGACAAGGCGCTTCAGGTTCAGCTCCGGTGCAATACGCAGATACAGCTGCATATCCAGCGCATTGTGGTGCGTCGTGAACGGCCGCGCGATGGCGCCACCGGGCGTCGTCTGCATCATCGGCGTTTCGACCTCGAGGAAGTCCTGCGAGTCGAGGAACGCGCGGATGTACGCAACGATCTCGGAACGCGTGCGGAATACCTGCCGGCTCTTCTCGTTCATGATCAGATCGACGTAACGCTGCCGGTAACGAATCTCCTGGTCCGCAAGACCGTGAAACTTTTCGGGCAGAGGCCGCAATGACTTGGCAAGCAGCCGCACCCTGTCAGCTCGCACGGTCAGCTCGCCGGTGTTGGTGCGAAACAGTTCGCCGCTTGCACCGAGGATGTCGCCGACGTCCCATTTCTTGAAATCCTGGTAGACGCCTTCGGGCAGCCGGTCCCGCTCCAGGCGCACCTGGATCTGGCCGGAGCGATCGGCGAGCTTTATGAAACTCGCCTTGCCCATGACGCGCTTCACCATCATGCGACCGGCGACGGCAACGCTGACCTGTTCCTGCTCGAGCGTCTCATTGTCGTGCGCGCCATACATATGGTGCAGCTCGTCCGCCAGCGCATTGCGGTGGAAGTCGTTCGGGAACGGGTTGCCCTGCTCGCGCAATGCCTCGAGCTTGCCGCGCCGCTCGGCGATGAGTTTGTTTTCGTCCTGTGGATGCTTGTCCGCCACGATTGCCTAGAGTCCTTGCTTGAGACTTGCCTCGATGAAGGTGTCGAGCCCTCCATCGAGGACTGATTGAGTGTTACCGGTTTCGACCCCGGTTCGCAAATCCTTGATGCGACTCTGGTCGAGCACGTAGGAGCGAATCTGGCTTCCCCAGCCGACGTCGGCCTTGCTTTCTTCGACGACGGACGCTTCCGCACGTCGATTCTGCAGCTCGAGTTCGTAGAGCTTGGCCTTGAGCTGGTTCATCGCCGTCGCCTTGTTCTTGTGCTGCGAGCGATCGTTCTGGCACTGCACGACAATGTTTGTCGGCAGATGCGTAATGCGCACTGCGGATTCGGTGCGGTTTACGTGCTGGCCGCCCGCGCCGCTGGCCCGGTAAACGTCGATCCGCAGGTCGGACGGATCGAGCTCGATATCGATGTCGTCGTCCACCTCGGGAGAGACGAACACCGACGCAAAAGAGGTGTGGCGGCGATTACCCGAATCGAAGGGCGACTTGCGCACCAGCCGGTGCACGCCCGTCTCGGTGCGCAGCCAGCCGTAGGCATACTCGCCGACGACATGTACGGTCGCGCTCTTGACGCCTGCAACCTCGCCGGCCGAAGCCTCGATGACCTCGGCTTTGAAATCGTGCGCCTCGGCCCAGCGCAGATACATCCTGAGGAGCATTTCCGCCCAGTCCTGAGCTTCGGTGCCGCCGGCGCCGGACTGGATGTCCAGGTACGCGTTGTTGGCGTCCATTTCGCCCGAGAACATGCGCCGGAATTCGAGGCTTTCGACGCGCGATTCCAGGCTCCGCAGATCACGGTCCACTTCCGTTGCCGTTGCCGCGTCATCTTCTTCGATGGCAAGCACGAGCAGTTCGTCTGCGTCGCTCAGACCATTCGTGATCTCGTCGAGGCCCACGACGATCTGCTCCAGCCTGGCACGTTCCTGGCCGAGCGCCTGCGCGCGTTCGGGGTCGTCCCAGACGTCCGGCTGCTCCAGCTCGCGCTGGACCTCGGTCAGCCGTTCAGACTTCTGATCGTAGTCAAAGATACCTCCTCAACGCGTCCGCGCGTTCAGTGAGATCTGCTATCGACTGTCTGATCTGACTCGTTTCCATGTTGCTTGAATCCAGGGCGCACCGGGGCGCGGAAAACGCGCGATATTAGCACGCGCCGCGCGATTGTACGGGCGCGATTTGTTCAACCACGAGCTGCGCGGATTCGAAGCCACGGTATTCGTTGACATCCAGGCGATACGCGAGCTGCACGATGCCGCGCCAGGCGGGCCCCGCCTGGTTGAAGGCGATGGCATCGACGACGGCACCGCCATCCGCCGGCCTTACCCGCAGTTTGAGATGCTTCTCGCCCACCGTCCGTTGTTCGACAACCTCGAAATCGCCGCTCCAGACGGGCTCCGGAAAACCGGCCCCCCAGGGACCCGCCTCACGCAGCCTGCGTGCAAAGTCGAGATTCAGTGCCCTGTCGGGCAATGCGCCGTCGCTGACGATTGCGCCGCTGAAATCGGCCGACGGATACAGGCGCTCCAGTTGCTCCGACACGAGCCGCCTGAAGGTATCGAAATGCGTCTCCGCGATCGTGAGGCCGGCCGCCATTGCGTGGCCCCCGAACTTGACCATGACGTCGGGATCGGCCGCATGCACCGCCTCGAGAAGATCGCGCACGTGAACGCCCTGTATCGAACGCGCCGACCCCTTGAGCAGCGTATCCGATTCGCGCGCGAACGCGATCGACGGCCGATGGCAGCGCTCCCTCACCCGCGCCGCGATCAGCCCGACCACACCCTGGTGCCAGGACTCGTCGTAAACGCAGACGCAGGCAGGCAGGTTGCGAGCATCCATCTCCTCCACGTAGGCGAACGCCTGTTCGCGCATTGTCGATTCGATCTCACGGCGCTCACCATTGATCTGGTCCAGGATCGCGGCGTGATGCAGCGCCGCGCTCATGTCATCCGTCAGCAGGCACTCGATGCCGATGGAAATGTCCTCCAGGCGGCCGGCGGCGTTGATCCTGGGGCCGGCCACGAAGCCGAGGTCGGTACTGACCGTTCTCGCCAGCTGGCGGCCGGACTGCCGCAGCAGCGCCACGATCCCCGCTACCGTCTTGCCCGCCCGAATGCGCCGCAGGCCCTGGTCGACGAGCACTCGGTTGTTGTGATCGAGCGGCACGACGTCAGCTACGGTGCCCAGCGCGACGAGGTCGAGATACCGTGACGGTATGCGCGCGGCGCCCTGCCGCCCCTCGCGCTCGAGCCTGCGTCCGAGCGCGGCCATGAGATAGAACGCGACGCCCACGCCGGCCAGGTTGCGGCTCGGAAAGCGACTGCCGGGTAGATTCGGATTGACGATCACCGCTGCATCGGGAAGCTCGCTCCCGGGCAGGTGATGATCCGTAACCAGCACCGGTATGCCCAGCCTGTTCGCCTCCGCCACTCCCGCGAGGCTCGAGATACCGTTGTCGACAGTGACCAGCAGCCCGGGGGAATTGTCGGCTGCGACGCGAACGATTTCCGGGCTCAGCCCGTAGCCGAATTCGAAGCGGTTCGGCACGAGATAGTCGACGTCCGAAAATCCGAACTCGCGCAGGCACCGCAGCATCAGTGCGGCGCTCGTCGCGCCATCCACGTCGAAATCTCCGACGACCGTTATGCGGGCGTCGCGTTTCGCGATCAGCAGGTCGACTGCAGCGTCGATGTTCTCGAGAAGGCTGACCGGCGCAAGGCACGACAGTGCATAGTCCAGCTGCCCGGGATCCGAGACTCCGCGTACAGCGAACAGCCGCGCGCTTATCGGGTCCAGTTCCGACAGGGCGGCGAGCACCCGCGGATCGGGCGCCGCGCGGGCGACGATGGGCCGGCTTGAACTCATGCTGCAGGATCCTCCAGCAACGGGGCAATGCGGCGCCACACCCGAAACCGGTCGGAACGATGCAGCGTTGCGCGCAGCCCGTCCGCCGCGACGAGCACGACGCGCCGCAGTCTCCCGGCTCGCAGCGCGTCGCGCACGGCCGCCAGCTCATTGCCGAGAATGGCGTCTCCGCCCTCCCCGGGCGATACGCTCGCAACGAATCCGGCCGGCGCCGCGTCGAGACAGGCTCCGATCGTGCCAGGCCATCCACCGACCTCGCCCGAAATGCTTTCCCAGTAGCCCCGCAGCAGCGGCTCGTCAGTGTACAGGGGCGGGACCGGCACCCTGCTCTGCTCCGGCGCGTACCCGCCGCCCCATAGCCACAGCGAATTGACCGGCGGCTGGCCGCGTGACTGGCGTTCTGCATTGACCGGCTGCGCGTGCAGCGTCATCTCGATCTCCGAAATCAGGTTGAGCGTATCCGCGGCGACGTCGGCCGCGGGCAACGATCCGCCGGGGTTTTGCCCGTTCAGCAAAGCTGCCGGCACAGCTGAAGTCACCATCGGCTGCTCCGAGCGAATGTAGCCACAGCTGCCGAGTCGCGCGAAACCGAACGA
>Ga0316201_10002483_pt1 | contig 13139 bp, 7 predicted proteins | sample CS6wburrow_MG_FD_204516 | JGI IMG/M metagenome (GOLD analysis project Ga0316201, IMG submission 204516) | Coastal sediment microbial communities from Delaware Bay, Delaware, United States - CS-6 worm burrow | ecosystem: Environmental > Aquatic > Marine > Coastal > Sediment | place: USA: Delaware... | reverse complement strand
GCAGTTCGGATTGACCGCCGCCGCAAGCATGTCTCCGAGCGCACCGAGAGGGGCGGCCGACGAAGTGATGTAGCCAAAGAATCGCGGGTGGCCGTTGTGCAGCGAATGCTCCAGCACAAGATCAGCGGCGCGAGCCAACACCGCCGCCGCCGGAGTTCCCGTTTGCGGTAATCCGCGCGGACCGAGTTCGGCGCGAATCGTATCCACCGCCTCACCAGCAGTCACTGCGCGTTGCGGCAGGGCGGCATAGTAATCGGCGAGCCGATCCACGAGGCCATGCCCGAGTTCACGAAACTCCTCGGCGCTCATATCCAGCGCCGCAGACCGCGCGCTGTTCGCATGCGATGTGGTCATTCCATTTCCCTCCGGACAGATCAACACAGCATAGCAGCGCAAAATCGCGACTCATGCGAGGTAGAAGCTGCACGCCGCAGTAGCAGGCGTGCGACTTCCGCAAATCAGGACGCAATGGTTCATAATAACGGCGCATCCGCCGAGGCAAACCGATGATCGCATTCCTGCTAACCGCCGCCGCAGTAATCGTGGGGGCGATATTGGTGTTCAACCGCCTCGTGCGCGAGCGCAACCGCGTCAGCGCGGCGTGGAGCGATATCGATGTACAGCTGACCCGCCGCCACGACCTGATACCGCAACTGGTGGAAGCGGTCAAAGCCTACAGCGACTACGAAAAGGCGACTCTCCTCGCAGTAACCGAGTTACGCGGCCGCAGCGAGGGAGCGCAGCGGCTGGTCGACAAGGCGGTACTCGAAGACCAGATCGAGGCCGGTCTGCACCGACTTATCGCGCTTGCCGAGTCCTACCCCGATCTGAAGGCCAGTGAGAACTTCCTCGAGTTGCAACGGGATTTGACGGAGGTCGAGGATCACCTGCAATACGCACGCCGTTTCTACAATGGTGCTGTCCGGATTTACAACACCCGGCTGGATACGTTTCCCGACCTGCTGGTAGCACGGCCGATGCGATTCAGGCCCGCCGAATTCTTCGAGGCTGCAGGCACCGACGTAAGGGCCACACCGCGCGTGGAGGTGAACTGAATGTACCGCTGGCTGCGGCAAATTTCGGTTTCCGTTTTGGTAACGGCGGTGGGCCTGGTCGCGTCCTTGCCAGCCGTGGCGGAGGAGCGAATTCTCGGCTATCACAGCGAAATCACGGTCGCTGCCGACGGCTCGATGACCGTCGCCGAGTCGATCCGTGTGCGCGCCGAGCGCGACCGCATCAATCGCGGCATTTTTCGCGACTTCCCGACTCGCTACAAGGACCGTCTCGGCAATCGCTACACGGTGGCTTTCGAAGTGCTCGGCGTCACCCGCGACGGCGTGGACGAGCCGTTTCATACCGACGATCTGAGCAACGGCGTCCGCGTGTACATGGGCAGCGCGAACACCTACCTCGATCCGGGCGAGTACGAATATCAGATCAGCTATCGGACGGACCGCCAGCTCGGCTTTTTCCACGATTTCGACGAACTCTACTGGAATGTCACGGGCAACGGCTGGGATTTCGCGATCGACAGGGCAAGCGTCCGGGTCAGGTTGCCGGTGGCAGTCGATCAGAACGACCTCCGCATCGACGGCTACACCGGATACAGCGGCGAACAGGGCACGAATTTCACGGCCTCGATCGACGATTTGGGCTATCCGGTCATTGCTACGAACCGCCCGCTCTTGCCGCAGCAAGGCCTCACGGTGGCGATCGGTTTCCCGAAGGGTCTCGTTACGGAACCGACGCAGATGCAGAAAGCGAACCGCCTGCTGTCCGACAACCGTGGTGTTGTTGCGGCGCTTATCGGGTTCGCTCTGCTGCTCGTCTATCTATACGGGGCATGGCGGCGATTCGGGCGCGACCCCGAGCCGGGGCCGCTGTTCCCGCACTACGAACCGCCGGCTGGATTTTCGCCCGCGGCGGCGCGCTACATCGGCATAATGGGTTACGATCGCAAGACCTTCACCACTGCGGTTATCAATCTCGCGGTAAAGGGCCACCTGGAAATCGAGAGGTACGGCGACCAATACCTCCTCCGCCACAAAGACTCCGACACCGAACTGGCGCATGGCGAGAAGGCGTTGATCGACGCGCTGTTCAGCGAAGGTACCTCGCTCGAACTCGACAATAAGAACCACGGCGTGGTCAATCTTGCAATGGCTCAACATCACAAGTCGCTGCAGGACGCCTACCACAAGGTTTTTTTCCACAAGAATTCCCAGCTGCTGTTGCCCGCGGCCATTGCCACGGTGGCGCTCGGTATCGCGCTCGCCATGGCAGACGCCCTGACCCCGACGGTCATAGGCCTGATCGTGCTGATGTTCGTCGCTCAATTCGTGTTCTACCGGTTGCTGAAGGCCCCGACCGCGTCGGGGCGGGAGCTGCTCGATCAGGTCGACGGGTTCAGGATGTACCTCGAGATTGCCGAGAAGGACGAACTCGCCCTGCGCAATCCACCGAAGAGAACCCCGCAATTGTTCGAAACCTACCTGCCATTCGCGCTCGCGCTCGGCGTGGAGCAGAAATGGGCGGAGAAATTCGCCGACGTCTTTGCGGCGATGCGCGGCAGCGGCGCGGATACATACCGTCCGAACTGGTACCAGGGCCATTTCGACACCGCCAATCTCGGCGGCTTCACCGAAAACGTCGGCGGATCGCTGAACAGCGCAATCAGCTCCGCAGCCACCCCTCCGGGCTCGTCCTCCGGCGGCGGTGGCGGTGGATCGTCCGGCGGCGGTGGGGGCGGCGGCGGCGGCGGCGGCTGGTAGAGCCTGCCCGACTCACCTACTCCGGGATTCCGCGGCAGCAGCAGCCGCGGGCAGGAAACCGGCGTTCTCGGCGCACGCCGTGGTTGACTGGCGGCGGCGACCTGCCATGATGATGCCGGTCCCGATTTGAGACTGCCCCAACGCGTGTCGCTGTTAACAGAACTCAAACGTCGCAACGTCGTTCGCGCCGCTGCGCTCTACGCGGTCGGCTCCTGGCTGATCCTGCAGGTCGTCGACGTCAGCGACGGCGTCCTCGGCCTGCCGGAGTGGACCATGCGCCTGGTCGCGTTCCTGCTGGCGCTGGGCTTCCCGTTGGCCGTCATATTCTCCTGGGTCTACGAGATAACGCCGGACGGCATCAAGCGCGAGTCCAAGCTGGACCGCAGCACGCTGGACAACAGCGAGACGACGCGGCGACTGGACCTCGTGGTGATCGCGTTGCTGATCATTGCCATCGGCCTTTTTGCGTGGCAGCAGTATCGCGGCCAAAGCACCGAACCGCTTTGGTCCGCCGCGCAGAGCAGCGTCGGAGGCACTACGACGATCGACTCGATTGCGGTACTGCCCTTCGAGGATTTCAGCCCGAACCGCGACCAAGGGTATCTGGCCGAGGGCATTGCCGATACGTTGCTCCATATGCTTTCGCAGCTCGAGGGCCTGCGTGTGGCGGCAAGAACGTCGTCGTTCTCCTACCGCGGCAAAAACCTCGATATCGCGACGATCGGCGGCGAACTCGGCGTTGGCGCGATTCTCGAGGGCAGCGTGCAACGCTCCAACGACACGTTGCGGGTGATTGCGCAGCTGATCCGGGTAAGCGACCAATCGCACTTGTGGTCGAAGACGTTTGACCGGCCCGACGACGATATCTTTGCGATCCAGGACGAGATAGCGCGGGACGTCGCCGCAACACTCAGACCCGACCTCCTCGCTTCTACCGATCCCGCCTCGGGGCGAACCAGCGTCGAAGCCTACGAGCAGTATCTGCGCGGCTCGCAGTTGTGGCAGCGCCGAAATGCGGAAGATATCGAGGCCGCGATCGATGCATTCCGGGCAACGATCAGTCTCGACCCGAACTTCGCTCCCGGTCATGCCGGGCTTGCCCGTGCTTTCCTGTTCTCGTCCTACTATGGCGTTCGCGTGCGTGAAGACGTCGAGGCCCTGGTCGAGACGGAGGTCGAGCGAGCACTGCAGCTGGACCCGGGACTCGCCGACGCCTACGCGACGCTCGGTCTGCTTCGCCGCGACCAGAACCGCATCGCCGAAAGCATCGAGCTGCTAGAGAAAGCCGTCGAACTCAATCCGAACGACTCGCTCGCGATGACCTGGCTCGGCGGCGGTTACTCCAGCCTCGGCCGCTTTTCGGATGCAATTACCCTGAATGCGCGCGCCTACGAGATCGATCCCCTCAACACATTCGTCTCGGGCCAGTACGCCGCCCTGAAAGCCGAAACCGGCGATACCGAGGGCGCCATCGCGCTATTCAAGCGCAACATTACGCTCGAGCCGGATTCGCCCCTGCCGTACTCGATGTTGTCGCAAACATATGCGGCAACCGGCCGCCTGGACCTGGCGGTCCCGCCTCTGCTGCAGGCGATCGAGAAAACCCCGGGTTCGGCGCAACACCTGGTCGGTATCGCGACGCTCTACCTCTTTCTCGAAGATCAGGAGACCGCCGGGACTTACATGGCCAGAGCGCGCGAGCTCAACCCGCGCATCGAATACGACAACTACTGGTTCCTCCGCCCCGGTGACGAGAAGCGGCTGGTCGAGAACGCGCGCGCGCGCCTGGAACGCCACCCGGACCAGCCGGAATACCAGGCTTCGCTCGCCGAGGCGTTGGCAACCACCGGCGACCTCGCCGCCGCCGCCGAGTACTACGAGCGAGCGCTGGCAGCTACCCGCAGCCCCGACGGCAAGGCAGTTACCGGACGCAACCTTTACTGGGCGGCGTCCTACGCCTGGACGCTGGATCAGCTGGGCCGCCGCGACGAGGGCGAGGCCCTGATGCGCGAGGTGAGAGCGGTTCTCGAAAGCCTCGACGACATTTCCTACAGCGGCAGTGCCCTGATTGTGTTCGAATTGCTCGATCACTCCTGGCGCGACGATCGCGAGGCCGTGTTGGACACGGCCGAGAGACTGGCCGACAGCGGCTACATTCAGGCCCGTTTCATCGAGTCGGCGCCGATGCTGCAACGGTGGGCGGAGGAGCCGCGGTTCGCGGCCGCGGTGACGAGTTTGCGTGAACGGCTCGCTGCGCAGCGCGAGACATTGCGTGCGCAGGGACTGTGACCCGCATTCCCCCGCGCTCCTGACGTTTTCCGCGATAATGCGCCGATGCCTAAACTGATCGAAGAACTAAGGCGCCGCAACGTCGCGCGCGTCGGCGCGCTGTACCTGGTCGCCGGATGGTTGCTGCTGCAAATTGCCGACGTGCTGTTCGGATTGCTCGACGTCCCCGGCTGGGGGCTGCGGCTGGTCCTCGGCATCCTGATTCTCGGTTTCCCATTGGCACTGATCTTCTCCTGGGTCTACGAGATGACGCCGGAGGGTCTGAAACGCGAATCCGACATCGACCGCAGTGTGCCGGTCGCCGCCGACACCGGGCGCAAGCTCAACCTCGTCATTGCCGGCCTGCTCGCAATCGCGGTATTGATGCTCGCGCTCGACCGTTACGTGCCAAACCAACTCAACAGCGGCCCCGAACCCGTACATCCGGCAACCGCAGAATTTGCAGAATCCGCGGCGGAGGGCGGCGCACCGGCTCCGGCGCGAGCGGGAGCGAAAGCGCAAGAGACCTCAATCGCGGTTCTGCCATTCGTCAACATGAGCCGCGACCCCGACAACGAGTATTTTTCCGATGGCATTTCCGAGGAGTTATTGAACTCGCTGGCCAATATTCGCGGCTTGAGAGTCGCGTCGAGAACGTCCTCGTTTTCGTTCAAGGGCAGCAACCAGCCTATCCCCGCTATCGCCGGGCAACTCGGCGTCGGCCACGTCCTCGAAGGCAGCGTGCGAAAGGCCGGCAACCGGGTGCGGATAACCGCACAGCTGATTGACGTCTCTTCGGACTCACATCTGTGGTCGGATACCTATGACCGTGAGCTGGAGGACATCTTCGCGGTGCAAAGCGAGATCGCGAACAGCATTGTCTCGGCGCTGCGAGTCGCGCTCGATACCGCAGAGGCGGATGCCCTCGCGGTGGAAAATTCACCGACCCAAAATCTCGACGCCTACAATCTCTTTCTCCAGGGCCGCTACTACATTGCCCGACGCGGGCTCGAGAACCTGCAACGCGGCGCCGAGTTACTCGAGCAAGCCCTCGAGACCGACCCGCTGTTCGACGATGCCCGCGTCACTCTGGCCAAGGCCTATGCGTTGATACCGCGCTATTCCAACGCCGCCGATTCACGCGAACTTGCTGCGCGGGCAAACCGTTACCTCGGCGAGGTGCTGGAACGCGACCCGGACAATGCCGCAGCGCTCAATGTCAGTGCGTTCATCGCCACGATGTATCAATTCGATTGGGAGAAGGCTCGCCGCCTGTATGCGAAGGCCCTCCAGTTACGGCCGGACGATGCCGAAATAAACAATTTCTATGGCGATTTTCTCCATGCCATCGGCGATTACGAGCAGTCCGAAATTGCCGAGAGGAAGGCGATGGCGGTCGACATGCTCGCCGAGGTGCACGCCCGCGATCTCGGGGAATTAATGCTGGTGCTTGACCGGCCGCAGCAGGCGAAAGAGTTTGCCCTGCGCGCCCTGGAACTCGACCCGAGCGTAGAAGGCCAGTACCTGCTGATACGCGCCCACATTATCAATGGCGACTTCGAAGCGGCACGCGCCGTTATCGAAGAACTGGAGTCCAAACGCGGCAGCGCCGCGGAGGCGCCTGAGCTTGCGAATATGATCATGATGTCGTGGGCCACCTTTCACCTCGCCCGGGGCGACATCGAATCACTGACTCCTTACTATGTCGTGATGCGCGACAAAGCCGTTGACAACCAGTTCAGCCCTGCGACCGCCGCTCACTATGCAATGGAGGTAGGCGGGGTGAAGGAGGCGCTGCCGCTGCTGGAGGAAGCCTACCGGCAGAGAGACTCGCAGCTGACATGGCCGTTGTTTTTCTTCCTGCCGGAAACGCGTTCGACCGACCCGGCATGGCTCGAGTTCTGGCAGAAGCCGGGGCTCAGGGAGCTGATCGAGATCAGGCGGCGCACTCTGCAACAGCGAGAGGCAACCTGACATGGCATCGTTCCTCACAGAGCTCAAACGCCGCAATGTTTTCCGGGTTGGCGCTCTTTACCTGGTGGCCGGCTGGCTCATATTGCAGGTCGCGGACGTGCTGGCGGGGCTGCTCGGGCTTCCGGACTGGACATTGCGATTCGTCGCGTTCCTGCTGATGCTCGGATTCCCGCTGGCACTCGTTTTCTCCTGGGTCTACGAACTGACCCCCGAGGGCATCAAGCGCGAGTCCGAAATCGACCGAACGCAATCGGCAACCGAACAAACCAGTAAAAAACTCGGCGTTGCTACCGTCGCACTGCTCGCCGCCGCGGTGACACTGTTGTTGCTTGACCGTTTCATCGGCCCGGGCGAAACCGACACCAAAGTTGCAGGCTCCGCGCCCGTCGCCGGCGAAGAGTCGCAGGCGATTATGCCTTCCGCTGAAAACGACGACACCGCGGTTGAACGACGCTCGGTCGCCGTGCTGCCGTTCGCCAACCGCAGCCTCCGCGAGGAGGACCAGTTTTTCGCCGACGGCATGCATGACGACCTGCTGACCCAGCTTGCAAAAATCGGCTCGCTGAAGGTGATCTCGCGAACCTCGGTGATGGAATACCGGGAAACCACCAAGAAAATTCCGCAAATCGCCGCAGAGCTCGGGGTCGCCACCGTGCTCGAGGGCGGCGTGCAGCGCGCCGGAAAGCGGGTGCGCATCAACGTCCAGTTGATCGACGCCGGCACGGACGAACACCTGTGGGCCGAGAATTTCGACCGCGAGCTGACCGCCGAGAACGTGTTCGAAATCCAGTCGGAGATCGCGCAGAAAATCGCCGACGCACTGCAGGCAACGCTGAGCCCGGAAGAGAAAGCGCAAATGGGAAGGGTGCTAACCCACGATCTCGATGCGCTGGCCGCCTACAGCCGGGCGCGCAATCTCGAACAGGTGGTGGCCGCCGGCGACCTCGAGAGAGCGCAACAGGAAATCGACTTCGCCCTCGAGCGCGATCCCCGGTTCGCGGAAGCCTGGGCGCTGCGGGCGAGGATCAACACGCTGCGCTACTGGTTCATCGACCCCGATCCGGCATATGTCGACGCCGCTTGGGAAGCGATTCGGACCGGCCGCTCGATTCGGCCTGACCTGGTCGACCTGGATATCGCCGAAGGCTACTACTATTACCACGGCAAGCTCGATTACGATGCCGCGCTGGCGCTGCTCGAAAAGGCGGCCAGGTCGTGGCCGAACAACGCCGACCTGTATCAGCTGATGGGTTGGATCCGGCGCCGCGCGGGCGATTTCGAGGGCTCGATCGGCAATTTCAACAAGTCGTTCGAACTGGACCCGAGAAACGCGCTGACCGCGGTCGGGCTCGCCGATGTCTACATGAACGTGAATCGTTTCGACGACGCCCAGGTCTGGGTCGACACAGCGCTGCGGCTCGGACCGACGTTCGCCTATGCCCGATACATGCAGGCTACTCTGTTGGTCGGACAAGGGGCTTTTGCGGACGCCCGGCGCGTCGTCGAGACCACCGAGTTCACGTTCAGTGACCTGCCCTACCTGAACTGGTGGCTGCCGCTGGTTCAGGGCGACTACGAGACCGCGCTGGAGCGGATCGACTTCGGCCAGTTCGCCGAGAATCGAGACAGGATATACCCGCCCGCGATGATGCGCGGGCTGACCCTCATCCTGCGGGGCGACATCGACGCCGGGCGCCGGTCGCTGGCACAAGCCCGAGCCGAACTCGAGAGCCACGACCTTGCGACTGCCGGCAGCCCGTTGTTCTCGGCATTGTGCCTGACCTACGGCGGGCTGGGTCTCGCCGAGGAGACACTTTCAGCCTGTCGCCGTGCGGTCGAAAAAGAACAATTCGACGCGGTAGCCAATCCGAACAACCGGTTCGCGATGGCCGGCGGGCTCGCACTGGCGGGCCTTCACGATGACGCATTCGAGTTGCTCGAAACTGTGCTGAAGATGCGGGCGCGGCCGGCCCACGCCGTTTTCGAAGCCGAGCCCACGTTACGCGGCCTCCACGACGACCCGCGTTTCAATGCCCTTCTCGATACCTATTTCGCCGACTGACCCGGGAGTCGCAAAGGCGTGCCATCAGCGGCTGACGGCACGCCCGATCATCCCCCGCGTGGCGAAACTTGCCGCCGCCATCGCCGTGAACCAGACTTGAGGGTGTCGCTGCTGTCGTAGGAGAAGACCAATGAGTGATCGGATCGACCCGGACGGACTGCGCCTGCCGGTCAAACTCGACAGTACCTCGAACGGCGAATTCGAACCGATTCCGCTCGAGCGCGAGCACGAATATGCCAACCGCGAGGCGCTCGAGGATGCCACCCGAAATGCCAGGCGGGTCGGTCTCGACCGCAGGAGGTTCCTGGTTTCCGCGTGTGGCGCCGCGTCCACGCTACTCGCTTTCAACCGTGCCTACGCGGCGGCCGGCAAAACCGGTGGCTTTTACGACGTAGACGACGAAGCCGCGCTCGACGTGACGCTGGCCGAATCGGAACTCGGCAAACGCGAGTTCATATTCGACGTGCAGGGCCATTACGTGAACCCCAACGGCAAGTGGCTCGAGGGTGTACCGGCCGACGCGAAACCGCTGTCTTTTGCGCCGAAGACCGGCTGCGCGCTGGCCGAAGAACCCGGCGCGCGTAGTTATCTCAAATGTCTCGGGCCGGACGAGTTCATCAAGGACGTGTTTCTCGACAGCGATACCGACATGATGGTGCTGTCGTTCGTGCCGTCCCGGCGCGATGCGGAGCCGCTGACCATCGAGGAAGCCGACGCGGTGCGCCGGATCATCGACGAAATGGAAGGAGATCACCGCCTCCTGCTGCACGGGCGGGTCAATCCGAATCAACCTGGTGACCTCGATTCCATGGACGAACTCGCCGAGCGCTGGAAGGTGGCGGCGTGGAAGACCTACACGCAGTGGGGCCCCGACGGCACGGGGTTCTTCCTCTCCGACGAGGACGTCGGCATCCCGTTCATCGAGAAAGCGCGCAGCCTTGGCGTCAAGCGCATAGCGGTTCACAAGGGAATCCCGTTCGGCCGGCAATCCTACGAACACAGCCAGTGCAGCGACATAGGTAAGGTCGCCAAACGCTTCCCCGACGTATCGTTCCTGATTTACCACTCGGGCTTCGTCCCGGGCACCCCCGAACTGGCCTACGACCATGGCGCCGCGCGTGACGGCATCGACACGCTGATTCGCTCGCTGATCGATAACGAAGTCGCCCCGGGCAGCAACGTCTATGCCGAACTCGGCAGTACCTGGCGTTTCCTGATGCGCGACCCGGACAGCGCCGCGCACGCACTCGGCAAGCTGCTCAAGTACGTCGGCGACGAAAACGTGCTGTGGGGCACCGACTCGATCTGGTACGGCTCGCCGCAGGACCAGATCCAGGCGTTCAGGAAGTTCCAGATCGCACCGGAGTTGCGGGAAAAACACGGCTATCCCGAGATCACCCAGGCGATACGGGCAAAGGTGTTCGGCCTCAATGCAACCCGCCCTTATGGCATTGATCCGGACGAGGTGATCCGGCGCGCCGCAAAGGACGAGATAAACCGGCGGCGCATGGCCTACCAGGAAAAACCCGAGCCGGCCTTCCGTACCTACGGACCGCGCAACCGGCGCGAATTCTTGAACCTGCTTGCGCTGAATGGCGGCAACCGGACCTGACGGCCCTTACCCTGGCGCAAACCAGGAGAAACCGAATGAATAAAAACGAATTCGACTGGCTGGTAATCGGCTCCGGCTTCGGTGGCAGCGTCGCCGCGCTACGGCTTGCCGAAAAAGGCTACCGGGTCGGCGTCATCGAGGCAGGCCGCCGTTTCGAAGACAAGGACTTCGCCAAATCGTCCTGGAACATCGGGCGCTTTATTTGGGCGCCGCTGCTCGGCTGCCGCGGCATCCTCAGAATGACGCCGTTCAGCGATGTCTTCATCGCCAGCGGTGCCGGGGTGGGCGGCGGAAGTATTGTTTACGCCAACACGTTGTATCGCGCGAGCCCGGAGTATTTCAAAAATCCGCAATGGGACGGCCTGGCCGACTGGGAAGCGGAGCTTGCGCCGCACTATGACACCGCGGAGTACATGCTCGGCGTCACGGAGGTCCCGTTCGAGAGTCCCAGCGACGGCATGCTGCGCGATATCGCCGGGCATTTCGGGACCACCGAGACGTTTCGGCGCACCCCGGTGGGCGTGTTCTTCGGCGAACCGGGCGTTACGGTTTCCGACCCGTATTTCGATGGTGCCGGCCCGGACCGGACCGGCTGTACCCGGTGCGGTGCGTGCATGGTCGGTTGCCGCGAGGGCTCGAAAAACACGCTGGTCAAAAACTACCTGTGGTTCGCCGAGGAAAAAGGCGCGCACATACTGCCCGACCGCGAGGTGTTCGATATCCGGCCCGCGGGTGCAGCGGACGGCAGCGACGGCTACACGGTCACGACGCGCTGCCCGGGCGCCTGGCTGAATCCGCGCGAGCAGGAATTTCACGCCAAGGGGATCGTGCTCGGTGCCGGCGCACTCGGCACGAATCAGCTACTCGCCCAGTGCAAGCTCGAAGGCTCCCTGCCGCGATTGAGCGACCGCCTGGGCGAACTGGTGCGGACCAACAGCGAGTCTATCCTCGCAGTAACGCTACCCGATGAATCAGTAAAACCATGGAACAGCGTCGCGATCAGCGCCAGCATCCATACCGATCACAACACCCACATCGAGTTCGTCACCTATGGCGAGCGCGGCGATTTCATGAGCCTGTTGTTTACCATGCTGACCGGCAAAGGCTCACGTCTGACACGGCCGTTGATGCTTATCGGTAACATGCTGCGCCATCCCGTGCGTTTCCTGAAAACGCTGTGGCCGTTCGGCTGGGCACGCCGCACCGTGATTTTCCTGGTCATGCAGACGCTCGATAATGCGATCGCGTTTCGCGCACGACGCAGGCGTTTTGGCTCGGGGGTGGTGCTGAGCACCGAGCAGGACCCGGAAAAACCCAACCCGACCTATATCGACGCGGCAAACCGCGCCGCTGCGTGGCTTGCCGAGAAAACCGGTGGTACCGCGCAAAGCATGATCCTGGAGGCGGCAGCGAATATTCCGACCACCGCGCATATCCTCGGCGGCGCTGTGATCGGTAAGGACGCGGACCATGGCGTCATCGATACCAGCCACCGCGTCTTCGGCTACAAAAACATGCTGATCTGCGACGGCGCGGCGGTTCCGGCCAACCCGGGCGTCAACCCGTCGCTGACGATCACGGCGATGGCCGAGCGGGCGATGGCCGGCGTGGCGGCCAAAGACAGCGAGACAGGGCGCGGCGCGGCAACGCCAGCCACAGCAGACCAGCCTGCCTGAGCTTCGCTGAAGAGCGACGATCCGGCGGCAACGCGGTCAGACAACGCAGAGCCGGCTCAGCCGGCCAGCGGACCGTGCAGTTTTTTCCACAGTTCCAGGCCGCCCTCTATATGACAAGCGCCGCTGATTCCGGCGCCCTGGGCCGCTTCCACGGCCATTGCCGAGCGCTCGCCGTAAGCACAATAGAAAACCAGCTGCTTGCCGGTGGATGCGGCAAGCTCGTACAGCAGGCCGCCCGGCGCGACATGCTGATCCAGTTCGAGATAGGAGGCATGCACCGAACCGGGTATCTCGCCATGGCGTTCGCGCTCGCCGTCGTCGCGCAAATCGACCAGCAGTAGTCCTGGCTCACCAAGCCGCCGAATTGCCTCCTCGCAGGTCATCGACCAGCCGCGCTCGCGCAACTCGTCCTGGTGAAACCCGATTTTCATATTGGCCGGCACGGCCTGATCCATCATTTTCGGGTTCGGCAGGTTGAGATTTTTCATCAATTCAACGTATGCCTCTTTCGACTCCACCTGCAACCGCGGGTTGAACGTACGTTCCTCGGCGATAGTGCTAACGCTGTCGCCCTTGTAGTCATGGCCCGGAAAAACCAGTGTGTCATCGGGCAACGTCAGCAACCTGCCAAATATGGAATCGTACTGCTGGCTCGCGTCACCGTGCTGGAAATCCGTGCGCCCGGTTCCGCGGATCAGCAACGTGTCGCCGGTGAAAACGCGATCGTCCATCAGAAAACAGTACGAATCGTCGGTATGGCCGGGCGTGTATAGAGC
>Ga0316201_10002482_pt1 | contig 13142 bp, 10 predicted proteins | sample CS6wburrow_MG_FD_204516 | JGI IMG/M metagenome (GOLD analysis project Ga0316201, IMG submission 204516) | Coastal sediment microbial communities from Delaware Bay, Delaware, United States - CS-6 worm burrow | ecosystem: Environmental > Aquatic > Marine > Coastal > Sediment | place: USA... | reverse complement strand
TTCGCTTTTGTAAGAACTGATAACTGATAACTGATAACTGATAACTGATAACTGATAACTGATAACTGATAACTGATAACTGATAACTGATAACTGATAACTGATAACATTTCAATCAAAAAATTTTGTACACATCAAACCGCGTATTTTGACTTTCAATACAAAAAGTGGGCTTTGTTTCATTGACGCTTGGAGCCAATTTAGGCCGTTTTACAACCACTCGTTGACGGGCACATCCTAATGCCACTTTTAACAAGGCTGGGGCATCTAAATCATCGCCAACTATTGCCCGAAATAGTCGCATTTCCTTTTTCACTAATGCCGATTTTTGACGATGGGGATACATAGGATCTAAATAAATCACATCAGGATATTGTGTATCTGGCATTTGGGATAACCAATCTTGCGCCTCGTAATAAATGAGTTGTAAATGTTCTTTTATCAATGAGCCGATTTCAACATTTTGCCGGGCCCGTTGTAAACCATCGTATAACAACGCAGCAACCACTTTTGAGCGTTCTAGCATCTGTACACGACAACCCAAACTGGCCAAAACGAAGGCATCACGCCCTAAACCGGCTGTCGCATCTAGTACGGTAGGCCGGGAAGCCTGTTTTAAACCAATCGCTTTAGCTAAAGGTTGCTTAATTCCCCCCCCATAGCGACGGCGATAATCTAATCTACCCTTAACAAAATCCACATAAACCGGCCCTGTAGTTGTTGTCATATCGCGTAATTCTAAACGTTCCGCGCTCAAATACAGCAAATAAGGGTAATTAGGAGGATTCGTGTCAACAACGGCGCACTGAAAAGCGGCCGCTAAGCGAATAGCGGCTTCATATTCATTTTGCGTTGCTGGCAAGATAGGAATTGTAGGGTGGGTTTTGTATTTTTGTTGCCCACCTGCTTGAATTGTCATTTTTGATTAATAATTTTTTTTGACTTCCTTATTCAGTGGGTACCGTAGGTTCAGAGCCAGCAATTTTCGAGACTCGTGTCGTATTATTAACACGACTGCTAAAAATATTCACCTTCTCACCCGGTTTAAAAAGTACATCGGCTTCTTGCACAATCACAATCTTTTCGCCACGCTTTAGGTTAATCACAATTTTCAAGGCATCTCGATCAGTTATACCTTGTTCAAAGTAATGCCCTAACAAACCACCAATAATAGCACCGCCTACTGTAGCCAGTTCCTTACCGATGCCACTACCTATCGTACTCGCACCGATACCGCCAAGAATCGTACCACTGGTTGTACCTACAAGCGTACCATCTTTCCTGATAATAGCCGGTTCGACACTTTCCACAATACCTTCCTCAACATCTTCCGTTTGAAGTGCCTCACCCTCAGTATAAATTTTGCTTGAACGACTACTGGTACAACCACCCAATAACAACGCCATCATGGACAAGATAGCGATAATCATTTTTAAAGTGTGCATAGTGAACACCTCATTAAGACTGAACACACGCGATTCACAATTCATATTGTAAAAAACGTCAACATAAAGTTCACAAAATAGCACAGAGTAGTAAAGAATATAAGTCATTAATAAAACTATACTCAGCACCGTCATAGATTGAACTTAATTATGAATGATGAATGATGAATGATGAATGGCCCCAAAAAGCGCAATTTGTGACAGTGCCAAGTATAATAGGTGATGATATAGATATTAAGATAATTATTTTCAAAGAAAGGTTCGATCTAAAACCAATCTCACACTTCGGCGCTTTGGCGCTTCGGTGCGAAGTCTTCTCAATGCGACTTAAGCACTTTGCACGAAGAGTGAGATTAAAAATGCCACCCTTTTTGAAATTATTTTTCTTAAAATCTATAGCAATAACTTGACAAACGATTTAAGTCAGGTATAAATCATACCTTATGATTGATATTATTTGTGAAAAATTATTGTATTTATTGCCTATTGAGAAATAGAGTTATTGATTTTCTCATACACCACATTGAAATATTCTTTTTATCGTTTTATGGAAACAATTAACAAAACCTCATTTACGATAACATTAGATCACGTTTTGCCTCATGAAACCATTGGTGATTTACTCAAAAAAGCTTGTTTACAAGGGAAAAAGTTTAAAGTTTCTATTACAGTAGAAGAACCCTATCTCTTCGATAAACCTGTCAAATCAAGTCATCCTTTGGCTGATTATCTTGATCATCAACATCCATTTAGTGGGCTATCAGACAAAATGAATCGGGTTACCAGTGAGATTAGAGAAAATATGAGTGAGAAATTGTTTGATAAGTTTTCAAAATAATTGATTGTATGGAGAAATTATTACCCAAATTCTTATCGTTATTATTTTTAAGTGCCCTTCCCTATTCTGCTACAACAACCCTATCACGTCCTTGTTTTTTCGCCGTATAAAGTGCCGTATCAGCCGCTCGTAACACCTCTTTAAATTGTTGTCCATGTTGGGGGAAGGAAGCGACACCGATTGATAAAGTAATCAGCCCTAGATTCTGGTTATCATGTTTAACAGTCAATTTTTTCACATTATTCCTGATAACTTCGGCACGTTTTTTAACCACTTCTAAAGGCGCACCGGGTAAAATAAGCGTAAATTCTTCACCGCCATACCGGCAAGCAATATCGCCCTTTCGGATATGTTCATTTAAAAAATTCCCCAAACTTTTTAACACAATATCACCCGCTTCATGTCCATAAGTATCATTGAATTGTTTAAAGTGATCAATATCAACCATCAAAATGCCGACGGGTACTTGGTTTCTATCCGCCTGATATAACTCACGTTCCAAAGTATCTTCTAGGTAGCGACGATTATAAAGGCCAGTCAGCGCATCACGAATAGATTGGTTTTGAAACGTTTGACGCAATTTAATATTAGCTAATGCCAATGCAATCTGTTCAGAAACGGTTTCCGCTAAACGTTGCTGTGCTTCATTCAGATGATTTAATTTCAATAATTTGGGTTGAGCAATATGTAACAAACCAAGTAATTCGCCTTGCGCTATCATGGGAACACACATATAAAGGGGAGCTATAGCAGAAAATAAGTGATTGCAAAGCGGATAGGTTTGTTTATTGAGCATATAATACGGCCGCTTTTGTCGCAGTGCCCAGCAATCTGTTGGCGCAAATATCACCTTTTCAGTGTTTGTAGAGACTTGTCCCCATGTTGCCACATTTTCTAATGTCACTGAAGAGCCTTCAAACATCGCTAACATCCCGATAGTATTGGGAAATAATTGCCCCATAAAGCGAACAATAACCGTGTAAGCCTCTTCCACCGTTAAGCAAGTTTGCAATAAGTTACCCATTTTACTCAATAAACTAATCTCTTGATTCCGTTGAGCCAATTCATTCAGTCGAAGTTGGAGTTGCTCATTGGTTTCTCGCAAAGATTCTTCTACTTGCTTGATTTTAGTTATATTTTGCGCGGTGCCTAAAAAACGAAGTGGTTTACCGGCCGCATTTCTGATCAATTTGCCAAAAGCTTGTACATAGCAAATCGTGCCGTCAGGCCGAACGATACGAAACTCAACCTGATAGGATCGACTGTCATAGATAGCGTGTTCAAATGCCTGTAACACCTCATCGCGATCATCTGGATGGAGGGCCGCTTCAAAGTTTTCATGGTTGATTTCGATATTAGGCGACAAGCCGAGAATACGAAACATTTCTCTTGACCATTCTTCCTGACCGCTAATCAGGTTCCATTCCCAATATCCTAAATGGGCAATATGTTGCGCTTCGGCAAGGCGAGCTTCACTGCTGAGTTGTTTTTCTTCTGCCTGTTTATGTTCTGTGATGTCTCGTCCTAATACAACCAGCCCTTTGCGTTTTCCCTCAGTATCAAAAATAGGCACTTTAATCACATCAAAAACGCGAGATCGACCCTGCCGTGTCGGAATCACCTCTTCAGCACGACTGAGTGTCGTTTTCTGCCATGCCAAGTTATCTGAGGCCTCAGAGGCAAGAAAGGCCTCTCGATAGAAGGGATGAGTAAACAGCGCCAATTCGGCATCCGTTTTACCCTGATAATCCACGCCCTCAAGTTGAAACACTTTCAGTATGGCTTGATTCGCTTCCAACCAACGCCCTAGTCCATCTTTAAAACAAATTATATCGGGAGAGGCATTGATCAGCGTGCGTAAAACTTCTTCGCTCTCGTACAATTGTCCTGACCTGTCAGTTATCAATATCAATTATCAATTATCAATTATTCATTATCAATTATCACTAAATATTTGTTATGTTTAAGGGTAAGAGATTTATCTGATAAATAATAGTCATTATTAATTTGTTAATGCAGATATCGTCAGACAATCGATAATAGGCTGGTCGATTATTCTACATCTTTATCACTTTATCAAATAAAACGGATTGTAAGGGAGTGAAAGGGGAAGATCGTGGGAATGGGTAAGGTTTGAAGATAATAGAGAATTTTAACAGATATCAGTTTGTGAAAATCGTTATTTTTAGAACTGTAGGGTGGGTACGTTTGGGTTACCAGTATCTTGAAAACCCATAACTACAAGCGATTGTATATAATAAAGGATAAAGTCAAAACCCATAACTACAAGCGATTGTATATAATCAGTAGATCGAAAAGGCGCATATCAATAAATCTTGAATGCCCGATTTTCGTCCAAATTTATTTTGCTGCCCGATTTTCGTCCAAATTTATTTTGCTTTTATTTGTTTTCGATCTACTGATAATAAAGGATAAAGTCAAAACCTTTTACTTGTGTTTAAATTTCCGGGTTTTCAATTCGTTTTATAATGCCTTGATTTGAGATAAATCAATTCAAACGCTCATCTGCATTCTTATTGCTACTCTTAGGTTTTGCTCAAATAAACCAATGTCGTGTGCGATTAACGAGATGCACGATAAATAACATGATGGGCACTTCTACCAATACGCCAACAACAGTGGCTAATGCCGCACCTGAGTCTAATCCAAATAAACTAATGGCTACCGCTACGGCTAATTCAAAAAAATTGGAGGAGCCGATTAACGCGACAGGCCCTGCAATTTCAATCGGAACACGCCACAACCATGCCCATGTATAAGCAATGGCTGCAACACCAAGACTTTGAATAATCAATGGGATAGCAATCAGTAAAATCACAATAGGATGCGCTAGAATAGTTTCGCCTTGAAAACCGAACAGTAAAACGACAGTCAGAAGTAAGCCAATGATCGTCCACGGTTTCAGTTTATCCGTAAATTGGGTGACTTCTTCCTCGCTACCTCGTCGTAATAAGTGGAAACGAGTCAAATAACCTGCCATGAGTGGAATCACCACATACAGCACTACGGAAAGCAACAACGTTTCCCACGGTACAATAATATCGCTGATGCCCAGTAAAAATGCCACGATGGGCGCATAAGCTAATATCATCACAATGTCATTTAAAGACACTTGTACTAAGGTATAAGTCGCATCACCTTTAGTCAGTTGACTCCAAACAAACACCATAGCAGTACAAGGGGCAGAACCGAGTAAAATCATACCCGCAATGTATTCCTTCGCATCGCTCGGTGCCACCCAATCCACAAAAAACACCTCAAAAAATAACATGCCCAAAGCAGCCATTGTAAAGGGCTTAACAAACCAATTCGTCACGGAAGTGATAATCAAACCTTTAGGGCGTGCCCCAATCTGTTTCAGTGAATTAAAATCAACATTAATCATCATCGGATAAATCATCACCCAAATCAGCACCGCAACAACTAAGTTGACTTGCCCAATTTCCAAAGTACTTAAAAAAGCAAAGCCTTGTGGCAAAAAATGGCCTAAGCCAATACCCATTACAATACCCAAAGTTACCCAAAGTGTCAGATAACGTCCAAATGTGCCTAATGGATCGTTCCCAGTCGCTGTTTTTTGGGCCGCTATTTCAGATTGTGCGCTCATATTTAAATTAACCTCTGAAGCTATAAATTAACATCCATATATATTAATATCCATATATATTAAATCAAGCCTTTTCTCCTCAAAAATATAATTCACTATTCTCAATTCATTAGATTGATTTATTTAAATTTAAATCTAAATCGCACAACGTGCGCTTTCTCGATTAGATATTGAAACGATATTTTTTTTATCCGTGCTAAAAGGAGCGATGTTTTGGATACCCAAAACGGTTTCTTGTAAAACGCTCACAACCCAAGAGGGTAATTCAGGATGTAAATCATAATAAACCCAGAGCCCATCACGTCGAGCTTGCAGTATTTTTGCCGCTTTCAGTGTGGCTAAATGTCGAGAAATTTTAGGTTGCGATAAACCAAGTGCCTCAGTCAATTCACACACACATAACTCTCCCATCTGTTGTATTAATACAACACAACGTAAGCGCGTTTCATCGGCTAAAGCACGAAAAAAATTTTCAGGTGACATAGTATTGATATCCGTATAAACAAATCATTTTATGGCTTTATTAGTGACTATACTTTATCACTAAAAACGGCAAATGGTTTAAGACACGACTTATGTCGGTATAAACTGTACTGATTAAATCATCAGTGAAGATTCATTAAGATTGGTGGCAACAAAAATACGTTACCCACCCGACAATTTTGCTGAGCAACAATCTTTGCCCATCCTACAACTGATAACTGATAACTGATAACTGATAACTGATAACTGATAACTGATAACTGATATGATGCAAAATATTTTTATAGCCCCTGCTATTATGACAGGCGTGGGCCTCTTTTTTGGAATTGTTCTCGCCATTGCTTACAAATTCCTGCGAGTACAAGACGATCCACGTATTGAAAAAGTGGAAGAACTCTTGCCAGGTTCAAACTGTGGTGCGTGTGGACAGCCCGGATGTCACAGCTTTGCGGAAGAAGTGGTTGAAGGTACACAGCAGCCCAGTGCTTGCACCGTGTCAAGTCCAGATGCCATTGAAGTGATTGCTGATTTTCTTGATGTTGATCCCGGTAAGCAGGAGAAGCGTGTAGCCCGCCTACATTGTGCGGGGGGTAAAGGGCAAGCACATCAAATTGCAGAATATAGAGGATTTGAAAACTGCCATGCCGCTGCACTGGTTTCAGGTGGCGGTAAAGGCTGTTCTTGGGGTTGCTTAGGCCTAGCCGATTGCGAAAACGCTTGTACTTTTCAAGCCATTCAGATGATTCCAAACGCTCTGCCCGTCGTCGATATCGACAAATGCACCGCCTGCGGCGACTGTGTCGCCGCCTGTCCACGCAATTTATTTGAAATTGTGCCCTTAAATCATCAACTGTTTGTGCAATGTTCAATTCCCCTTGAAGGAGAAGCAGCGCGTGTACTGTGTAGCACCGCTTGTGATGCATGCGGCAAATGTGCCGCAGATGCCGCGCCTAACCTGATTCGCATGGAAAACAATTTGCCCGTTGTCGATTACACCGCTGGTGGGCCAGCTAAGCCAGAAGCCACTTTCCGTTGTCCCACAGGCGCGATTCAATGGTTAGAATGTACACAATTCTCCGAGAAAGATAACGCTCAACGTGATAGTGAGGATCCCTATACACGGTTTGTGTCTCCTCAATAAAACAACTGTGTGAATATTTTTATCTGCGGTGTCAGTACTATCAGCGTCATCAGCATTCTATTCGAGACTTAAATCAATGATATAGATTGTCAGAAAAATAATTTCAAAAATGGTAGTATTTTTAATCTCACGCTTCGCGCTAAAACGCATCGATAATACTTTAATACTTAGCCTCTTTGCGCCTTTGCGTCTTTGCGTGAGATTGGTTTTATAGAACGCCGATTAAACTGATTGTCATGATTAACGCTGATTTTTAATCAATAAAGAGATAGCTTATGCCCGATTTTTCTAGCTCAACCTTACGTTTATTTCAACGCTTTTTCACAACCGCTTCTTCCCATTCTCAACACGCTGGCATCAAAACCGTACTGGATGGCAATACCGCTGTCGCGGCGACTGAAGCTTGTATTGCTGAAGCGGCCGGTTTAGGGGCCACCTTTCCGGCCGATGCGGCCGCTTATGCCTGGCAAGCCGAACAACAACGTCGGGGCAAAAATTGCTTCGGCAAAACGCTGACGGGCCGCGATACTGAAGGGGCACGCGGTGCATTGGCGGCCGCTATTGGATTAAGTATGAGCGGCGCACGGGCGACAACCTTTTTATCATCGCCCGATGTCATGAGTGCCCAAGATTGGCTGGTAACCGCCGTAGGCAGACTGGTTCCACTGGTTGTGCATTTAACTAACCGCACACTCGCCGCACACGCTGGCGCGCTGGGTAGCGGCCATAAAGCTTATCATGTCAGCGCGGATTCCGGCTTTTTTATACTCCATGCCAGCACGGTGCAAGAAGCTGTCGATTTTTCGCTCATAGCCCGGCGGGTTGCCGAATTAACCTTGATTCCAGGCCTTGTCGCGATGGATGGGGAACAAATCGCCCTTGCCGCACAGGAAGTTGAGTTGCCTCATCCAGAATGGGTGCGACAATTTTTAGGTGATCCCGATGATGAAATCACGTCTCCCACGGCAGCACAAAAAATGCTCTTTGGCGAAACGCGCCGTCGCGTACCCCGCTGGCATAATCTTGATAGGCCCGTCATGCACGGTGCTTTACAAGGGCCTGACACTTGGACGCTGGGGGCAGTGGCCAAACATCCTTACTTTCACCATCATTTAAACGCGATTCTCGAAGAATCCTTCGCATTGCTGTCCAAACACACCGGTCGCACACTTGGGCCGGTTTCCAGTTATCAAACCGATAACGCACAGATTGTGCTGGTCGCACAAGGCTCATCTATAGAAACCTTGCAAGCCGTTGCCGCTTATATGCGTGAAGTCCGGAAAATCAAAGTCGGTGTACTCGGTATTCACGGCATCAGGCCATTTCCAGGTGCCCAGATTGCAGAACATCTCAAGAAAAAACGAATCGTCGCGGTACTCGAACGGGTGGATACACCCTTAGCAGCCGATCCCCCCTTGATGCGCCAAGTCCGTGCGGCACTGGAACGCGCCTTAGAAAATGGCCGACTGGGTAGCGCGATTCATCCCGGTTATCCCCTGATTAAAGACAAGCAATTACCCCGCTTTCGTTCTGTCGTCTATGGACTAGGCGGTCAAGCTTTACGAGCAGCAGACTTGATCACACTGTGCGAGACACTAGAAGAAAAAGACCAAGGGCGCATCTTTCTCGGATTTGAATTTGCCCGTGCCAAAAGTCTCTATCCAAAACGCCAAGTCTTACTGGATAACTTACGCCGCGCTTACCCTGACATAGCTCATTTGGGATTGCGGAGTCAACAACCTGCTCCCGACTTACGGCCGGCCGGTGCTATCACCGTAGCCATACATAATCTATCAGAACAAAGTGGGAAAGGACTCAGTGTTGAAGCAGCCGTTTTATTATATCGTCTGCTCGGTGGTTGGATACGCAGCCGCCCCGGCGTATTTCAAGAACGTTGGATATCAGGTTGGCTCGATATCTTCACTTATTCGCCACAATCGCTGCGCGATCCGGGCGATGATCTGCCCATTGATCTCGCCGTGTTAACGGCCCCGCATCGCTTGCAAAAATCCCAGCTTGAATTGCGTCAAGAAGGGATTCTGTTGGCAGTCTCAAGCCAAGACGATGCCGCCCTCTGGCAAAGTCTCGCACCAGAAGTACGAGAAGATATCCAACGAAAAAAAATACGACTTTACAGTATATCAAGCTCAGAAATCGCCGACACTTCAGCCTTCAGCCCACAGGCTACAACCTTTACGGTTATTCTGGGCAGCTTATTGGGGACTTTACTTGATAGCGGCCTATTAGATATCAAAGTACGACGGATACTCAACAGCTATGAAGACAGTTTGCATCATCTCGCTGAGAAAGAACGTACAGCGCGTTTAAACGCTTTCAAAATGGGATTAGAAACGGTGCGGCAAATTGATTATCAAACGCTACCCGTTCAGGCCTCAAATGCCCCCGTACCTTGGCATGACGAAGCGCCCATGGCCGTCCGTCATTTGGGAAAAAGTGGCCCAACTTATGACAGCTTACCGCGTTTCTGGGATCAAGTCGGCGTATTATATCGTAATGGCGATCTCGCCGAATTAATACCCGATCCCTATTTGGCGACCGGTATCATCCCGCCGCTGTCTTCAACCTTCCGTGATCTCAGTATCGCAAGAAACAGCTTACCCGCTTTTGATCCCACTACTTGCACAGGTTGCGGACAATGTTGGACACGTTGTCCAGATAGCGCCATTGGCAGTGTCGTTCTCAGCCCAACAGCCTTAATTGATGCCGGCATCAAGCTGACCGGTGGTGAAACCCTACGCATGGCCGCCACTAAGCTGGCCGCCCGTTTACATAGCTTAGGGAGAGATACAGACATCACGTACAACACCGTAGGCGAATTTATCCAAGACGCTTTTGCCGGCTTAAAAGATAAACTCCCCTTGAATGATGAACGTAAACAGGCACTTACAGAGGCCGCAGCCGCACTGAACGATAAAATGGGGGACTTGCCCGTTGCTCGCACAGAGGCTTTCTTTTATGAGCGAGAACGCTATCAACGAGAAACCGGCGAATTGCTCTCACTGCTGATCAATCCAGACGCTTGCAAAGCTTGCGGATTGTGCATTTCAGCCTGTGAACCGGGAGCATTGACAGCCGCGCCTCAAACTCAAGAAAGGGTGCAAAAAGCCCATCAACTCTGGCGAATTTGGGAACACTTACCCGACACCTCCGGCAAAACCATAGAACAGGCCAGCACCCACGCCCAAGTGGGCGCAATGCCGGCCATTTTACTCTCCCGCCATTGCCAATTTGCCATTGCCGGAGGAGACAATGCCGAAGCCGGTTCCGGCGAAAAAATAGCCCTACGTCTCGCCCTAGCCGTCACCGAATTTCAACGGCAACCGCTGATCAACCGTTTTCTTCAAGAAATAACAGAAGTCCGAGACAAACTGATGGCCAGTATCCGTAATCATCTAGTCGATGCCCTACCCACTGATGATCTGGATGCACTTGCCAAAGGATTAGAGGGCATACGCTCCGAAAAATCCCCCTTATCGGCCCTCACCGAAAAAATAGACAACGCAGCAGAACAGGGACATATTGACGCAATCGCATTGCGCCGACAAGTCAAAATAACCCAAGCACTCGACGAACTGCACTGGCGGCTATCCAAAGGGGAACAAGGTTTAGGCCGCGCCCGTTTAAGTCTAGCGATTGCCCCCGGCACCTTGACAAGCTGGGCAGGCACTTGGCCAGACAACCCCTTTCAAGTACCCGTAGCCGTCGATCTCAATAGCGATACCGCACAACTGGCCAGCGGCCTATTAGAAGGGCAATTACGCGAAGCCGCCAAAGGTTTAGCCTTATTGCGCCAAGCCAAATTGGAATTGGATAAACCCGACGAAGCTGCCCGATCAACACAAACGCTTGAATCTCTCCATTGGCGCGACTTGACGCAGGAAGAGCAACAACGTTGCCCCCCCCTACTGCTCGTCGGCAATGACGAAGTATTAAGTGGTAAAGGCTTTTCAGCCCTCACGCGATTACTAAGCACAGATTTGCCCCTCAAAATCATGGTACTGGCCGATTTAGATTTAGAACTGGGCACCGCCAATGTCGCTGGAAGCCCAATGGCAGTCGCCAAAGAAGCGAAAACGGAACCCAGTTTATTAGCCTTAGCACAGCGCCATGCCTATATCGTGCAAACCAGCATTGCAAACACAAGCCATTTTCTTAACAGTCTGGAAGCCGCATTAGAATTTTCCGGGCCAGCCTTGATTCATGTCCATGCCCCCAGCCCCGAACAACACGGATTTGCCCCCGATCAAACCCTCACTCAGGCCAACCTGGCAATCAACTCCCGTGTTTTTCCCCTATTTCGATATCATCCAGAAGGAGAAGGCGTATTTGGATCACGTATCAGTCTTTCAGGCAATCCAGCTCCAGAAGAAACGGTGTACCAAGAGGCAGAAACCATCATCACCCCTGTAGACTGGGCAGTCCATGAACGACGCTTTGCCCCCTACTTTTCACCGCTTAACACAACTGATCCCAGCCCCATACCCGTTGCCGACTATCTCAAACTCGATGCCGCCGCGCGGCAACGCAAAACACCTTTTGTCAGCGTAATCCATACGCTTACCCCAAACGAAGAGGAAAAAGCAGGTGAAAAAGAGGCAAGTGACGAAATCGTCCGTTTAAAGGTAGGCCCTGCGCTAATGGCAGCCTGTGAAGAACGCATAGAAGCATGGCGCACCCTACAAGAACTCGCCGGTTTAGTCACCCCCTTCACCAAAGCAGTCGAAGCGCAATTAAAACAGGAAATCAGCGAAGCCCATCAAGCCGAACTCGCCGCACAGAAAGCAGAATATGAAGCCCGTATTGAAAACCTACGCGCCGAAATGGAAGCCGAAATAGCGGATCGTGTGAAAGGGCAATTAATGACACTGGCGGGTTATTCACTGCCAAACTAAAGGAGAGTTGACAGGGGCGAACACGCAGGTTCGCCCCTACAATACGGGGTTTTGTAGGGGCAGACCTACGTGTCTGCCCTTGTGAAATTATTTACCTGAAAATATAGAGATGGGTTGAAGGTTGAAGTGTCTTTCAATTTTATAATAAAAAAAGCCCCTTGACTGTGAAGCCTTGGGGCTTTTTATTGAACCGCTTTATCAAAAACGGCTTAGTGATTTGGGGCTTCCAAAATGTGATTTATTTGCTGGCCCCACAACATGGCTGCGATGGGTTTCGCTCTACCTAGTCCCGCCAGTCTGTACAACACATTTGGTCGTACCTCTTACCGGCATAATTTTCATTCGCAAATTCAGCCACATGGTAAGTATCCCATTGACCCTGAACGAAACACAGCGGATCGCTATTATTAAAAATTTTAATAAAATCTGCCTTTTCCCACTTATTACACTGCCCGCCCGCTTTAGCGGCCGTTTTAACTTCAAAGCCCTTCGGGTGAATTACAGATTTGTTGTTCATATTTAACTCCACTGAATTTGTGAATTGACACCTAAAGTTAGCTTGGCTACGTTATAATTTCCATAGTTACTACAGACATCTATAGACATTTACGATCATCTTCCTAAAAACATCAGAAAGAAAACCTATGTCTTGGCATTAACGCAATGCTCTTATCGGTTATTGATTTTAAGGCCA
>Ga0316201_10002481_pt1 | contig 13143 bp, 12 predicted proteins | sample CS6wburrow_MG_FD_204516 | JGI IMG/M metagenome (GOLD analysis project Ga0316201, IMG submission 204516) | Coastal sediment microbial communities from Delaware Bay, Delaware, United States - CS-6 worm burrow | ecosystem: Environmental > Aquatic > Marine > Coastal > Sediment | place: USA... | reverse complement strand
TGAACACGACCAGCACCGCCGCCACGATGCGCATCAGGCGCGTGCGCAATTCGATCAGGTGGGAGATCAGCGATTGCGGCTCGCCACCGCTGTCCTGGTCGGCGGTATCAGTCACTGGCGCCATCCGCGCGGCCGGCCTGTGTCGCCTTCGCGTCATCGGCCTGTGCGTCTGCCGCCGTTTCGGATGCGGATTCGGCCGCGGCCGACGACTCGGTCGCCTGTTCCTGTTCGCCGTGACCGGGCGGCGCACCGTAGCGCGGCTGCGCCGTGGCATTGGCACTGGCGTCACGACCATCGAGCCCCAGGTCATTGAGATCCAGTTCGCGTTCGAGCTCGTACTGCATCGACCGGGCCATCTGCCGCGCACGCCCGAGCCAGCGACCCGCCGTGCGCGCCACTTTGGGCAGGCGCTCCGGTCCGAGCACGATCAGGGCGATCACGAAGATCAGGACTAGTTCTGAAAACCCAACGTCAAACACGAAATGACCATCTCGTTAAAGGCGCGGTGATTCGCGCCAGCAGGGAAGAAGAGGTTGCGCGCGGTGCGCCGGCCTGGCGCCGGCCGCGCCGCATGCCGGGCGACGCTAAGACGTCTTGTGTACGTCGGCCGACGACTTGGCGGCCGCGTCGTCCGTCTTCTCGCCTTGCGTCAGGCCGGGCGGCTCCTTGTCGTCGTCCGTCATGGCGCTGCGGAAACCTTTTACGGCGCCACCGACATCCGAACCGAGCGAACGCAGTTTCTTGGTGCCGAAAATGAGCGCCACGATCAGCAGCACTATCAGGAGCTGGAACGGGCCGATATTGGCGAACATGGCATTTCTCCGGGAAACGAATCAGTAAGATCAAAAAACAATTATAACAGTCGCGAGTGTGACACTGCGTCGTGGTGTCACGTTTTTTCTCGCTGAGCGACTTACGGCGCCGCACCAGGCCGCACGTGCAGCCAGAACGTAACCGGGCCGTCATTCACCAGCATCACGGCCATATCCGCCCCGTAACGTCCGCTTTGCACGGCACCAAGCCTGCTGTGCGCCTGTTGCACGAAATAGTCGTACAGGCGCCGGGCGGTGTCCGGTGGCGCGGCGCCGGAGAAGCCGGGCCGAGTGCCTTTGCGGGTGTCCGCGGCCAGCGTGAACTGCGAAACCACCAGCATTTCACCGGCGACATCTTCCAGGCTACGATTCATACGACCTTGCGCATCGCAAAAAATTCGATAGGTCACCACACGTTCGAGCAGACGATCGGCCTGGGCGCTGCGGTCGCCGCGCTCGACCCCCAGCAGCAGCAAAAGTCCGGCGCCAATGCGCGCTACCTCCTCTCCGGCCACGTCGACCTGGGCCCTGGAGACCCTCTGAATCAATGCAATCAATGAGTTAGCTCCATTTTAGTGCGTAGGATTTCGCCTACACGCGCCGTCGCATTCGCCTGATAGGGCGACGAGCACGTCCCGTGCATACTGAGTGTGAAGGCTGTTCATGAAGTTTAAACTTGGGATTTTCGCAGCAATGCGAGTCCTCCCCTAGGACGATGCTGGTACGTCGGGTCTCAAGTCAAGTGACTCAATCACCTTTAGCAAGGAAGGCATTGAGCCCCGATCCCTGATCGGGGCTTTTTTTATGTTATTAATGCCTCAGCCTGTTATCTGGGGAGCATGCCAAAGTGAAACGTCGGGATTTTGTTGCCGGCATGGGCGTCGGCGCCGTGGGTGCGCTGGTCGGTTGCGAACAACCCACCGTGGACGCCCAAAAAACCGCCGCCTCGACCGAGCCGCCGCGCAAATGGAAAATGGTCACGACGTGGCCGAATAATTTTCCAGGTCTGGGCACCGGCGCCACCTTCCTGGCCGAGACCATCACGAAGATGACCGGCGGGCGCATCAGCGTCACGCTTTACGGCGCCGGCGAACTGGTACCGCCGTTCGAGGTGTTCGACGCCGTCGCCAACGGTACGGCGCAGATCGGCCACGCGGGCGCCTACTACTGGAAAGGCAAGGCCCAGGCCACCCAGCTTTTTGGCGCAGTACCCTTTGGCATGAATGCGACCGAAATGACCGGCTGGCTGTATCACGGCGGTGGCATGGAGCTGTGGCGCGACGTATATCGGCGCTTCGGCCTGGTGCCGGCACTGGCCGGGCACACCGGCGTCCAGATGGGCGGCTGGTTCAACCGTGAAATCCAAAGCGTCGACGACCTGCGCGGCCTCAAGATGCGTATCCCGGGGCTCGGCGGCGAGGTGTTTCGCCGCGCCGGCGGCCTGCCGGTGAATCGTCCGGGCGGTGAACTGTTCAACGCACTGCAAACCGGCGACATCGACGCGACCGAGTGGGTCGGCCCGAGCAACGACCTGGCGTTTGGCCTCTACAAGGCCGCCAAATACTATTACTACCCGGGCTGGCATGAACCCAATGCCGCGCTCGAAGCGATGTTCAACAAAGAAGCCTACGACGCCCTGCCCGACGATCTCAAGAATTGCGTCATGACGGCCTGCGCGGCCGCCGCGGCGCACATGCTCGCCGAGTACACGGCGACCAACCCGCGCGCGCTCAAAACGCTGATCGAGGAGCACGGCGTGCAACTGCGTCCGTTCCCGCGCGCGGTAATCGAACGACTCAAGACATTGACCACCGAGGTGCTCGACGAGATCGCCGCCAGCGACGACGAGTTCGCCACGGTATTGGCATCGTATCGTGGCTTCCTCGCCAGCGCGCGCGCCTGGCACGACATCTCTGACCGTGCCTACTACGATCTGCGCTGATGCGCTCGCTCGAACGCGGCGCCGATACGCCAGACGAACTCGACGACTTCGAACGCCATGTGGCGGTGGCGGTCAGCCGTCTGCGCGAGCATATCGAATCCAGCAGCAGCGGCCGTAGCCCGGCCACCGGCTACGCCCCGCTCACCGAGATTTACCAAGCCCTCGAGGTCGACCGCTTCCTGCCCGCCGGCGGCATGGACGGCCCCGCTTTCGACCGTTTCGTGCAGCACTACCTGAACTACTCGGTCAAGCTGCGTCACCCGGCCTACATCGCCCACCAGGTGGGCATCCCGGACTACCCGGGCGCGATTGCCTCTTTGATCAACGGCGCCACCAACAACCCCATGTCGATTTACGAAATGGGACCGGCGGCCGCCACGCTCGAATTCGCCGTGCTCAACTGGATGCTGCGCCACGTCGGCTGGCGGCCGCAGCCGATGCCCGGAACGGGCGACACCTCAGCGCACGGGGCCGGCGTCCTGACGCACGGAGGCTCACTGGCCAATCTGACCGCCCTGCTCGCCGCCCGCGCCCGCGTTGCGCCGCAGGCGTGGCAAGAGGGCACGCCGTCGGACCTTGCCGTGCTGGCACCGCGCAACAGTCATTATTCGGTGGCGCGGGCCGTGTCGATCCTCGGCCTGGGCGCCAACGCCGCAATCCCGCTCGACGTAGACCACAACGGCGTGGTCATGCCCGAACGACTGCAAGACGCGCTCGAGCGCGTACAGCGCGCCGGGCGCCGCCCCATGGCGCTGGTGGCCAACGCCTGCGCCACGGCTACGGGGCTGCACGATCCGCTGCGACCCATCGGCGAGTTCTGCGCGCAGCACGGGATCTGGTTTCACGTTGACGCCTGCCACGGCGCCACCGCCCTGCTGAGCCAATCATCGCGCCACTACCTCGACGGCATCGAACTGGGCGATTCGGTGGTCTGGGATGCGCACAAGATGATGCAGGTGCCGGTGCTGTGCGCCGCGCTGCTGTTGCGCGACGGCGCCGATTTCGGCCGCGCTTTCCACCAGGAAGCCAGCTACCTGGCCTACGGCCATGATCGGGACGGCTACGATTCGCTGCCCCGTTCCATCGAATGCACCAAGGCCGCGCTGAGCCTGAAGGCCTTCATGACCGTGGCATTTCGCGGCGAACGCGCGCTCGGCGCCTACGTGGATGAGCGCTACGCTATGACGGCGCGCGCCCACGCACAGATTGCCGCGCGACCGGGCTTTTCGTGTCCCTACGTGCCCGAAAGCAACATACTGTGTTTTCGTTATGGCGATGACGATGACCTGCAGGTGCGCATTCGCGATGAGCTGGTGCGTCGGCGCAGCTTCCACCTGACGTCGGCGCATGTGGACGGGCGCAGCTACTTGCGCATTACCGTCATGAACACTCACACCGACGAAGGCACGATCGAACAGATGCTCGACGCGATCGAGGACACGGCCGGCCAGGTTTAGCCCCGGCGCTCAGCCAGAGGGCTTGCCATCGATATAGTCCGGCAGCCACGTCGCCAGTTCCGGCCACACGGCCAGGATCAGCAACATCAGCAACTGCAGCACGACGAATGGCATCACGCCGCGGTAAATCGCGGACGTGGGCACCGACGCGGGCGCCACGCCGCGCAGGTAGAACAACGCAAAGCCAAACGGCGGCGTCAGGAACGAGGTCTGCAGATTGATCGCGAGCATGACGCCGAGCCACACCGGGTCGATGCCCAGCGTCAGCAACACCGGCCCGACGATCGGTACGACCACAAACGTGATCTCGATGAAGTCGAGCACGAAACCGAGCAAAAAGATCATCAGCATCACGACCGCCATCGCGCCAATCGCGCCACCGGGAAGGTCGCTGAGCAGATGGCGCACGACCTCGTCACCGCCGAAGCCGCGAAACACCAGCGAGAAGATCGATGCACCGATCAGGATCAAAAACACCATAGAACTCACGCGCAGCGTCGTGCGCGCCACCTCGCGTAACATGGACAGCGTCAGCGCGCCACGCACAAGCGCAAGACCCAGCGCGCCGACCGCACCGACCGACGCGGCCTCGGTGGGCGACGCGATGCCCGCGATGATCGATCCGAGCACGGCGACGATCAGCGCCAGCGGCGGAATCAACACTCGCACAACGCGCACGGCCAGCGCTGTGTAGCTCAGTCGGGATAACACCACCGGCGGCATCGACCGCGGCCGCAGCCGGGCAACGATCAGCAGATAGACGATGTAGATGCCCACCAGCAAGAGTCCGGGGACGGCCGCGCCCATGAACAGGTCGCCGACCGAAACGGTATCGACCGAGAAAACACCCTGGCGCCGCTGCGCTTCCTGGTAGGCCGAGGAGAGCACGTCGCCGAGCAGCACCAGGGCGATAGACGGGGGAATAATCTGGCCGAGCGTGCCGGCCGCGCAGATCGAGCCGCTGGCGAGCGCCGGATCGTAGCCGCGCTTGATCATGGTCGGCAACGACAGCAGCCCCATCGTCACAACGGTCGCGCCGACGATCCCCGTGCTGGCCGCCAGCAGCATGCCCACCAGCATGACCGCGATCGCCATGCCGCCGCGCAGACGGCCGAGCACCAGGCCCAGCGTATCGAGCAGCGCCTCGGCAATTTTCGCGCGCTCAAGGACCACGCCCATGAACACGAATATGGGTACGGCGGCCAACAGTTCGTTGGTCATGGTGCCGCCGAACAGCCGGCTGGGGATCGCACCGAGCAGGCTCGGATCGAAATGACCGGTAAGCGCGCCGATGCCCGCCATGATCAACGCGACGCCCGCCAGCGTGAAGGCCACCGGAAAGCCGGCCATCAGCAGCGCAATCGCGGCAACAAACAGAATCAGTGGCGCCGCCGCGCTCATCCCTCGTCCTGCCCGCGCGCTGCGATCGGTGAGGCGATGCGGCCGGCGCGCAGCAACCACGCCAGCGCCTGAATCGCGAGCAGCAGCATCGCCACGAGGATGGCTGTCTTGAGCAGCGGCACAAAAGGATAGGGCAGCCCCCCGGTCTGGGGCGAGGACTCGCGATTGACCCAGGCGCTCACGACGTAGTCCCAGGTTGTCCAGCCGATCACCGCCACGGTCGGCAAAAGGAAAACCAGGGTACCGAGCAGATCGACGCGCCGCCGCCAGGCCTCGCTCATGCGGCGATAGAAAATATCCACGCGCACGTGTTCATCGCAGGCAAGCGTGTAGGCCGCGCCGAACAGGAAAACCAGCGCGTGCAGATACACGGCCACCTCCTGCAGCCAGATGTAGCCGAGCGAGAAAAAATACCGCAGCACGACGACCACGAACGTTGCGAGCACCATGAGCAGGGCAAGCCATGCCGCCCACTGACCGGTGCGCTCGCACAGACGCTGACACAGGTCCGCCAGCGCCCTTAGTTTCTCAGACAACGCTACAGTCCACGCATAACCTCCAGATCGGTTGCCGTGGCCTCGAGCCCGTGGGTCTCCTCGAACGCCTTGATGATAGCGATCACCTCGTCGGGTGAATCAACGACACTGATCAGGTCGAGGTCTTTTTCGAGCACGTTGCCACGCGCGACCATCTGCGTCGTGACCCAGTGCAACAGGCCGCTCCAGAACTGCGTTCCGACCAGCACGATCGGCACGCGTCGTGACTTGCCCGTTTGCACCAGCGTCAAGATCTCCATCAACTCGTCCATGGTGCCGAAGCCGCCGGGGAACATGACGTGCGCACAGGCGTATTTGACGAACATCACCTTGCGCGAAAAGAAGTGCCGGTAGTTCAGGCTGATGTCCTGGTAGGGATTCGGCACTTGCTCGTTGGGCAGCATGATGTTCAGACCAACGCTGTAGGACTCGCCCGCCTGCGCGCCCTTGTTACTCGCCTGCATGATCCCGGGGCCACCACCGGTCACGACGGCAAATCCGGCATCGGACAGTCCACGGCACAAGGCCTCGGCCATTTGGCAATCGGGATGATCCGCCGGCACTCGCGCCGAACCGAACACGCTCACCGACGGCTGCACCGCAGACAGCTGCTCAAAGCCTTCGACAAACTCCGATATGATCTGGAAGATGCTCCAGGACTCGTGATTCAGCGCCTTGTTGGTAACGGGAGCCGGGGCGGGTTTTTTTTGCATTTAATGTCTCGCTTATGCCGTGTAGCGCACGCTGCATCGCGTGTCGACGCCGCTGTGAGCCAAGCCATCGCCGCCGATCAACGACGCCAGAAAGCAGAAGAAAAAAGGACCAGCAGTGTGAAGATTTCAAGGCGCCCGAGCAGCATCGCGCCCATCGATACCCACTTCGCGGTATTGGGTAAGGTCGCGAAATTCGATGACACATCGCCAAGGCCGGGGCCAAGGTTGTTGAGGCTGGCGGCGACCGCCGAAAACGCGGTGACCTCATCCAGACCGGTCGACATCAGAACGAAAATCATCAGGCCGAACAGCACGGCGTAAACCGAAAAGAAGCCCCAGACCGCCTCGATCACGCGATCGGGCACGGCCTTGCGCCCTAGTTTGACCGGAATCTGCGCGCTGGGATGCACCAGGCGGCTGATCTCACGCACGCCCTGCTTATAAATGAGCAACCAGCGAATCACCTTCATGCCGCCGCCGGTGGAACCGGCGCAGCCACCAATAAAGCTGCTGAAGATCAGCAGCATGGCCAGGTGGCCGGGCCACAGCGCATAGTTGGCCGTCGTGAAGCCGGTAGTGGTACCGATGGACACGGCCTGAAAAATACTCTTGGTGAACATCTCGCTGACCGTCGAGTACTGCTGCGTCATTAACAACCCGAAGAACATGATCGCGGTGACGACGCCGAGGATGAATGTATAGGCGCGAAATTCCGGATCGCGGAAATAATTGCGCACGCGCAGGTCGCGCCACGCGATAAAATGCAGCGAGAAGTTGATGCCGGCGGCGAACATGAACACAACGGCGATCATCTCGATCAACACATTATTGAAATAGCCGATGCTCGCATCGTGGGTTGAAAAGCCACCGATCGCCACCGTACTGAACGCGTGGCCGATGGCATCGAACACGGTCATGCCCGCGGCCCAGTACGCCACCGAGCAAAACACGGTCAGGCCCAGGTAGATGTACCACAGCGCCTTGGCCGTCTCCGTCACCCGCGGCGTCATTTTCGAGTCCTTGACCGGGCCCGGCGTTTCGGCGCGGTACAACTGCATGCCGCCAACCCCGAGCATCGGCAGAATCGCAACGGCCAGCACGATGATGCCCATGCCACCGAGCCACTGCAGCTGCTGGCGGTAGAACAGGACCGAATGCGGCAGTTTGTCGAGCCCGACCAGCACCGTCGCCCCGGTCGTCGTTAGCCCGGAGATCGATTCGAACACCGCGTCGGTGAAGGTCAACGCCGGCAGATCGGACAGGTACAGGGGCACGGCGCCGAACACGCCCAGCACCACCCAGAACCCCGCGACCACCAGGAAGCCGTCGCGCAGGCGCAGGTCCAGCTTGGCCCTGCGCGCGGGCCAGAAAATCAGGAAGCCCGCGGCCAAGGTCAGCGAAAAACCCTGGAGGAACGCAACCGAGCCGCCGTCCTGGTAGATCGCGGACACGATCACCGGCGGCAACATCGTGACGCTGAACATCATCAGCAGCATGCCGACGACGCGCTGGACCACGGAAAAATTCATGTCTGGTAAGCCATTCCCGGACTCAGGCGAAGGTCACGCCAACCTGGAAGAGGCGTTCGATCTGGTGAATCTCCTTCCGGTCAGTGAGAAAAAGGATGACGTGGTCGTCCGCCTCGACGACGGTATCGTGGTGCGCGATGATCGCCTTCTCGCCGCGCAGGATAGCGCTGATGGTCGCGCCCGGTGGCAGCTTGATGTCCTCGATGGCGCGCCCCACGACTTTGGAGCTGTTGACGTCGCCATGCGCGATCGCTTCGAGCGCCTCGGCCGCGCCGCGGCGCAGCGTGTGCACTTTGGCCACGTCACCGCGGCGCACATGGGCCAGCAGTGACCCGAGCGTGATCTGCTGCGGCGACAGCGCGATGTCGATCTCGCCGGCCTCAACCAGCTCGGCGTAGGACGGACGATTGATAAGTGCCATGACCTTGCGCGCGCCCAGCCGTTTCGCCAGCATCGACGACAGGATATTGGCTTCCTCGGCGTTGGTCACCGCGCAGAACACGTCCATCCGGTCGATGTTTTCCTCCAGCAACAACTCCTGGTCCGCCGCGTCGCCATGCAGTACGACGGTTTTTTCCAGCTGCTCGGAGATGAAACGCGCACGCTGACGATCGCGTTCGATGACCTTGACCTGGTTGGTTCGCTCAAGCGCGCGGGCGAGTTGGAAACCGATGTTGCCACCGCCGGCGATGGTAATGCGTCGCACCGGATTCTCCAGCTTGCGCATTTCGCTCATGACCACCCGGATGTCCTTGCGCGCGGCGATGAAAAAGACCTCGTCACCTTCCTGGATGATGGTGTCGCCCTCGGGCACGACCGGCGCACCGTCGCGGTAGATCGCCGCCACGCGCGTATCGATGCCGGGAATGTGCGACGGGAGATTGCTCAGCGCCTGCCCCACCAGCAGTCCGCCTTCGTGGGCACGCAGGCCAACCAGGCGAATGCGCCCGTCCGCGAACTCGAGCACCTGCAGCGCTCCGGGAAAACGGATGAGCCGTTCGATGTAGGCGCACACGAGCTTTTCGGGTGACACGATCACGTCCACCGGCAGCGCGTCCTGGGTAAACAGTTTCTCCGACTCCAGGTAGGCGATCGAGCGCACGCGCGCGATCTTGGTCGGCGTGTGAAAGAGCGTGTAGGCGATCTGGCAGGCGATCATGTTGGTTTCATCGCTGTCGGTCAGCGCGATGATGATATCCGCGTCGTCGGCGCCGGCCGCCGCCAGCACATCGGGGTGCGACGCGTGCCCCTGGATGGTACGAATATCGAGTCTGTCCTGCAGCTCGCGCAGCACCATCGGATCGAGGTCCACAATCGTGACTTCGTTGGACGATTCCTTGGCCAGGCTCGTCGCAACCGTCGAGCCGACCTGGCCGGCGCCTAGGATAATGATGTTCATACGCGGCCTAAGGTACGCCTGAGGCTAGAGCATTTCCAACCGGGCGTAGGTCAGATCGAGCTCTTTGGTGCCAACATTGTCAAAATTGACCTGAACGCGCGAGCGGCCGCCGAAATCGAGGATCACGCCCTCGCCAAACTTGGCATGCATCACACGCTGCCCGAGGCGCAGTCCATGGGACGTTTCCTCGAGCTTGGAGCGCGATGACGGCGCCCGAAAGACCGGTCGCGACACCTTGATGTGTGGACGAATTTCCTCGAGGCGCTCGGGCGGCATCTCGCCGATAAAGCGCGACGGCTGACCGAAGGTATCGACGCCGTGCAATCGGCGCTGTTCGGCGTACGTCATGTACAGGCGCTCCATGGCGCGCGTCGCGCCCACGTAGCACAGGCGTCGCTCCTCCTCGAGGCCGTCCACGTCGGCGATCGAGCGACGATGTGGAAACAGGCCGTCCTCCATGCCCGACATGAACACCAGCGGAAACTCCAGCCCCTTGGCGCTGTGCAGGGTCATCAGCTGCACGCAGTCGTCCCAGGCGTCGCCCTGCCCCTCGCCGGCCTCGAGTGAGGCATGCGCGAGGAAGGCCGTCAGCGGATCGATGCCCTCCTCGTCGGTCACCGTGTCCGGATCGAAGCCGCGCGCGGCGCTGACCAGTTCGCGCAGGTTTTCCACCCGCGCCTCACCTTTCTCGGTGCGGTCTTTTTCGTGATGGCGAATCAGCTGTGATGCCTCGATCGAGTGATCGACCTGCTCGTGCAGGTCCAGATCGCGCACGTCGCGCGCCATGGTTTCGATCAGCTGCAAAAACCCGTGCAACGCATTCGCCGCGCGTTTGCTCAGACCGTCGCTGATCAGAGCGCCGGCGGCCACCCACAGCGACGTGTCGTTGTCGCGCGCGTAGTGACGCAGCACCTCGACCGTGCGCGCGCCAATACCACGCGTGGGCAGGTTGACGACGCGCTCGAACGAGGGGTCGTCGTGACGATTGCTCATCAGCCGCAGGTAGGCCAGCGCGTCCTTGATTTCGGCGCGCTCGAAGAAGCGCAGGCCGCCATAAACGCGGTACGGGATACCCATCCCGATGAGCCTTTCTTCAAACACCCGCGACTGCGCGTTGGAGCGGTACAAAATGGCGACGTCGGAGCGCGCGCCGCCCTGATCGACCCATTCGGCGATGCGCCCGAGCACGAACTGTGCCTCGTCGCGCTCGTTAAAGCCGCCGAAGACGCGGATCGGATCGCCGTCGCGATCGTCCGTCCACAGGTTCTTGCCCATGCGCGACGTATTGTTGGCAATCAGCGCATTGGCCGCGGCCAGGATATTGCCGGTAGAGCGGTAGTTCTGTTCCAGCCGCACGACCCGGGTGCCGGCGAAATCGCGCTGGAACTGGCGCAGGTGCTCGATGCGCGCGCCACGCCAGCGATAAATCGACTGGTCGTCGTCACCGACCACAAACGGCAGGCCGTCGCGCCCGGCCAACAGACGAATCCAGTTGTACTGGATCGTGTTGGTGTCCTGGAACTCATCGACCAGGATGTGGCGAAAGCGCTGACGATAGTGCGCGAGGATGGTCGGGTTGTTTTTCCACAGCTCGTACGCGCGCAGCAGGATTTCTGCGAAGTCGACCAGGCCGACGCGATTGCAGGCGGTTTCGTACTCGCGATAAAACTGGATCAGCTGGCGACGCGTCGGATCGTGATCGTCGGCCAGATCGTCCGGTCGCCGGCCCTCGTTCTTGTTGCCGTTGATGAAGCCGCGCACTTCTTTCGGGTCCCACTCGCCGTCGCCGTGACCGAGTGTCTTGAGCAGACGCTTGATGAAACGTTTCTGGTCCTCGCCGTCCATAATCTGGAAGGTCTGGATCAGGCCCGCCTCACGCCAGTGAATGCGTAGCAGGCGATGAGCGAGGCCGTGAAAGGTGCCGACCCACAGCGCGCGTGAGTCCATCGACAGCATGCGTTCGAGCCGCCCGCGCATTTCGGTGGCCGCCTTGTTGGTGAACGTGACCGCCAGCAGCGAGTGCGGCGAGACCCGTTCCCGCTCGATGAGCCAGGCGATTCGGTGAATCAGCACGCGGGTCTTGCCACTGCCCGCGCCGGCGAGCACCAGCACCGGTTTCAGCGGTGCGCTGACCGCCTCGCGCTGCGCGTCATTGAGAGGGGCCAGGATCGGGCTGTCGGCGTCCGAGCGCTCGTGATCAGTCACGGGCCCTGCCCATCATCGCAAGTCCACAGCCGGCTGACCTGGTCGCCAACGTTGACCTGCACCTCCTGGCACTGCGCCTCGTAGCGCGGCACCGGGTCCTCGGCGCAGTTGGTGCCACCCACGGTGCCCGGGTCAAACACGACCGGCGGCGGACGACGATCGTAGTCCCCCAGTCCGCGCTCATCGCGCGCGCTGACCAGGTCCGAAAACAAGCTGCTCGCATAGCCGCACGCGGCTTTCTTTTGTGTATCGGAGAGCTTGGCGCCGACGAACGACGCGGTCATGCCGCCGCGCAGCGGGTCCCAACCGGCCTCTTCGGCCACCGCGGCCCAGGCGTAACCGATCGCGGCCAGCGAATCCGGGCCGTCGCGCAGCGCGTACTCCTGCTCGAGTCCGGTGCCATCCTGCTCGAGCGCCGTATCCGAGCGCGAGTACGCCAGGTCGCGGTACAGGCGCGCCATTTCGGTCATGGCATAAACCGAGCCATTGACCGCCGCCTTGCGGTACCACTCCAGCGCTTCGGCCGGTCGCGTATCGGCCAGGCGCTTGGCCAGGATCTGCTGCGCCCACATGTCGTCGCCGTCCGCGAACGCGCGCAGCGTGTCGTCATCGTACTGTTCATAGGGCTGGTCGAGCAGCGGGTTGCCCTGGTCGTCGAGCTGTGGATAGCCGCGCTGCAGACCCCACTGCGCAAGGCGCTCTTCCATGTCCTGCAGGCCGAGTTCATCGAACAAAGCAAAGAAGCTGGCGTTGCCGGTCAGGTCGATGTTGAGCACGCCGTCATCGGGTTCGCCTGCCGGTGCCGTCTCGGCAGCGGGCGCGACCGCAACCGGTGCCTCCCGCGGCTCAGGCCTGGGCTCGGGCGCCGGTGCCTCGACGGACGTCTCGAGCGACCGGCGCGGCGTCGGAGCATGGTTATCGTCGGCGGCCTGACGCAAGGCGTACAGCCCCACCGCCACGCTCAGCGTTAAGGCCGCGCCCACAAGGTAGGCCGCCTTCATATCAAACCTGCCCGCCCGGCAACAGGTAGTGATCGACCAGCATCACGGCGAACAACGCCATCAGGTAAGTAATCGAATAGCGGAACAGGCCCATTGCCAGGTCATAGCGCGGTGTACGCGTCAGCGCCCAGGCCTTGGCGATGAACAC
>Ga0316201_10002480_pt1 | contig 13144 bp, 10 predicted proteins | sample CS6wburrow_MG_FD_204516 | JGI IMG/M metagenome (GOLD analysis project Ga0316201, IMG submission 204516) | Coastal sediment microbial communities from Delaware Bay, Delaware, United States - CS-6 worm burrow | ecosystem: Environmental > Aquatic > Marine > Coastal > Sediment | place: USA... | reverse complement strand
ATGAGGGTCAACCTTCCCTTCGTCATTAGATAGCTGCCACGATGAAATATTCCTAAAGAAACAGGACGGGGCCAGTTGAGTGCTGATAAGAATTTTAAAATCCCACAGGTAACAAATCTTGATGACTAAGACAAGCAGCGTTTTCTAAACGACGCCAACATCATCTGGAAACAGTTAATGAAGTGAATGCAGCTATATCCGGGGAAGATCATTGAGCTCCAGTAGGAAATTTGCCATTGCTCATCAGGCACCTCTAATCATATACTAATTTGTTAAACATAAGTACCTGAATCGTAGGAATACCGATACAACCGCGCTGAACTCGTACACGCTAGTAAAACAGTTCTGGCAGTTTCTATTAACCCTTGCATCCTTCACTCGATCTGAGAGAAAGCCTTATGAATGAATCAAAAGAAAAGCGCACACCCCTGGGCCTGAGGCATTTAGAGAGAATCTGGCCACTCTTGAGCACACAGGTGATCCTCCTAATTGTATATTACACTGCATTTTTTACGGACTACGCCCGAATGGATACGATCAATGTGTTTGCGAATGTGCATTTTGACCGATTTCAACTTTGGACCAGTTGGATTTCTATTCAAGGGCGACCCCTCACATCACTCTTTACTTATGTTTTCTTTTCGGGGGCAGATGGAATTACCGACCTTCAATGGGTCAGGTACATCGGATTCCTAGGAACCCTGATTTTTTCTTTTGCCCTTGATACGCTTTTCAGGCAGTATAAATACTCAGCCTTAATCCGGTTATTCATTGTTCTGTCGATCTGCTGTATTCCTGGGATAGCAATCTTCACGATATGGACGGTCTGTTTTACCTACAGCTGGGGAGCGGCACTGGCAATACTTGGCGGAAGTCTTTTTTGCAGGGTACCCGAGAATCGAAAAACCCTTACGCTTCGCTGGGCCCTAGGCATAACAGCGATTTTCCTGTCCCTTTGGATTTACCAACCCTCTGCACTGTTTGGACTAATCCCGCTCGTGCTGAGTGTAATTCATTCCCAAAGATCTTTGGCTATCCTGTTCTGGGAAGGGTTGGCCCAGAGCGCTGCTTTTCTTTTGGCCCTCGGGGCATATTTTTGCTGCTATAAGCTCGTTTTTCTAAAAATAATGCCGGAAGTGAGCGGTGCACTCCTAACACGCCTACAACATGCCCGGGACTATTCCGAGCAATTAAAAATCGCCATGAATCGAGCCATTCCTGAAACCTTGGAAGGTTGGGCTTACTTCTTTGGAGACGGAGTCACGAAAGTTGTGGTGGCTGCCATACTGTTGACCCTTGTCGGAGGGGTGATTGTATCAATTAGAAGAAGCAAGTTAAATGTAATCCTCTTAAAGAGCCTGTTCTTAGGACTCTTTATCTTACTTTCCCTTATTCCTATACTCTATCTGTCAACGGGGATGCCATATTATCGGCTGATGGGGCCCTTTGCCGCAATTCTGGTCGTACTTGTCTTTGGTTCCATCCGCTTAATCTTCGATAGGAAGCTTAAGCTAATCGGGCTAATTCTGATTTGTATCGCAGGGAGCCTACAGGTGACTGGAGCCGCCATAGTGATCAGGAAGTACTTCGTTAAGCCCGCGAACCGTGAAATCATGGCGTATCGTGAATTTCTCAATAAAAACCTTTCGGAATCGACACCTGGAGTTATTATTGTGCCGTCTCAAAAATGGATATATGGAGGAACCAAGTGGCGCTACCTATACGGATTTTTATCCACTAACCAGCTGTGGGTATTGGACCCTCTGCTTCGATTACTCGTATCGGAGCAATCCGGAAAACACCGGGCCAGCAGCTTTCGTATTCTCAGTGCGAATGCATCACTAAATATTCCTTATGTGGCAATTGTCGATGGAAACAACATTATTTGGAGGGAAGATATTCCCTTGAAGGAACCAATCAAGCATGTGGATGGCTTTGGCGATCTAGTTGATTTGAAGCAGGGTCAAATTCAATGGTGGGGATCCTCTTGGTTTGGTGCATTCAGGTATCTTGAAAATCCTAAAAAGACCGGGTTCCGTATTCGTCACCTCGGTCTGGGTGATGCCGATATCCATTGGAACGATATGGAATTGAGCTTAAGGACAGAAGCCCTTGGTTGGGTGAGGACGAACGCTGATCGCTTTCCCGAATGCACCCTTGAAGACGGAACAGTGACTCGGTTACCCTTGCCTCTGGACTAACCCCGTACCGAGACTTCTCGAAGAAAAACGATTGCATTTCCCTTTTCACACCCAACAGGAAATGGGCACCGACAGCACCGTTGATCGAAGCTCATACAGAAGGCAGCCTCCCCCTCCCCGCCCATGTTCATCCGGGCCGCGCTTCTCCTCCTAGTGGGCTTCGCAGAGGAAAACTGTGGCGACCAACGGCAATGCTTCCCGGACGCTGTATCCTCCAATACTAGTCAGTATGAGTGATACACTTTACTTGGAAGTGCATCTAAACACTTCGCGCGGCTTACATGAAGGCCTCACGACGATTGGCTGGCATATTATATAATGGCGGCATCCAAGCATTCTGCTGGAGCGAAACGGCGATGCCAAACGAAGACCTCATTCTACATGAGAATACCATCCCGGCTGACTATACAGTGAAAAAGGGGATGCTATTTCATGGCCTTAAAGATATACTGAGCGACTTTGAACTATAGGGACTCCCAAACGCCGAAACCTTAGAAAGCTAAATCGACCAATCAAGCGCAGAGTCGAAGAACATCACAGAGTTTCATGCCTCTTTTGCTTGGCAGACAAATGAACATTTGCACACTTCCCTTTAATGACACCAGAAGACGCCTTGCAAAAATATTTCGGGATGCCCGCTTTTCGAGAGCCACAGAGAGCGATTATAGAATCGGTTCTGGAGAAAAAAGATACTCTGGTTGTGATGCCGACCGGTGGCGGTAAAAGTCTTTGCTTCCAATTGCCGGCGCTTCTCTTGCCCGGAGTAACCCTCGTGGTCTCTCCGCTGATCGCACTGATGAAGGATCAGGTCGATGCGTTGCAGGCGCGCGGTCTCCCCGCAGGCCTGCTCAATAGCTCGCAATCGATGGAAGAACAGCGTGCCACGCTCGACGCCATTCGGCAGGGCACACTGAAGCTCGTCTACGTAGCGCCCGAGCGCTTTCGCTCGAAAGCCTTTCTGAATGCGATCCCGAAGGATGCGATTAGCCTCTTCGCGATTGACGAGGCGCACTGCCTTTCACAGTGGGGGCACGACTTTCGGCCCGATTATATGCGACTCGGAGAAGCACGGAAGGCGATCGGCTCGCCGCCCTGTATCGCGCTGACTGCGACCGCCACGCCGGATGTACAAGCCGACATAGTGAAGTCGCTGGAGATGAGCGACCCAGCTGAATTTGTGGCTGGATTTGCGCGGGACAATCTCAGTTTCCGAGTTCGTCAAACTCGCACGGATAGTGATAAGCTCGATGCGCTGGCCGCTCTGATAAAGACACACAAGACCGGAATCGTTTACTGCGCCACCCGCAAGTCAGTCGATGCGGTCGCCAACAAGATCGAAGCTTTTGCAGGATCGCTCATCCGCTACCACGGAGGACTTTCGGACAAAGAGCGCACCGCGGCACAGGATCAATTTATGAGTGGCTCGGCCAATATCGTGGTCGCGACAAATGCTTTCGGCATGGGGATCGACCGGGCCGATATCCGTTTCGTCTGCCACTATGAGATGCCGGGCAGCGTGGAAGCCTACTATCAGGAAGGTGGACGCGCCGGGCGCGATGGTCAGCCATCAGTTTGCGAAATGCTTTTTTCCTTCGCCGACAAACGGGTACAGGATTTTTTCATCGAAGGTGCCAATCCCGGTAAGCCGCTCATCGCATCAGTCTTCAACACCCTCTGCGCTGAAAGTGACGCAAATCACGAAGTGCACATTCCGGTCGACGATCTCTGCGAACGAATGGAGGGCAAGGTCAACCCGATGGCTGTCAGCACCGCCCTTTCCATTCTTTCGCGCCAGAACTGGATCGAACGTTTCGATATTCCAGGGCGTCGCCTCCGCGGCACCCGTATTCTACAGCTTGGCAAAAGTGGAAACGAGCTCCCGATCGACGGTGAAGCCCTCGCCATCAAAGCCGCACGCGATGAAGACCGCCTCAAGGCAGTGATCAATTTCGCCTATGCACCAAGCTGCCGACAGAAATGGATTCTTAATTACTTCGGCGAAAAGAATAGCCGGAACTGCGAACGCTGCGACAGCTGTAAAACCAGCGGAAACCTAGAAGCGCGAAAGTTGAGCGATGACGAACAGACAATCGTGCGCAAGGCTTTGAGTGGGGTCGCACGAATGAGTCGCAGCGAAGGTGGCGACAACTGGGCACCCCGCTTCGGCAAGCGAAAGATCATTCAATGCCTGCTCGGCAGCCAAGCCGCCCCCATTCTCGATGCGGGGCTCGACCAAATCTCTACTTACGGCATCCTCAAAGTCGAAGGCAGTGTCTATATCGAAGCACTCTTCACTGCGCTCGAATCGGCCGGACTCGTTCAAACCGAAAGCTCCGGGGAGTACCCCTTACTCAAACTGACTTCACTTGGTGCGCGAGTCATGCGAGCGACCGAAACCATGCCTCTGGAGCTCCCCGAGCGTACCGCCGGGGCCATCCGTCGAGGCTCCAAAACCACGCCTCGCCCCCAAAAAGGCGCACAACCCGAGGGAATACTGGATCAGGAACTCTACGGTAAGCTTGCCGAGAAACGTTCACAAATGGCCGGAACGACTGGCAAGCCCGCCTACACGATTTTCCCGAACTTCGTTCTCGTTGAAATGGCCAACCTGAAACCACGCACGACAGCCGAAGCGATCAAAATTCGCGGAATTGGCCCCGCCAAGCTCAAGTCCGTGCTACCCGATTTCTTAGAAATCATTCAAGCACATGGATCGTAGTGCTCTTGCCTCCCGACCGAGGACAATCATCACAACGAAAAACTCATAAAATCACGAAAAAATTTACTTGCACAGGCACAGCAATTGCCTACTTTCCCCCCCTTCATGAGCACAGAGACCAACAAACTTAATCGCTCCCGCAACCCGATGGACTACACGTTCAACGATACGGAGCTACTTTCCCGCTTTATCACCGAAACGGGTAAAATTCTTCCCCGTAAGGATACCGGACTTTCCGCAAAGCACCAGCGTCGTATCACGAACCGCATCAAGCAGGCTCGTAACATGCTGACAATGCAGTAAGCCCGGGTTACTGAACAGGTATTTTCTAATCCTTCCCTATTGCGGGGAAGGATTTTTTATTTCTGGATGAATCGAGCCGTATGTCCACCACCTGCAGCATCTACGAACCAAGTCAGGCAAACCTCGACACCTGCGCCGAGCTACTGCGTCAGGGTGAAGTGGTCGGCGTGCCGACTGAAACGGTCTATGGTCTCGCCGGAAATGCTTTAGCGACGGACTGCGTACGGAAGATCTTCAGCGTGAAGGGACGTCCGCTCATTGATCCTCTGATCGTTCATTTCCCTACAGTGGAAGCCGCAGCGGTACACATTGAACTAAATGATGCGGTTAAAAAACTGGCCGACAAATTCTGGCCCGGACCGCTCACTCTTGTAGTTCGCAAACAAGCGACGATTCCCGACATTGTGACTGCGGGACTGCCCAGTGTGGCGATCCGCGTACCACGGCATCCAGTGCTCCGACAACTACTCGAACGGCTCGACTTTCCGCTCGCGGCACCGAGTGCCAATCCTTTCGGCTACGTCAGCCCCACCCTCGCCGAACATGTGCAACATACTTTGGGTGAGCGCATACCCGCGGTCCTTGATGGCGGCCCCTGTACTTTCGGGCTCGAATCGACAATCGTCGATCTGCGCGACCCGACCCAACCCGCAATCCTTCGCTACGGTCCGATTACGCAAGAGCAACTCAGCGAAGCACTCGGAATCGAGGTCCAAGACCGCAGCGTAGGCAAGGGCGATGCCACGGCGCAAACTGCACCCGGCCAACTCACCCAGCACTACAGCCCGAAAGCAAAAGTTCGTTTAATCGAACATGGAAGCGCGGAAGCATCGGTCGATACCCTTACCTCGACCCCTGACACCGCCCTCCTCTGCAACGCCAAGCCCTTGCGTAGCGAAATCCCGGAACATATTTACTGGCTCTCCGAAACCGGCGAACTCAACGAAGTCGCGCATAATCTCTTCGAGCTCATTCAACGGCTCGATCAACAAGGCTACAGCCAACTGCAAATCGAACTTTCGCCCGAAACCGGCATCGGTAAAGCAATCAATGACCGCCTCCGCCGTGCCGCAGCGAAGGCGTAGCCCGCGAAGACCTACAATCTGGAAATCAGCAGCTCGCGCTCGAAAATCATTTCTTTGGGCAAGTGCTGGAAGAGCTTTAGAAAGAGCTCTTCGTGCTGAAGGGTCTGCATCTTGAGACGTTCACGGTCGATCTTCATCAACTTTTTGAAATCGTCCTCACTGAAATCCATCCCACGCCAGTCGAGATCTTTGTAGCGAGGCATCCAGCCAATCGGTGTTTCCTTCGCACCGGCACGACCCGTCGCGCGTTCGACAATCCAGCGGAGCGGACGCATGTTTTCGCTAAATCCGGGCCAGAGCCAGTTCCCGTCTTTATCTTTACGGAACCAGTTCACATTAAAGACACGCGGGGTCTCTTTCAAACCGCGCTGCATCTTGATCCAATGACGGAAATAATCACCCATGTGATAACCGCAGAATGGCAGCATGGCCATCGGGTCGCGGCGCAAGGCACCCATCGTGCCCTCGGCGGCAGCCGTCATTTCCGAACCCGTGGTCGCACCTAGATACACACCATGCCCCCAATTGAACGCTTGAGTGACCAGAGGCACGTCGCTCATACGACGACCCCCAAAGATCATGGCATGAATCCGGACACCGTCAGGATTTTCCCAATTTTCATCGACTACCGGGCAATTTGCTGCGGGTGCGGTAAAGCGGCTATTCGGGTGCGAAGAAGGTGTGTCGCTGTCGGGCGTCCAGTCATTGCCCTTCCAGTCGATCAAATGCGCCGGAACTTCATCCGTCATCCCCTCCCACCAGATGTCACCATCGTCGGTCAGCGCGACATTGGTAAAGATACTATCCTTCGCGCAGGAAGCCATCGCACTGGGATTTGTCTGATCTGAGGTGCCGGGAGCGACGCCGAAGAAACCTGCCTCCGGATTAATCGCATAAAGACAACCGTCAGGCCCGGGCTTGATCCAAGCGATATCGTCCCCCACACAGGTGACTTTGTAGCCTTCCATTTCCTTAGGCGGAATGACCATGGCAAAGTTCGTCTTACCGCAAGCACTAGGGAAAGCGGCGGTCACATAAGTTTTCCGTCCATCCGGTTCTTCCACCCCAAGGATGAGCATATGCTCGGCCATCCAGCCTTCGTCTCGGGCCAGTGTCGATGCGATGCGAAGAGCGAGGCACTTTTTACCCAGCAGCGCATTACCACCGTAACCGGAACCGTAAGACACAATCGTGCGCTCTTCGGGAAAGTGGACGATGTGCGTGTCTTTCGGATTACAAGGCCAGCGTACATCTTCAACTCCCTCATCCAGAGGGCAACCCACCGAGTGTAAGCAAGGAACAAAAAAGCCATCCGTACCAAGGACCTTCAAAACCGGATCGCCGATACGCGCCATGATGCGCATATTAACCACGACGTAAGGTGAGTCAGAAATCTCGACCCCGATCTTGGAAATCGTCCCGCCAATCGGCCCCATGCTAAACGGGATCACATACATCGTGCGCCCATGCATGCAGCCCTTGAAGAGCTTCTTCATCTTGCGCCGCATAACCCGGGGCTCTTCCCAGTTATTTGTCGGCCCCGCTCCGTCTTTATTCTGCGAACAGATGAAGGTCTTCGATTCGACGCGTGCCACGTCATTCGGATCGGAGCGAAAGAGATAACTATTCGGCCGTTTCGCCTCGTTTAGCTTCACACACATCCCCTTCTCCAACATCGCGTTAAAAAGCGTATCGGCTTCTTTTTGTGACCCATCACACCAGTGAACAGAGTCCGGCTCGCAAAGGGTTACCATTTTATCGACCCACTTCAAGAGGGCCTTGTGATTAGTGGGGGGGGTATTGCTTTTCGACATAACAAAAAACTAGCAAGATACTGGCTAATGATAAGCAAAAAGCGTAATTTTTCATGAGATTATTAATAATTCTGGTCGATCAGATTAATCCCAGATACTACATCTCTTTCGGATTCTACTTGATCCAGTGCGCGTTTTTGCCTTCCTCCAGAACATTCCTTTTTCCGCCCCCCGAACTACGATTTCATGCCTCGCAAGAATAAGCCCTCCGAAGACGACAATCTCGAATTCAAACTCGACGCCACTGAAGCAGTGAATGCCGCGCAAGCCGACACCGAAGCCGCAGGCAGCGAGGATGTTTTTGATCTCTCGACGAGTTCCGGTCATGTGGACGATATGTTCAGCGAGTGGTTCCTCGATTACGCCAGCTACGTTATTCTGGAACGAGCGGTACCGCACGCCAACGACGGCCTCAAGCCCGTGCAGCGCCGCATTCTTCACTCCATGCGGGAGCTCGAGGACGGCCGCTATAACAAGGTCGCCAATGTCATCGGTAACACGATGAAATACCACCCTCACGGCGATGCCTCGATCGGCGACGCAATGGTTCAGCTCGGGCAAAAAGATCTCCTCATCGATATGCAGGGGAACTGGGGAAACACCCTGACCGGCGACTCCGCTGCGGCCGCCCGTTACATTGAGGCACGCCTTTCTAAATTCGCCCTGGAAGTCGTCTTTAATCCAAAGACCACCAAATGGCTGGCCTCCTATGACGGCCGCAACAAAGAGCCCGACACACAGCCGGTCAAATTCCCACTGCTCCTCGCGCAAGGCGCAGAAGGCATAGCGGTCGGCCTTTCCTGTAAGATCCTGCCTCACAATTTCAACGAACTCCTTGATGGCTGCATCGAGATTCTTCGCAAGAAGAAGACAAATATACTTCCCGACTTCCCCACCGGCGGGATCGCCGACGCCTCGGAATACAACCATGGCAAACGAGGCGGCCGCGTCAAAGTTCGTGCCCGGATTGAGGCTCGCAAGAAGAACCTCCTTGCCATCACCGAACTGCCCTTCGGAAAAACCACCACTTCGCTGATCGACTCGATCATCTCGGCCAACGAAAAGGGCAAGATCAAGATCCAGCGCGTGGAGGACAATACCGCAGACAAGGTCGAGATCCTAGTCTACCTCCCCTCGGGAGTCGACGCCGAGACCGCCGAGCAGGCGCTCTACGCATTTACCGATTGTGAAAACTCGATTTCGACCAACATCTGCGTGATCGAGAACGGCAAGCCGCACTTCTTCTCCGCCGATGACCTCCTCTACCTCGCGACTGATAAGACAGTACAACTCCTCAAGCTCGAACTCGAAATCCAACTCGGCGAGCTCGAAGAAAAGTGGCACTTTTCCTCACTCGAAAAGATCTTCATCGAAAAGCGTATCTACCGCCGGATCGAAGAGGAAGAGACCTGGGAAGCGGTCATTGCGACCGTTGATGAGGGCCTCAAGCCTTACAAAAAGCTCTTTAAACGTGCGATCACTCGCGACGACATCCTGCGCTTGTTGGAGATTAAGATTAAGCGCATCTCCAAATTCGACTCCCTCCGTGCCGACGAACTGATCAAGGGGCTCGAAGATGGGATTGAGGAAACGAAGAAGCACCTCGCGCAACTGACTCGATACGCCATCGCCTGGTTCAAGGAGCTGAAGAAAAAATACGGTACAGGCCGCGAACGTAAAACAGAGCTCGCCTCCTTCCAGAAAGTGGTCGCCCACGAGGTCATGATCGCGAACGAAACGCTCTATGTGGACAAGAAGGAAGGCTTCGCGGGATACGGTATGAAAAAAGACGAAGCCGTTTGTAAATGCTCGAATCTCAGCGACGTCATTTCCATCAATCAGGAAGGGAAGCTGATCGTCAGCAAGGTCAGCGCAAAGGCCTTCTTTGGTAAGAACATTCTACATATCGATGTCTTCAACCGCGCCGAACCCAACGCCCTCACTTACTGCATGGTCTATCGCGACGGCAAATCCGGCCCGACGCTGGCGAAGCACTTCACCATCGGTGGCGTGACCCGCGACAAGGAGTATGACCTCACCAAAGGCAAACCAGGCTCCCGCGTTTATTATATTTCCTGCTACGAAACCGAAGGCGGCGAACCTGATGGCGTAAAGATAAACCTTAAGCCCGCTCCCCGTCTCCGCAAAACCGAGGAAGAGGTGCTTTTCAAAGATCTCGCCGTCCGTGGCCGAAGCTCCGGTGGCAATATCATTACGAAAAACCCGGCTCGCAATGTCGTGCGAATGACGAAAGCCGCACGCGAAGAAGCCCAGTAATCAAGCGCTTTATCATTTGCTCAATCCACCCCGCGTTCCTACCCTCGGATTCCTTTTTATGAAAATTCTTTGCCTCCTCCTAGTCACATGCTTCAGCTTTTTGCTGCAAGCGAACGCATTGACCCCGGGAATGAGCGTTCGTGAGGTCGAAAAAGAACTCGGCAAGCCTGACTCCCGTATGGCTGCAGGTAATCAAGAAATCCTAAACTACGCCAACGAAGGTAAATTACTTTTTGTCGGCGGTGCGCTTAGCGCCATTGACGGCGTTTTACTTATCGATCCCGCCCTGAAACCTGCTGAGAGCGAGAGCCCGCGGGAGACCGTTCAAAGCGATACGCAACTCCTGGAAGCACTGCCGTCTATCAATGAGGATCAAACGATCACTCAAAGTGCGCAGCAATATACGACGACCCTCTCCGAACAATTCGCAGAGGACTATGATTATACGAAAATCTCTTCGGAACTCGAAGACTCGATTAAAGACTATGAAGCGGAAAGTCGGCGGAATAATGCACCGACCGAACTTGAGCGTCTCACATCCATCCTTATCGCTTTCAGCATCGAGGTGGTCATCACTCTCATCGTCTTAAAAATCGCCTTTCAAGTCTGCGGCTTTCCTGCGCTTTGGCGGCAATTGATTCCGCTCAGCATCGCGGTCGCCCTCGCTGGTGCGATGGTCTCCTATGTCTTCCATGTCGGCTCACTGAATCCGGTGAGTATCGGCCTTAGCTTTATCCTCCTGCTCATACTTATCCGGCAAATGACGGATGTGCGTGAATGGACCACCGCCATCCAGATTGCGGTGACCGCTCGCCTTGTATCGATTGTCCTAATGTGGCTAGCCTTCGCCGGCGCGATGGTATTATTCGGAGTTTAGAGCGCTCGTCATTTCAACCGCTTCTCTCGCACGGCGTGGTGACATTGAATTCGTGGCGTCGTGGCTTGCAACGGCCTCTGAGCAGTGTTGCTGAACCCAGTTAGGGCCGGCGCAAGCACCGACGCCACGAAAGAGCGACAAAGTCGCATAAGCAAAAATTTAAGGCCATCCTTTGCCTAGGAAACGGAGACAGACTTAGCAGCCTTCTTCTTGCCAGTCTTCTTTTTCGCAGTCTTGACCGCTTTCTTCGCCGGCTTTTTCTTGGCGACTTTCTTCGCGGGGCGCCCTCCTTTTGCCCTCACCTCGACCACGGTTTGGTTGGCGTTCTTAATCTTACGAGTTTCAAAGAGATCAATTGCAACAAAGAGATCGCTGAGTTTTTTAAACCCATATGTTCGGTGATCGAAAGGCCCTTGATTTGAAATATGCGAACCGACTGGACCAAGCCGAGCCCAGCCTTCGTCATCCTCAGCTGCCTGCACTGCCGCTTTGAGTGTATTCATCAATTTGGTGTTCTTCTTAAGTTGTTGAGCTGATTCGATCGCTTTCTGCCCCTCTGCCTTACTCGAATCGACCTCCTCAAGATAAACGAACTTCGTGCAGCTAGAAATGAATGGCCCAGGGGTATTTTTTGCGCCAAATCCGATCACCTCTTTTCCTTCTTCCCTCAATCGCATGATGAGTGGCGTAAAATCGCAGTCCGAAGAAACAAGGCAAAAAGTCTGCACGTCCTTCGTATAGAGAATATCCATGGCATCGATCAGCAGCGCCATATCCGTCGCATTCTTCCCTTTGACCAAATCGAAATGCTGAATCGGTTGGATTGCATAATCATGCAAGATTGAAGCCCAACCAACGAGTTCATGCTTCTTCCAGTTCCCATATGCCTTACGAATATTCACAACACCGTAGGTCGCTAATTCAGATATAATAAAATCGATCTTCGCGGCAGGGGCATTGTCGGCATCGATTAAAAGAGCAATGTTTTGTTTGGAGCGAACTTCCATAGTATCCTTAAGACTAAGTTAGGTTCAGGAAAAAACCAGACTTAAGCGCTGCGCCGTCAGCCTCGCACTACTGGCATTATTCGGAGTTTAGAGCGCTCGTCGTTTCAACCGCTTATCGACGCTTAAATTACGCTTATCTTCAACGACGTGATGACAACGGATCACTCACGAGTATAACGCAAATTTAGCGTAATTCGGTGCCCTCCAGTTCCTAAAACTGCTCCATCGCTTTGCGAAAGGCATCCGACCACGGTGCCGGGCGATGCGTGATGGCAGATAGTTTACAGACTGTCCGCTTACCTGTGCAATAGACGCGATCCTCTTCTGGATGACGAATCACAAAAGCCATCGTTACCCCACCGCTACGAATTTTCTCGATCGAGTAATCCACTGCAATCTTACCCGGTTGTCGCACCGGCTCACGAAAACGTGCATCGAGCCCATGCACGACCACATAAATATCCTCATCGCGGTCCGCATTAAAATCCGGAACACCCAACAGCCGCTCGAAAAACTTCTGCTGCGCACGCTCAAGGTGCAACAGATAGCGCGTATGGTGCAGCACGCCCAAGCCGTCGAGTTCATCAAAATAGACATCAGAGAGATACGTAAAAGTAGATTGCATACATCCCAATCGCACCGACCACGATCTACCTTACACAAATTACATGGCGACTCCATCGAGCCTTTGCGTCAGCGATTACCGCGTATCTTTTAAATCAGTCACGGATCACTCTACACCCAGAGAGATACACAAACTCATTTGTAGGGAATTGCGCGCTCCTACGATAGGTAGAATGTGATACATACGACTAGAGGCTACCAAGTAACTTTGCCGGAAGACGGACAAGGCCAGCCAAT
>Ga0316201_10002479_pt1 | contig 13145 bp, 11 predicted proteins | sample CS6wburrow_MG_FD_204516 | JGI IMG/M metagenome (GOLD analysis project Ga0316201, IMG submission 204516) | Coastal sediment microbial communities from Delaware Bay, Delaware, United States - CS-6 worm burrow | ecosystem: Environmental > Aquatic > Marine > Coastal > Sediment | place: USA... | reverse complement strand
CTCAACAGGATAAAGGGCAGTTCGTGTTTGTCGCGGAAACGCTCATGGCTTGCCGTGTCCTGCGGGCTGATGCCAGCCACGTTTAAGCCCACTGCCTGGATATCGTCATGAATGTCACGAATCGAGCAGGCTTCCTTGGTGCAGCCGGGTGTGAAGTCAGCCGGGTAAAAATACAGCACGAGCGGGCCATCGCGCAGTAGCTCGGACAACGACGTCTCGCCGCCCCGATCATTTGCCAGGACGAATTCCGGTGCTTTAGTCCCAATCTTGAGCATTACAATTTCCTCAGTCGTTGTCTCGTTCGTGAAACATCGATTCCATAACAACGTAGCCTGGCTCGACCATCCCGAGCGCCTCGTAGGTTCGTTGCGCGCGGTGGTTGTTGTCCTCGACGTACAGCCGCAGGCCGCACACGTCCGGCTGCGTTGCTGCGAGGGATTCTACATGATGGTACAGCGCCGAGAACACACCCTGGCGCCGAAAGTCGGGTGCAACATAGACACTCTGGATCCACCACAGAGTGCCGTTCCGCCAGTCGCTCCATTCGTAGGTCACCATCAGCTGTCCGATGATTTGCCCGTCGGCCTCGGCTACCCAGTAACGGCCTTTGCCCGGATCGGCCAGCAGTGCTGCGACGCCTGGGCCAATAATTTCGGGTTCCAGCGTCCGGCCCTCGGTTTCCTCTGCCATCGACGCGTTATTGCGGGCGAGTATTGCGGCGTCGGTGACGGCGGCGTTGCGGATTGATATTCCCATAATATGACGTTCCGGGTGCTGGCATACTGAGCGGCTTGATCGTGGCTATCGTCCGGTTTGCTACTTTAGGTTATCGTTACGGCGCGCCCGAAGCCATTATTGATCCGGGCACCTGGAAAAGAGACTCAAACAACCCGTGAATATCAGCAGTGCAGCAGACCTGGAGGCGCAGGTGCGGAACCTGATCCGCGACGGCAAAGTCCGTGAAGCCGCGAACGCGTGTGACCAGTTGAATCAGCAATTCCCCGAGTACGGGCCCGGATGGTATACGACGAGCAGACTGGCCCTGATGGTGAAAGAACCACTGGTAGCACTGCAGGCGATCCAGCGGGCAGTCGAGATTTCTCCCAATCAGCCCGAGTGGTTGCTGCAGCGCATAGAGTGCGTCGGCAAAGCTGGTGACCTGGAGGTTGCCACCTCGCTTGCAAAGCAACTTGCCGACCATTTTTTTGATACGCCGATGCACGCTGCTCAGTTTGGCAAGGTGCTGAGCTACCTTGGGCTACATGAAGACGCAAAAAAACATTACTTGCGTGCCTGTGAGCTGGATCCTGACGCCAGCCAGCACTACTTCAACCTGGCAGCCGTATTGCATTCGCTGGGCGAAGCCGACGCCGCTCGACGGGTGGTGGACCGCTGCCTGGAAATAAACCCTGACGAACCGAATGCGCATTTGTTGCGCGCGAACCTGCGCACCAAGTCGGAAGAGGACAATAATGTCGCCGCGCTGGAAGCAGCGTACGAACGTTCCGCAGATCGCCCGAATGACCGCGTACGTTTGAGTTTCGCGCTTGCCAAGGAACTGGAAGATCTAGGGAATTTCAGACGCTCATTCGAGGTTCTCGCCGAAGGTAATGCATTGCGCCGCCAGGGTCTCAACTATGACCTGAAAAGAGACCTGGACAAAATTTACGCGATCAGAGATGCATACAGCGCTGAGCAGTTTGAGCGCGATATTGTCGGCCATATCAACGCAGAACCGATCTTCGTTATTGGCCTGCCACGGACCGGCGTAACGCTTGTCGAGCGTGTGCTCGAGAGCCACTCGGTCGTTACTTCTTATGGCGAGACGATGACATTTCCACAGAAGATCGTGGATCACTGCATGCGATTACCTGACATGCCTGCCGCATCGTCAGCAGAGCTCGCGAGCAAGTCGCTGAGCGTCGATTATGCTGCGCTGGGTGAGGACTATATTGCTGCGGCGCGGCCGGCGACGAGTGTGATGGCGCATTTTGTTGACGCGCAGCCGTTAAATTTCATGTACATGGGATTTATTCGCCTGGCGCTGCCGAAAGCCAGGATGGTGTTGTTGCAGCGGGACCCGATGGATACCTGCTACGCCATCTTCAGGACGTTGTTTGCAAACGGGCATTCGTATTCCAACAACCTTGAGGAACTGGCGCATTATCTCGTTGCGTACCGCAAGCTCACCGATCACTGGCTGGAAGTGATTCCAGAGGCGATCCACGTGGTCAAATTCGAGGAGCTGTTGTCGGAACCGCGACCGGTTATCGAAAATTTGCTCGAGTATTGCAGCCTGTCTTTCGAGGAGTCGTGCGTCGGCTATTTTGATGCATCCGCAGCTGCTACAAACCCCGCTGCTGCGCAAACCAATCGTGCTTTTTCGCGAGCGTCGATCGGCAGCTGGAAAAATTATGCAGAACAACTGCAGCCGGTAGTCGACATCCTTGCAGAGGCTGGGCTGTTAGCAGAATAGATGACTGAACGAAAGCTGCCTTCGGTAATCTCGTATGACAAGCGGGGCGCGTTACCGGTTATCGTCAGCCGGGTGATGCGCATACTCCTAACTCCGATTCTGCTTGTTCTGCTGACGCCTGTCGCCGTTGCGTCAGAACGCCTGCCATTGTTCCAGGATACGTCAATAATCAAAGCTGTTCTGACAGCGCCTATTGCGCAGGCTTACGCGCAGCGTGATCAGGATGTACGTCTCTATATTCCCGGTCAATGGGTGTATGCCGATGCGGACGGCAACAAACATCGACTGGATGTGTCTATTCGCACGCGCGGGCTGTTCCGGCGAGAGTACTGTGATCTGCCGCCGCTGCAGCTGAACTTCAAGAAGAAACAAGTGAAGGACACGCTGTTTGCCGGGCAGAACAAACTGAAAGTGGTGGCACCGTGCAAGCACGGTGCGCAATGGCAGCAAAAGGTCGTGCTCGAATACCTTGCGTATCGGACTTTGCAGATTTTGACCGACACGAGTTTCAGCACGCGACTGATCCGGCTAAGTTATGTCGATACCGATGAGAAGAATGAGCCGTGGACTGACCTTGTATTCGTTATCGAAGACGACGACGATATGGCGGATCGGCTGGGACTGGTCAAGCTGGGCGTGGTTGCCAACCAGTTCGACCAGTTGGACAGGCCGGCGACAGCGTTGGCCGAGCTGTTCCAACTGCTGATTGCCAATAACGATTACTCGGTGCTACAGGGGCCTGAGGGCGACGTGTGCTGCCACAATTCCGAGATTCTGGCGCCCAGGGGAAATGCCGATTTGCGCATACCCGTACCATTCGATTTCGACCTTTCCGGTCTCGTCAATGCCAGGTACGCGGCTCCCCCTGAGCATATCCCGATTCGCTTCGTGCGCACACGCTATTACCGTGGCCTGTGTCATCCTCCGGGCGTCCTCGAAGACGCGATGGCGCAGGTCCGGTCAAAGCGTGCGGATATTTTGGCGCTTTATGCCAGCACCACGCTGCTTGAACCGCGCGCCAAAGCGTCGACGTATCGCTACATAGAAGAGTTTTTCGAGTTGCTTGATGACCCGAAGCGCGTACAAAAAGAGATCGTCGGGCGGTGCCGTGGCGAGGATGAGCTCGCCGAAATGCTGTCTAGGGATTAGGCGTCAGTTTTTCCGAGTCGCGCTGCAACTCACTTAATCGATTCATTTTCTTGTGCTTGCGCAGCAGCTTCTTGCGCATGGCGTGTTGCGATTCCAGACCATCGCCAAAGCCACAAACGCCTAACGCCGCGTAGTTGAAAAACACCGTCAGAACAACGGCTATCTCAATGGACTTGATGCCGGCGGCAATGCCAACGCCAATGGACGAAAGGATAAACAGGGTGTCGAACGTGTCATTCAGCGCTCGACGAAAACGCACCCCGGCGACGATTCCCGCCAGGCTGAAAGCCAATGCCAGGCTATGCTGGACCATCGTGACGATACCGGCAACCACCGCCGGCAGCACGAGCGTTGTTACATCGATGGAGTGGTCGTAAACCGTATCGGTGTGGATAGCGCGATAGACCCACGAAACTGGCAGCATGAGCAACAGGGTTGAAACCATCGCGACGAGCAAACTGGCTGCGCCACGCAGCCAGGCCGGCGTGCCGAGCAGCCGGGCTCGCGTTGTTGCCGTGACGATTTCCTCGAGCTCTTCGTCATCGGCGCTTAGCAATGCCTCCTCAAGGTCATAAACACTGGAGGCCCCGTAATCGGCAATGTCGCCAACGCCACCGAGAGGTAGCTGCTCAGCAAAGTTCGGTACAAAGGCCACCGCCAGCGCGACGACGGCAGCAAGAGCGATGTAGTAAGCGGTTATTCGCGTCGACATGCGCAGCAGGATCCGCTTTTGATTGGCGATGCTCGCGGTAATTTGTAGATCTTGGCTCATATCCTGCCTGCACCATCAGGGGAAAATTGGCGCCCCGACCATGATTCGAACATGGGACCCCCAGATTAGGAATCTGGTGCTCTATCCGACTGAGCTACCGGGGCGGCTAGCTTTTCCTCGTTGTTCGATGGGCGGGTCATTATCCGGTATCCGGGTGCGGGTGTATAGCGCACTACGGAGCCACCAGCACCTATTGCTCGCGCGTCAGCGCATAGATTGCGAACGACCCCAGCCAGTGCGAGCCTTCGTAATGTTCACTCGTGACGTGCGGCAGGGTTGCGTTCAGGTGCTGCGCCGCTTTGTCGCGCAGGCGCCGCGACACGCGTTCATCGTCGAGCTCGGCTGCAATGACGTAGAGATTCCACGCACGGCTCAGGTTCAGGCCATCCAGGTGCACGATCTTCGGGTCCGAGCGGTCGCTGACGTTGGCCGGCGGCAGCGAATCGGGGTCCGATAGCGTCGGCAGGAACGCGGTCAGCCAGGGCCTGAACTCGGAATCCGGCAGGACACGCGCCATCAGCGCGGCTTCTTCGAAGCACGGCGAAAGGAAGTCCTCGCCGCTGGGCTCCCACGCAAGCGGACAGTCACGGTCGTCGGTGAAGTAACGCCGCGCTGCGGAGACGACTGAGTCCAGTAACTCCGTGTCACCGGTGATCGACGCATAGTCGTAGGCGAATGACAATCCGAACGCGGTGTTCGGATGGACTCCGGTCCGAATAGGGTATTCCTGTCGCGGCAGGAATTCGATGTAGCGGTCACGTATGAGCCGCGCGAGCGGTCGCAGTGTCGTGGCCCATTGTCGCGCCAGTGGGTCGTCCCAGGACTCGAGTTCGGTTGCGAACTGCAGTAACCAGGCCCAGCCGTAGGTGCGTTCCCAACTGGCCGACGCGTCCTCGAAGTACGCGATTTCCCCGGCGACATGCTCGTCGCTGAGCGATTGCGACAAACCGTCAATGATGCGGCGCCGTTCGGGCAGTTGCGGGAAATCTTTCAGCAACCTGGCCAGCATCCAGTGGCCGTGTACCGATGAGTGCCAGTCGAAACAGCCGTAGAACGCCGGGTGCAGGGTGGCGGGCGGCAACAGGTCTGTCTCGTCCTTGAGTACCTGGCTGAGCTTGTTCGGATATTCGCGGTGCATGCAGTCGAGTGCAAGCGCTGCAAAGCGCGACGCGCTTTCGACCGTCAGGGCCGGATCAGTGTCCTGCGACGACCCTGACGCCGGATCGGGCCCGCCGGACGAACAGGCACCGGCGACGATCATGGCGACAAGCATCGCAATCAGGCGTTGGTGAGACAGCGTCATTGCAGGCCACAGTACATGAATGTGCAGGAGATAAGAACAGGTCGTCACTCACGCGTGCGAATCGACATACGTGCCCGACAGACCCCCTGCCTTGGTTTTCGCTCCTTGTTTTTCGCTTCCTTCGCGACTACCGAGCGGCAGGCCGAATATACAAACGCGTCTGAATTTTGAGCATTGGTTACTGTTTGCTCGACCAAAAAGTGTCCATGGACAAGGCAGACGGTCTATGTACACCTCCGGATTGACTGGATTTTTCTATAAGAGTAAACAACTTGGGTACATTCGACAAAGGCATACCTGACTAAAATCAGGGGCGCAAAGCCACGGGTCCTTACCTTCTGTACAGACTTACTATCCTAAGGTAATTGACGACAGCCGGGCTGCCGAACGTAATGGAGCGATACCCCGGATCATCGATCCGAGTTTGCTTCTCATTGACGGTTTCTGCCCTACCGGGCAGAGAGGAGAATAAAATGCATAAGTCGATATTCTTAGCGATTCTTTCGTTTTTTCTTTGTGCAACTGCTTTGGCAGACGGCACCGAAACACTGGGCCCTCCTGGCATCACCATTGAATCGGGCACTGGCGTAATTGTTGCCGGTGTCGGATTGGCAAATCAGCCGGGCGACATCATCTTCGACGTGCCGGCCGGTGCGACTGTGCAACAGGTGTTGTTGTATTGGGAAGGACAGGATTTCGAAACTGACACCGGCGGCGATGACACGATATCTGTCGAAGGCTCTACGGTCACGGGCACGAAGATTGGCGGTCCGATCTTCTGGCCGGACGACGGCGTGAGCACCACATACCGAGCCGACATCACCGGCCTCGGTCTCGTCGCGCCGGGCAGCAACACTCTTACGGTCGGCGGCCTGGGTGACTTCACCAATTTTGCCAATGGTGCGGGCGTGCTTGTCATCGTCGATGATGGCGCGTCGCCGTCGAGCATTGAAATTCGCGACGGTAACGATCTGGCTTGGATCGGGTGGGGTGGTGTTCAACAAACGACGGTAGCGCAGACGTTCACCTTTGACGCCGCGAGTGAGGCGAGAACGGCTTCGCTCTCCATGTTTTTCTCCGCCGTTTCTGGAACAAATTCGTCGGCCGGTAATTTTCGTCCGACAGCGATCGACGTAACGGTCGGCGGCGTCACTACTACTTTTGACAATCTACTCGACAGCATTGACGGTCAGGAATGGGACACCTTGGTGTTGCCCGTACCTATCCCGGCAAACGCAACGACACTGACGGTGCAGGCATTTTCAGTGGACAACCTCAATACGGGCGGTCTTCCGGCGTCGCTGACCTGGAACGCCGCGGCCCTTTCCATACCGGCCATACCGGCGCCCGATCCGGGCATCGACATCGAAAAGCTGACTAACGGCAATCAGGCTGACGGTGCCAACGATGGCGATGTTCCACAGATCGCACAAGGCGATACCGTCACCTGGACCTACCTGGTTGCCAACACCGGTAGCGTTGACTTCAGCGAGGCCGAAGTGATGGTGACCGATGACCAGCCGGGCGTGACGCCGGTGCTCGATAGCGCCAGTGATGCTGGTAGTGATCTGATCCTGTCCGTGGGCGAAACCTGGACCTACACAGCCGTGTCCCAGGCACTCGACCTGTCGACGGCGTCAGGTGTGACCGTGGTGGACGGCTGCAACGATGACCGGCCCACTTACGAGAACATGGGCAAGGTGGTCATTGACAGATTCGATCTCATGGATACGGACCTGAGCCACTACTGCAACCCCGGTGAACCGGATATCGATATCCGCAAACAAACCGAGGGTCCAGACAGCCGCACCTTCCCGAGTGGATCCGATGTCCCCTTCGACATCGTAGTGACCAACACCGGTACCGTAGATCTGTTCAACGTCGTAGTGTCGGATATTTTGGTGCCGCAGTGTGACAGGGTCATCGGCTCCATGGCCGTGGGTGCCATCGTCACCTATACCTGTACTGCGCCCGACGTGACCCGGAGCTTCACCAATGAGGCGTGTGTAAGCGGTGAGGATGGGGATGGCAACCCCGTAGCGGACTGCGATCCGTCCACGGTGGAGATACCGCCTGCCGGAGGAGAAGGTTGCACGCCCGGTTTTTGGAAACAATCACAGCACTTCCCGGCCTGGTTGAATCCGCCGTATGCCCCGAGCACCCAGTTTTCGGCTGTGTTCGACAATGCCTTCCCTGGCATGACCCTGTTGCAGGTACTGCGTAAGGGCGGCGGCGGCCTCCGGGCACTTGGGCGTCACACCGTCGCAGCGCTACTCAACGCAGCCACGGCGGATGTCAGCTACGACATCGGTACGCCGCAGGATGTGATTGATGCCTTCAATGAGGTTTACCCGGGTAGCAGGAGAGACTACAACGGGCTCAAAAATGAGTTCGAGAGACTTAATGAGCAGGGGTGTCCGATCAACGGCAAATCCCCACCGAGCAATCTCTAGCTGGAGTGGGCAGGGCGATGGCCTGGGCAACCAGGCCAGCGCCGACAACTCAATAAAACAGAATAACAAGACAACCTATGTGGCCGGGGCACTTGCCCCGGCTTTTTTTGTATGTGGCCCCTGGAGCATGGATGCCTGCGGGTTCGCGGCGATACCTGCCATCTTGCGAATATCAATGCGTCGAAATGACAGCTGACAACTATAGCGAATCATGTCTATTTGTAAGGGAGTGTAACAGTCGGCGCCAGGGCATTGTTGCAGCCCAACCCCCGCCGTATATTGGCAATTCGACTTCAAAGGGGATCATCACATGAGTGGTGTAGCAGCACGCGCAATCAGCTGGACCGAATCGGGACTGGTTCCGGATACGGTTATTCGCAGCGGTATGCGGCGTCTCCTCGAGCGCAAGCTTCAGGAAATCAGTGCGGGTAACGTGGAAGTCGCATCGCGGACACTCAGGCAGTTCGTCGCGATGATGCGCCGTTCACCGGTAGCGCTGGTTCCCGAGCTGGCGAACGAACAGCATTATGAGGTGCCCGCTGCCTTCTTCAACGAGGTACTCGGTGAGAATCGCAAATACAGCTGCTGCCATTGGTCGGGCGACGTCGGCAACCTCAATGAGGCAGAGGCGGCGGCGCTGCGAATTACCGTTGAGCGCGCCGGCATTATCGACGGCATGAAGGTCCTCGATCTTGGCTGTGGCTGGGGGTCGCTGTCGCTGTGGGTGGCGGAGCATTTCCCCAATGCGTCGGTGACGTCGGTTTCCAACTCGCAATCGCAACGCGACTTCATAGTAGGCGAGGCAGACAAACGCGGCATCCGAAATATCGATGTGCAGGTCTGTGACATGAATGATTTCGAGACGAGCGATACTTACGACCGTATCGTCTCTATCGAGATGTTCGAACACATGCGCAACTACGACGAGCTGTTTCGGAGAATCAACGGCTGGCTGGTTCCAGACGGTCGCTTCTTCATGCATATCTTCTGTCATCGGACGACACCGTACGAATATATCGACAAGGGCCCCAGCGACTGGATGAGTCGCCACTTCTTTTCCGGTGGCATCATGCCGAGCGCCGATCTGCCGCTCCTGTTCCCCGAGCACCTCAACATCGAGAAGCGCTGGCAATGGAACGGGATGCATTACGCCAGGACCTGCAGGGCCTGGCTCGAGCTGATGGATAGTCGCCGCAGTGTGATCATGCCGATTCTTGAAGACACTTACGGGCGGACGGATGCCGGCCGCTGGTGGATGCGCTGGCGGATGTTCTTCATGGCCTGCGAAGAGCTGTTCCGCTTTAACAAGGGCGAGGAATGGTTCGTCAGTCATTACCGCTTCAAGAAGGTCGGTGCCTGACATGAACATGCTGCTAAACTTTGCTGCCTTTCAAATAGGCTGGTTCTCATCGGTGCTCGGTGCCGCCCAGCAGATGCCGTGGCTGGGGCCGGTGGCTTTCTTGCTGGTACTCGCTATCCACCTCGGATTCGCGCGTCGACCACAGTTCGAATTAGGTCTGGTAATTACCTGTGGTGTTATCGGGCTGATGTTCGACAGCGTCCTGGTAGCGGCGGGCTGGGTAACGTACCCGTCGGGCCTTTTCAGCGAGCTGCTGGCGCCTTACTGGATCGTGACCATGTGGATGCTGTTTGGCACGACGCTCAACCTGTCCATGCGATGGTTAAAAGGTCGCCCGCTGTTGGCCGCCTTGCTCGGTGCTATTGGCGGGCCCGCATCCTACGTCGCCGGCCAAAAGCTGGGCGGCATCGTATTCCTTGAGTTTGTTCCGGCAATAATCGCGCTCGCTGTTGGCTGGGCCGTTTTCATGCCGATCCTGATGGCGCTGGCCGAGCGTTTCGACGGCATGTCAGACAAACTGGAGCCACAAATAGTCAGCAGGGGTGAACTGTCATGAACAAAATCTGGAAACTTCTACTAACAACTGGCCTGGCTGTTGTACTCAGCGCCTGCGCCTCTCGGGGACCCGAAATGAAAACTGTTGAATACGTTGATCTCGAGCGTTTCATGGGCAGCTGGTATGTGATTGCAAACATCCCGACGTTCCTGGAGAAGGGCGCACACAATGCCGTCGAGACTTATGAACTCGATGATGATGGCTCCATCATGACGACGTTCACATTTCGCAAGGACAGCTTCGATGGCGAGGAAAAGGAATTCAATCCACGTGGATTCGTCAAGGACGAAACGACGAATGCTCTCTGGGGAATGCGGTTCGTCTGGCCTATCAAGGCCGACTATCGGATCGTGTACCTGGACGATGACTACTCGCAGACAATTATCGGGCGCCAGAAGCGCGACTTTGTCTGGATCATGGCGCGTACGCCGACAATCAGCGATACCGACTTCGAGATGCTAATGCAGCGTTCCGCGGACCTCGGTTACGACGTATCGAAAATCGAGCGCGTTCCACAACGGTGGTAAGACGCGTTACGTCGACCAGGGGGAGTAAATGCGCATTGCAGTTATAGGGAGCGGTATCGCGGGCAACGTCGCCGCATACAAGCTGCGGCAGAAATACGACATCACCGTCTACGAGGCGGCAGGCTATGTCGGTGGCCACACGAATACCATCGACGTTCGCGAAGGTGACCGCACCCTGGCGGTGGACACGGGATTTATTGTGTTCAACGACCGCACGTACCCTAATTTCACCAAGTTGCTTGAGGAAATTGGTCAGGCCTGGCAGGACAGTGAGATGAGTTTTAGTGTCCAGAAACCCGGCGGTCGACTCGAGTACAGCGGGTCCTCTCTCAATGGCCTGTTTGCACAAAGAACAAACCTGGTGCGCCTTTCTTTTCACCGCATGGTGAAAGACATCCTGCGTTTTAACCGGGAGGCGTTTATCGACATCAATAAATCGAAGCGCGCGCTGTCCGTGGGCGAGTACCTTGCCGAGAGTAAATACGGCAGGGAGTTTCGCAACGATTACCTGGTGCCGATGGCCGCTGCGATCTGGTCGGCAGATACCGGTGCGGTGCTGCAGATGCCGGCAGAATTCCTGGTCCGCTTTTTCAAGAACCACGGCCTGTTACAGCTTGATAACCGGCCCCAGTGGCGTGTGATCAAAGGTGGCTCGCGCGAATACGTCAGGAGACTTGTGCACGGGCATCGGGATCGCATTCGCCTCAACTCGCCGGTGCGATCGATCGCGCGCGTGCCCAACGGCGTTGAGATTACGACGGCGGAGGGTGGCCACGAATGGTATGACCATGTGTTCGTCGCTTGTCACAGCGATCAGGCACTGGCCATGCTGGCAGAGCCCACAGCCGTCGAGCGGGAAGTGCTCGGCGCAATTCGCTACCAGGACAACGAGGCAATTCTGCACACCGATACGGCGGTGCTGCCCAGTCGCAAACGGGCATGGGCGGCCTGGAACTACTTCGTGCCCCGGAATCACCGGAGCCATGTCGCCGTGTCCTACAATATGAATATATTGCAGGGTCTTGAGTCCGGGAACACTTATGTCGTTACACTGAATGACGATTCGCGGATTGCGCAGGACAAGATCATACGGCGCATCGAGTACCAGCACCCGATACTGAATCGCGAGGCCGTGGCCGCACAACGGCGCCAGGCCGAGGTCAACAACGATCGCATCTATTATTGCGGCGCGTACTGGCAGAACGGGTTTCATGAAGACGGCGTAGTCAGTGCGCTCAAAGCGATTTCGCACTTCGAGGAGAGGCTTGAGCATGCAGAGCTGCATCTACGAAGGGCAGGTTAGACACTCCCGCAAGGAGCCCGTGTTGCACCGGTTTCGCTACCGGGTGTTCATGATGTACCTGGACCTGGCTGAGCTACCGAAGCTGTTCGACAAGCGCTGGTTCTGGTCAGTCAAGCGGCCGGCGATCGCGCGCTTTCGCCGCGCTGATCACGTTGGGCCGGAGGATCAGCCTCTCGACGAGTCGGTCAGGGATCTTGTCGAAAACGAGACTGGCGTCAGGCCGGACGGCCCGATCAGGCTGCTCACGAACCTCAGTTACTTTGGCTACTGCATTAACCCGGTGAGCTTCTACTATTGTTTCGCGGCAGACGGCTCGACGTTGGAGGCAATCGTGGCGGAGGTGACGAATACGCCGTGGGGTGAGCGCGACATGTACGTACTATCGCGTCGGAACAATATCGGTACTAACACCGCCTGGCGCTTCCAGCCGGCCAAGAAAATGCACGTCTCGCCATTCATGGGCATGGATATCGACTACGACTGGTGCTTCACGCATCCCGGAGAACGGGCCACGGTTTTCATGGCCAACTCGAAGGCAGGCCAGCGATTTTTTGACGCCGCGATGACGATGCGTCGCACGGAAATAAGCTCGGCCTCGCTGGCCCGGGTGTTGGTTGCCTTTCCATTTATAACGGTTAAAATCGTTTCGGCTATTTACTGGCAGGCGCTGCGTCTGTGGCTCAAGCGCTGCCCATTTTACGTTCACCCGGGCAAGAAGAAATCCGTCGCGGTGCAATGAGCATGAAGCCAGTTTCCATCAGTGCATCAGAGTTCCTCGAGAAGAGGCAAAAGCCAACAGGGCTCGACAGGCTGGCCAGGCGCATCGTGCGGGGTCGCCTGTCAGCAATCGAATCAGGCATGATCACGCTCGTCGAAGGCAATGAAAGCGAGACATTCGGCAACGCGGTTGCGAGCTTTCCGCTGGCTGTCGTCATCCAGGTGCATTCTCCGGCTTTTTACAGCGACATTGCATTCGGCGGGTCAGTTGGCTCGGGAGAATCCTATATCCACGGCACCTGGGAATGTGATGACCTGGAATCGCTCGTGCGCATCCTGCTGCGCAATCGCGAGGTCCTTGATGATATCGACTCGGGAACCGCTCGTCTGACGCGGCCGCTCGCCAGGCTCTTTCACTGGATGAACAAGAACACACGTCGGGGTAGTCGTCGCAATATTGCTGCGCATTACGATCTTGGCAACGATTTTTATCGGCTCTGGCTCGATAAGCAAATGATGTATTCGAGCG
>Ga0316201_10002478_pt1 | contig 13147 bp, 12 predicted proteins | sample CS6wburrow_MG_FD_204516 | JGI IMG/M metagenome (GOLD analysis project Ga0316201, IMG submission 204516) | Coastal sediment microbial communities from Delaware Bay, Delaware, United States - CS-6 worm burrow | ecosystem: Environmental > Aquatic > Marine > Coastal > Sediment | place: USA... | reverse complement strand
CCGGCAAGAACGCTACGGTAGTGGTCTACTGTTCTATTGGAGTACGCTCTGAAAAGATTGGAAAAAAATTGATGGCAATGGGATATACCGATGTGAAGAACCTGGCAGGAGGTATTATTCAATGGAAGAATAAAGGCCAAACTGTAGTAGATAGTTTTGGAAATGAAACCGATAAAATACACACGTATAACAGATTATTTGGGTTGCTCTTGAACAAGGGCAAAAAGGTATATGGTCCTGAAAACAACTAAAGATGAAAGACCCACAAAACAACCTACTTATAATCTTTACCCGTAACCCGGAACTGGGAAAATGCAAAACAAGATTGGCTGCTACCGTGGGCGACGAAACTGCCCTTGCCATTTATATCTTTTTGTTAAGGCATACCGAAATGGTGACCGCACCCCTTGAAGTTGATAAAGAAGTGCATTATTCGGACCGCATAGGAGAAGATGATCTGTGGGACCCCGAGGTTTACAAAAAGAAAATGCAATGGGGAGATGAACTCGGTACGCGCATGCACCATGCGATACATGCGGGGTTCAAGGCAGGCTACAAGCGGGTCATCCTTATTGGATCTGATCTGTACGACCTAACTACTCAGGACCTGGAGGAAGCCTTCGACGCACTGCATACCAATGAGGTGGTTCTGGGACCCGCCGAAGATGGTGGCTACTATCTTCTTGGAATGACGCACCTCATACCTGAGGTTTTTAAAAACAAAGCCTGGGGTACCGCTTCGGTACTTAAGGATACCTTGGCCAATCTTACGGATATAAACACCCACCTCCTCGCAACTAAAAACGATGTAGATGTGCTGGAAGATATTAGAGATACGCCAGCCTTTCAAACTTTTTTAAACAAACAATGATGACGCAAGAACAATTAAACGAATCCACTGAATTTTTACAAAACAAAGGATTTGATACCCCTGAGATAGGTATTGTGTTGGGAACTGGTCTTGGTAAACTTGTAGATGAGTTGCAAGATCCTATAACAGCTCATTACCATAACATTCCATTTTTTCCCTTGGCAACGGTAGAATTTCATTCCGGAAAACTGGTTTTTGGTACTATGGAGGGCAAAAAAGTAGTGGTGATGCAAGGACGTTTTCATTTATATGAAGGATACGAATTTTCAGATGTTACCTACCCCATTAGGGTTATGAGGCAACTGGGGATACAAAATCTTTTTATATCTAATGCCGCCGGGGCTATTAATCTCAACTTTCAAAAGGGCGATATTATGCTGATTGAAGATCATATGAACCTGCAGGGAGGGTCTCCGCTTGCTTTTAAAAATGTAGCAAAATTTGGGGATAGGTTTGTAGATATGAGTGCCCCCTATGACCCGGAAATGTGCCTGGCTATTGAAGAAATTGCAAATCGGGAAAACATTTCCTTACAGAAGGGTGTATACGCTGCAGTAGTTGGCCCACAATTGGAAACCAAGGCCGAATACCGGATGCTAAAGACACTTGGAGCAGATGCTGTTGGAATGAGTACGGTGCCCGAAGTAATTATTGCCAATCATTTACGACTACCTGTGATAGCGGTCTCTGTTTTAACAGATGAATGCGACCCGGATAATCTAAAACCTGTTAATATTGCAGAGATTATTGAGGTAGCTGAAACAACCGAACCAAAGATGATCACATTATTCACAGAACTAATAAAAGCCATATGAGTTATTTAGAAGCAACAAACGATTTGTACAAGCAAGCAGCCCTTACCCCGGACGTGGGTCTGTGTTGTACAACCAATCCCGTATGGCAATTACCGGGCCTATCGATCCCTACTATTATGCAGGAGATGAACTATGGCTGTGGGAGTACCGTTTCTGCCTCGGACCTTGTAAACAATCCACGTGTATTGTATGTAGGCGTTGGTGGTGGTATGGAACTGTTGCAGTTTGCTTATTTCTCTCGCCAGCCGGGAGGAGTAACCGGGGTAGATGTCGTAGATGAAATGCTCGAAGCTTCGAAAAAGAATTTCCGTATCGCTGAAGAAGAAAATTCATGGTTTAAAAGTGAGTATATAAATCTGGTTAAAGGAGATGCCTTAAACTTGCCCATTGAAAATGAAAGTATGGATGTGGCCGCTCAAAACTGCCTTTTTAATATTTTTAAAGCGGAAGACCTGAAAAAAGCCGTTGCAGAAATGTATAGGGTGCTAAAACCACATGGCAGATTAGTAATGAGCGATCCCGTATGCGAACAACCCATGAATGATACGTTACGTAACGATGACCGGCTTAGAGCCTTGTGCTTAAGTGGCAGCATTCCGATAAAAGACTACGTAAAAGTACTTACTGATGCAGGATTTGGAACTATCGAAATACGGGCACGAAAATCGTACCGCGTGCTAACGCCAAACCACTATCCGACAGACGAACTGGTCCATATAGAATCAATCGAAATAGCCGCTATTAAAGACCCCATGCCACCAGACGGCCCTTGTGTTTTTACAGGTAAAACAGCCATATATTATGGAGGTGAACCGTATTTAGATGACAAGAATGGACATGTATTGGTACAAAACCAACCACTGGCAGTATGTGATAAAACAGCTGCAGCTTTGGCCCAGGTTTCTGACCAGATACATATCAGTGAGAGCACCTATCATTATGATGGAGGCGGTTGCTGCTAATTAATGCCCCCATGTAAGGTTGCGTTTATGTAAGGATATGCCTGTTATCACTACCAACCTAGTATGCAAGTATCGTTTATTATGAAATATCTGGTCCTTTTTCTGGTATGGTTGAATGCCAATCCAATAGCCCCTGCAGCTGCAGGTACTGCCCCTAATCACAAGGCCTGGGAGCTATTGTTACAAGAATTTGTAAATGACAAGGGCGATGTGGCTTATGCCCGTTTTAAGACCCGCGAAAAAAATCTTACCCAGTATCTGGATTATTTGGCGGAGCATGCCCCAGCCACCACATGGACACGGAACGAAACCCTGGCATATTACATCAATATCTACAATGCCGCTACAATAGCCCTGATCCTGGAACACTACCCTACGGAAAGTATACGGGATATCTGGCGCCCCTGGGGACAAGATAGGGTGCGTATTGGAGACAAGACCATTTCATTAGGTGATATAGAGCACAAGATCTTGCGTAAAATGAACGAACCTCGTATTCATTTTGCAATCAATTGTGCGTCTTTTTCCTGCCCTAAATTAAAGAACGAAGCCTATACAGCAGACAAACTCGAAGCACAATTACACTCAGCCACAGTTGATTTTATAAACGACCCAACCAGGAATATCATATCCCGGAATAAGTTAGAATTATCTGCAATATTTAAATGGTACAAAACCGATTTTACAGGAAAGAATACGCTCATCAACTATATACAACCCTACACCAAGCTGAGGTTAGCAGCAGATGCTAAAATAACCTACCTTTCATACGACTGGCGCCTTAATGAAAGTAAATAAATCCTTTATAATAAGTATTATAATTCCTGTTTTTAATGAGGAAGAGACTATTGGCTCTCTCTTGCAACATCTGGAACAACAGGCTGCCCATAAGGAGGCCATGGAAGTTCTGGTTATAGATGGAGGTAGTAGCGATGCCACGGTTCAGATCGCCGAAGCACATGGGGCTACCGTAATGTCATCAGAAAAGGGCAAGGCGAAGCAAATGAACCTGGGAGCACGGTATGCAAAAGGCACTATCCTGTATTTTTTACATGCAGATACTTTTCCGCCGGCACACTTCGATACTGCCATTACCACGGCCGTGGAAAAAGATGAGAAAGCAGGTTGTTTTCGGTTACAGTTTAATAGCCCCAGCCGGTTCTTGTTGTTCTTTTCTTGGTTTACTCGTTTCAATATTCCTTTATGTCGCGGAGGAGACCAGTCGCTCTTTATTACCAAAAACCTTTTTAAAAAAATGGGAGGTTTTAATGATTCGTATCGCATTTATGAGGATAACGAATTTATAGGGAGACTTTACCGCCAGGCTTCTTTTACTGTCTTGCCTTTAAAAGTGCTTACTTCTGCTCGGAAATATGAAGTAAATGGGACATGGACCTTACAATATCACTTTACCGTTATACATTTAAAAAAATTCCTCGGTTCCCCGCCAGAGAAATTATATGCTTATTACAGCAAAAATATTCAATCTCAAATGTAGTTACTGGGATTCAAAATCTGACACTACCCCTTCCGTGATCCATTTTGCCAGTGCCTGCCTATTATCAGGATCAAGAATGCGGCGTTGGTCCTTTTTGTTTTTTATATTCCCAATTTCTATGTAAGTCATGGCGGGTAAGGTATTCTTCACCAGATACAAATTACTTCGATCCGAAAAAGTACCCGTATACTTCCTATTGGGCTGGTACTCTTTATATTTTTTGGTAAACGTATTATGAATGTTCTCAGCAAGGCGTTTTCCATTCTTACTTTTCTCGTGGTGATAAAAGAAGACATCTATATTTTGTCCTTTCCCTCTACTATCCACATGAGTTACCAACAACCGCTGGTAGCTGCCTTTGTTTTCCAGATACAACTTATTTACGGCGGTAACCCGTTGTTTTAACCGGGCTACTTGATTCAATGGGATCTTTTGTTCTGGAAAGACCACCTCATCGCGGTCTATCTCCAAAGCCTTTTCATTGCGTATTCCATCATCAGAATCGCGCACAATAATATATACCTTAGCGCCATGTGATAGTAATTCCTTTGCAAGACGCAGGGTCACATCATAGGCATATTCATCTTCAGCAATGGTAACATTTTTATAGGTTTCTACTGCCCCCGGATCGGGACCCCCGTGGCCAGAGATCAGGTAATAAATAGCCCCATCCAAGCGTGTGCTTTTGGGATGAACCAAAGATGCTTCTTCTCCAAAAATAGGATACCGTGTACCTTCCTCCTCCGTGTCCGAAATCACAGGAACAACACTATCTGTTGGTACTGGCAGGTAGTACCGCACGCCTTCGTACAAATGTTTCCCTTCTCTGATATTCTCCTTATTTAATGCCAGGAAATCCTGGTAATGCTGAGACGGGTCTATGCCTTGTTTCCGTAACAGGGAAAAGATACCATCCCCTTTCTCTGCAACCACAATTGCAAGGGAATCTTGCCCATAGGTGGCAGTGAGTGCAATAGTCGTAAATAAGAGAAATAGGTAGAAGCGCATTATTAGGGCCATATATTAATATAATTTATAAAAGGTCTTTATGATCTCTTGGGCAGGTTTGTTCTGAGGGGTAAACCTGTTATCCCCCAGGCCACCTGCCTTATCGTGGTTTATAAACCATTTCCAGACAAATCCGCCGGCAAACCAATCTTCGTTCCAAAAGGCCTCAAAAATGGCTTTCTTGGCATTTACCTGCCCTATCAGATTTACATCTTCTTCACTGCGATCTACCAACCAGGGTTTTTTGGCGGTATAATTCATGCTCCGGTATCCAAATTCTGTAAAAAGCACTGGCCTGTCAACATTCTTGGAAATGACGGCTATTTTTTCTTTCCAAGGTTTCCAGGCAGTAGTCAATGATTCCACTGTAGGTGTTTTTTCTTCCGATAAAGGAAAATAAGCATCGATGCCTATAAAATCGAGAGAAGCCCAAAAAGGGGTCCTGACATACTCATCCCAATTGGCTGCATAGGTAAGTTGCCCTTTATAGGTAGTTCGTATTTTTTGTATAAGTTGTGTCCAGAATTCGGGTCGGTGCTTTACAAATTGTTCCAGTTCTGTTCCAATACAAAAAATCTCGGCATGTGTCTCTTCTGCCAATGCCGCATACGTAAGGATAAATCCTTCATAGGAGTTTTCCAGTTCCTTCCAGGCTTCTTCAGATTCCATTTTAAGTCCTCCCGTAAAAACACCCCGCCATATCCATATCTGGGGTTTCAACATTACCTTCACCTTGTTCTTATGCAACAATTCTATGTATTGCTTAGCTCCCACCTTGGTTTCTCCAAACCATTGTCTGTCTGTATTATAAATAATATTGGGAGACGATAGGTCGCGCAAAAATCCAAAAGGCATTACTGCAGCGTGGTCTGCATACAGTTCCTTAATGGGTTGTATATGCTCTTGCCGTACCTGATCTCTGGAAGCAACAAAGCTCACTCCATTGATCTTGGCTAATTGTTGGCTGCTGCATGAAAGTTGCAGCAAGACAAACATAAATAACGCGCTCTTTTTCATGTATTTACATCAGATGATGCTCAAAATTACACTTTTTAGCAATATGAGAAATCATAAACCTCTGTTAAGTTCTTATATTTAGGACGACCTAATAAGCACTAATCCAATAACTTCTATGGAAACTATTGTAATCATCGGTAATGGAATCTCGGGCGTTACTGCTGCCCGTCATATTAGGAAATTATCGGATAAACGCATCATCATCATTTCTGCAGAAAGTCAGTATTTCTTTTCCAGAACTGCTCTTATGTATGTTTATATGGGCCATATGAAGTTTGAGCATACCCAGCCCTATGAAAATTGGTTCTGGAAAAAAAACAGGATAGAGTTAGTACATGGTTATGTAACAAAGGTAGACCATGCCAATAAAAAAGTGGTATTGAAAAATGCACAGGAAGTACCTTATGATAAACTTATCATTGCAACCGGTTCTAAACCAAATAAATTTGGTTGGCCGGGCCAAGATCTTAAAGGGGTTCAGGGGTTGTATTCCAAACAGGAATTAGAGCAGCTCCAAAAAGACGCTCCTAACAAAGAAGCTTGTAAGCGGGCAGTTATTGTTGGCGGTGGGCTTATTGGAATAGAATTAGCAGAGATGCTTCGAAGCAGGGATATCCCCGTTACCTTCCTGGTCCGTGAAAGCAGTTTTTGGAATGGTGTGTTGCCGGAAGGAGAATCCCAAATGATCAATGAACATATTAGAGAACACCATATAGATCTTCGTTTAAGCACCAATTTAGTAGAAATTCTGTCGGATAAGAACGGAAGGGCCAAAGCCGTAGTAACAGACAAGGGAGACACCATTGAATGCAATGTGGTGGGCCTTACTGCAGGAGTCACCCCGAACATAGATTTTCTGAAGGATTCTGGGATCCAAATAGGCAGAGGCCTAAAGGTAAATCGGTACCTGGAGACCAATATCCCGGATGTGTATGGGATTGGGGACTGTGCCGAGCAGCACCAATCTATAGGGAAAAGGCGCGCCATTGAAGCGGTGTGGTATACGGGCAGAATGATGGGTGAAACGGTGGCACAGACCATATGCGGCAATAGGATCGAATATAAACCAGGGCACTGGTTTAATTCAGCAAAATTTCTCGATATAGAGTATCAAACCTATGGCTGGGTGTTTAGCAATCAAAATAAAAAAGACTATGAGGCTCATTTCCACTGGAGGCATCCTAAGGAATTTATCTGTATCACCATAGCCTATCATAAGGAAACCAACTTATTCCTGGGCATTAACACCTTTGGGATTCGAATGCGGCACGAGATCTTTGACCGCTGGTTAACAGAAGGAAGAACATTGGATGAAGTAATGGAGCATTTGAAGGATGCAAATTTTGATCCGGAATTCTACGCCAAGTATGAAGATGCTATTGTGGCCCACTACAATGCGGTACAGGGAACCAATATTACTCCGAAGAAAAAGAGTTGGAAACGCATATTTCAAAACGCATAAGCAGATCAGCATTTTATGAAAGCAATAAAAAATAGTGGTCTCGTAATCTTTCTCATCGGATTGGGAATCTTTACCTCGTTAACGGTCATAGGGACGTTTACCTTAACCCAAGCAGATTTTGATCAGGTTGTAGCCGATAGTCGTATTAAAAGTGAATTGTTTATAGAGGCAATGAATACTGAGGTGGTAGGGAAGCAATTTGATGGGATGATGGCGCTTTCTCCAAAAGTGACAAAAGCACTAAACATTGCAAACACTCAACACCGAAAAAACAAGGAATACAAAAAAGTCATCTATTCCAATCCCCACGATATGGCTGCCACGATTGGGAAAAAGGCCGGCAGTGGTTTTATAACCAATAATAAGGGGCTCATGTGGTTCTTGACTTTTGGTCTGGGAATTATTGGCGCCCTCCTTTTTATTCTTCCAAATGTGATCTTACTGGGGCCTAAAGGAATAAAAAACAATGGGGTATATCATGAAAACTCGACGAATCGAGGGTGGATAGCCTGGTTGGTTTTTGTCTTTCTGGTGTCGTTCTACCTTATCCTCTATTTTAGATCAGAATATGCCGTTAACTGGACGTATCTCGTTGACCCTATTAGTGAAAGTCTTAGTGGGAACCCTGCCGGGCATTGGTTTGTTTATGGTTTTATGTATTGTGTGGTAATGACGGTAATGGCGGTCCGCATGTATATTAAATACAGGCATAATATCTACCAAATGGTCAGAACCACCTCGGTATTATTTTTCCAGATCATCTTTGCCTTTTTAATTCCGGAGATCATGGTTCGTCTGCGTATGCCGTATTATGATTTTAAAAATGCTTTTCCGCTCGACTATGATTTCTTTTTCCAATGGAATCTAAAATCGTTAATTAACAGTGGAGGTATTGGAATATTCATATTGGTTTGGGGCACTGTCCTCACCTTAGTGATTGTACCCGTAATGGTCTATTTCTTTGGAAAACGATGGTATTGCTCCTGGGTATGTGGTTGTGGAGGCTTGGCAGAAACGCTAGGGGATCCGTACCGGCAACACTCGAGTAAATCGCTCTTTTCATGGAAGGTAGAACGCTGGTTGATTCATGGTGTACTGGTCTTTGCCGTAGGAATGACCCTCATGACTTTATACAGCTTCTTTGGGGAAACAGGTACGGTCCTGGGAATTAAGACATCCGCAGTGCAAAACACTTACAGCATTATGATAGGAGCTGTCTTTGCCGGCGTTATTGGTACTGGTTTCTATCCTATTTTCGGCAATAGGGTGTGGTGTAGGTTTGGGTGTCCTTTAGCTGCTTATCTGGGGTTTGTACAACGCTTTAAATCGCGGTTCAGAATTACTACCAACGGAGGACAATGTATTTCCTGTGGCAACTGCTCTACCTATTGTGAGCAAGGGATAGACGTGCGCGCGTATGCTCAAAAAGGAGAAAACATTGTCCGTTCTAGCTGTGTTGGATGTGGTATCTGCTCGGCGGTATGCCCAAGAGGCGTGTTAAAACTGGAAAACGGACCGGAAAAAGGGCGTATAAATCCTACCCAGGTACTTTTAGGGAACGATGTTGATTTAATAGACCTAGTAAACAATAAATAAGGTACATTCTATTATCTTTGCCGCCGTGAAACAAGACCTATGTATGGTTCCCAAGACACCGGCTCAATGAGAGATATCAGCGTAATTATCCCCGCTTTTAATGAAGCTGATTCCATTGCCAAAGTCATTGCAGACATCCCTGAGGTGGTTTCTGAAATTATTGTAATAGATAATAATTCAACAGACAACACATCGATCGTAGCCACGGCTGCAGGGGCCACCGTCCTGTTCGAACCCCAAAAAGGGTACGGAAATGCCTGTTTAAAAGGCATTAATTATCTAAGCAAACGATCCAATCGCCCCTCTATTGTCGTATTTATGGACGGAGACTATTCGGATTATCCCGAAGATCTTTATGACATAGTGAAACCCATAACAGATGGGAAGGTAGATTTTGTGATTGGAGCACGTGTAAAGGAATTACGAGAAGAGGGCTCCATGACACCTCAGCAGGTCTTTGGAAATTGGTTAGCCACCTTTCTAATGAAAGTGCTGTTTGGAGCCAGGTTTACAGACCTGGGGCCGTTTAGAGCCATTACCTATGAACGGTTGATGGAGCTAGAGATGGCTGATAAAACCTACGGTTGGACCGTAGAAATGCAGTTAAAAGCACTCAAGAGGAAAATAGCATATACCGAAGTGCCAGTGCGTTACAAAAAAAGAATTGGCATATCAAAGGTATCAGGTACTGTAAAAGGCACTATCTTTGCCGGCGTAAAAATATTGAGTTGGATAATTAAATACAGCGTAAAATAAAATGGGTTTAACAATTGCTTATATCGTTATCGGAATTTACAGTATTGCGCTGCTCTTAATTTTCTTTTACAGCCTTGCGCAATTAAACTTATTGGTAAACTACCTGGGATTTAAAAAGAATAACAAGGTTGCACCGAAATTTAATCTTCTCGATCCTAAAGAAATCCCCTTTGTAACTATTCAGCTCCCCATCTATAATGAAGAGTATGTTATGGAACGCTTGTTAGACAATATTTCAAAAATTGCCTATCCTACAAGCAAGCTCGAAATTCAAGTGCTAGACGATTCTACGGATGATTCGGTACACGATACAGCAAAGCGTATTGCCGCTTTGCAAGAAACAGGACTCGATATTCAACACATACGAAGAGAAGATCGCCAGGGATATAAGGCCGGCGCTTTAAAAGAAGGATTGAAAATTGCCAAAGGAGATTTTATTGCCATTTTTGATGCCGACTTTCTTCCCGATCCCGACTGGTTAAAGAAGACCGTTATCTATTTTAAGGATGAAGAAATTGGTGTTGTGCAAACTCGTTGGGGACATATAAACCGCGATTATTCTACTTTAACACGTATCCAGGCTTTCGCCCTCGATGCCCATTTTACATTGGAGCAAGTAGGTCGTAATGCTAAAGGACATTTCATTAATTTTAATGGAACCGCAGGTATTTGGCGTAAAGAATGTATTCTCGATGCCGGAAACTGGGAAGGAGATACCTTAACAGAAGATCTGGATCTTAGTTACCGTGCACAATTAAAAAACTGGAAATTTAAATACCTAGAAGATGTAGAGACCATGGCAGAATTACCTGTGGTCATAAGCGCAGCGCGTTCACAACAATTTCGTTGGAATAAAGGGGGGGCCGAAAACTTTAGAAAAACGGTTGTGAATTTAGTTACTGCCAAAAACGTTCCTTTTAAGACCAAGTTTCATGGAGTAATGCATTTATTAAATAGCTCCATGTTCCTTTTTGTATTTCTGGTAGCGCTCTTAAGTATTCCTATGCTGTACATTAAGAACAGCTATGGACATCTGGGGTGGATCTTTGAAGCCACCAGTTTTTTTATTGTCTCAACCATCATTCTTTTTGTCTGTTATTGGTTTACCTATAAAAGTATTCAGGGGAGTAGTTTTGATAATTTTGTAGACTACATCAAATTATTCTTTACGTTCTTTTCCGTAGCACTAGGATTCTCTTTGCACAATACAGTCGCTGTTCTGGAAGGACATATGGGAAAACGCAGCGAGTTTGTGCGTACTCCAAAATTTAATATTAATAATCTTACAGATAGCTGGAAAGGCAATAAATACCTGGTCACCAAATTGTCTCCCAATATGATATTGGAATTTGCCTTGATGATCTATTTTCTTTTTGGTATGTACAGTGCCATTCCGTTGAATGATTTTGGGTTGTTCCCTTTTCATTTTATGTTATTTCTAGGATTTGGTTTTGTTTTCTTTAAATCGCTTACAGCTAAAGCATAGTTATAGAATTAGTAGTTTTTTTAGCCCCACCTACTATAGATAAGAGCCACTTTCTCAGGAACGTGGTTCTTTGATTTTATTACCAATATTCCTCAATTTTTCGGTTATTTGCAGTAAATCAATCTGGCCTGGTCATGACCAATCTAATACGAACGTATTGGAAACTTCACAGAATTTCAATCTTACTTACATTGTTGTGCATTGGGTTTTACTACACTTTTGCGTATCATTTAGACCGTGCCGATTTCGTAAAACTTTGTAGTCTTTTTGCCGCTTTGTTCTTTCTGTGTTATAAATTAATTCAGTTTGAGAAATGGAACTTCAAGTTTTTACTGGTCCTGGGAATACTATTTCGGTTAGTTTTCCTGTTCGCTATACCCAATCTCTCACAGGATTTTTATCGTTTTATTTGGGATGGCAACTTGTTTGTGCTAGGCATAAATCCTTACCTGTTTTTTCCCAATGACCTGCTGGCAAACGGAAACATCCTTATCCCTCATGCTCAGGAACTTGTAGAAGGCATGGGTGTCCTAAGCGCCAAGAACTACAGCAATTATCCTCCGCTTAACCAATTGCTTTTTGGGATTGCCTCATGGTTTGGAGAAGGCCATATCATGGGATCATTAATTGCTATGAGATTAATGATCATCACAGCCGACATAGGTATTTTCTTCTTTGGCAGAAAGTTGCTAAAGTCAGTGAACAGATCCCCACACCTTATCTTCTGGTATTTTTTAAATCCGTTGGTGATTATAGAATTAAGTGGAAATGTTCACTTTGAAGGTGTAATGCTGGCTTTCTTTGTCTGGGGGCTGTGTCTTTTAGCTAGTAAAAAATGGGTGCCTGCAGCCTTATTAATGGCAGCAGCTATATCTATAAAATTAATCCCGTTGATTTTTATGCCACTCTTCTTTAAACACCTTGGAATTAAGAAGGGATTTCTGTTTAATCTCCTGGCAATGGCCGCACTGCTGTTAACATTACTTCCGTTTTATTCATCAGAATTTCTTAGTCATTACTCGGCAACCATTTCTTTATGGTTCTATAATTTCGAATTTAATGCCAGTATCTATAATATAGTAAAAGAACTGGCGATACAGTTCGAAGCCAAGCCATGGGAACTGATAAAAGTCTATGGAAAAATTACCCCTATCATTATGATTGGCCTGGTGGTTATACTAACATTATTCAGAAATAACCGCACGCTTTCCTCATTGCTGCATACCATGCTCATTATTCTAACAGCCTATTTTTTCCTTGCTTCTACCGTACACCCCTGGTATCTTATATTCTTACTGATCTTAGGAATATATTCGGATTATAGATACCCCTTAGTATGGTCTGCAGTGGTAGTCATGAGCTATGCAGCCTATGCAAATCCAGAATTTAAAGAGAATTTATGGCTGTTAACATTTGAATATTTAGTGGTATTTGGATTCCTTTTGTATGAATCTTTCAAATTAAGAGGTTATAAATCTTTAATTTCGAAAAATGTAGGCGTACATGAGGATAATTCAATTTAATTTGTACTTTTGGATTTCATGCAAACGATAGCACACATATCTTTTACTTCAGGAATAGCCACTTTGGCCAATTCATTTGTGCCCGCTCGTCGCCGCCCGTAAGGGTGTTCTTCTACTATGGAAATAGGTGAGTCCATTTCCGCTTCGATCTAC
>Ga0316201_10002477_pt1 | contig 13147 bp, 11 predicted proteins | sample CS6wburrow_MG_FD_204516 | JGI IMG/M metagenome (GOLD analysis project Ga0316201, IMG submission 204516) | Coastal sediment microbial communities from Delaware Bay, Delaware, United States - CS-6 worm burrow | ecosystem: Environmental > Aquatic > Marine > Coastal > Sediment | place: USA... | reverse complement strand
ATGGGTTCGAGGTGGAACTGCACTGGGACCTGGCCCCTCGACCGGAAGGTTTCCGATTCGATCCTGCCGCGTTTCTCAATCGGTCGGTGCTGCACCACCGTGAGGGAGCGCCGCCGGTGCGGGTGCCTTCGCCGGAGCACATGGTGCTGCACCTGGCAGACCAGGTTCGCGAGGACTCCTTCTCGAAGCTCAAGCGGCTCCTCGATATCGACCGCGTGGTCGCCACCGCCGTGGCTTCCGGCCACGACATGGACTGGGACTACCTGGCGCGACAGGCCCGGCAGGGCGGCCACCAGGCGGTCCTGGGACTCGCGCTTCAGCTCTCCCGTCGCCTGCTCGACACGCCGGTACCGACGGAGGCGGTTCAATGCCTGAAGGTCGATCCGCTCGTCCGCACCCACATCGCCCTGCTGCGGCCCGAGGCCTTCGTCCTGACCCAGCAGGCGTTCAGAAGCACGGTGGCTCGCCGGGCTCTGCACTTGTGGCTCCAGCCCGGCTGGGGCACCCGGGCACGCTGGGCTCGTCGGATCATCCGAGGCAGCACGAATTCGATGGCGCATGTCTACTCGGCGCGGCGCGGTGTCGTGATTAGCCAGAGCGTCGCGGCCAGGACGCGGCGCGCGTGGAGCCTGGTGAAGGTGGGGGCCTACCACGGTCTGCTCTACCTCGCTGCCGTGGGCACCGTCATCTCGAGACCATCTGCGGAGCGAGGCTCCTTCTGGCCCGCGCGGCACGCGCGCTTCCGACAACAGCCCCGCTTCAAGAAAGGAATCCCGTGGATTTCCCCGGCAAACACTACCTCGTAAGCCTGTTTCGCCGGAGGAAGGGCCTTCTCTTCCGGTTCCTGGCCACGACAGTCGCCACGTCGCTGCTGTCGATGGCGGCGATCCTCCTCATCCGGGAGTTCCTGGATGGGGTGCTGGGCAACGGAGGCGGGATGGCCGCCTGGGTCGCGACCGCGTTCGGCCCCACTGCGGCGCTGTGGTTCGTCGCGGCCCTGCTGATCGCTACGTACGTGACGAGCAGTCTGGTGACCTTCGACAATCAGGTCACACAGCAGCGAATCGTGAAAGTGCTGGAACTCGGCATGATGGAGCGGCTGATCCGGCACATTCTCGGTCTCTCCGTGCCGTTCTTCGATCGCCAGAGCCATGGCGACATCATCCAGGCCATCCGGACCGACGTGTCGCAGCTCCGGACCGTGGTCCTGGCTATGGCCCGTTTCGTACTCAACACGTGCATGGTGGTGGCCCTGTTCGGGGCTGCGCTGCTGCTCAGTGTGCGTCTCACGCTCTGGTCGCTCGTGGTCCTGCCGCTCGCCGTGATCCCGATCGTGCTGACGGCGCGGCGCATACTCGCCCGCTCGTTCGCCGTCAGGCGGACTGGCTACGTGCTGTACGATGTGATCTTGCAGCTGTTGCAGGGTATCCGGGTCATCAAGGTGTTCCAGGGAGAGGAAGCCGAAGCCAACGCGGCCGTGGAGAAGGGCAGAGCGTACTTCGATCAGCTGATCGAGATGGTACGCGTACGCTCGCTGGCTTCCGTGTACCTGGGGTCGCTTTCTGGCCTGGGCATCGTCGTGGTGATCGTGGTCGGAGGCTTCGACGTAATGAATGGTCGCCTCGAATGGCCCTCCCTGCTCGCCTTCCTGATGGCGCTTCGTTCGATCCACGGTCCGTTGAACCAGGTCAACGCCACGTACGTGACGGTGAAGAACAACGCGGCGGCCGTTCAGCGGATAGGAGAGATTCTGGATGCACAGCCCGAGGTGATGGACGTTCCGGGCGCCAGGCCCCTGGAGGGGAGGCCCAGGACCGTGCGCTTCGATGAAGTCTCCTTCTCCTACGAGGACGAACCGGTCCTCGAGGGCGTGTCCTTCGAAGTCGACGCTGGGGAGACGATCGGAATCGTCGGTCCCTCGGGGGCCGGGAAGACGACGCTGCTCAACCTCATCGCGCGATTCTACGACCCGTCGTCCGGTCGCGTTCTGCTGGACGGCCGCGACCTCCGCGACATTCGACTCTCGGATCTCTACGACAGGATCGCCGTGGTCACACAGGAACCGTTCCTGTTCTCTGCGTCGGTTGCCGACAACATCGCGTTCGGCCGGGAAGGTGCCTCCCGCGAGGAAATCGTCGCCGCTGCCAGGGCGGCCGGGATCGACGAAGAGATTCAGGCCTTGCCGGACGGCTACGACACGTTGATCGGGATCGGTGGACACGGTCTCTCCGGCGGACAGGCCCAGCGGGTGTCGATTGCCCGGGCCTTGCTCAAGGACGCTCCCATACTGCTGCTGGACGAAGCCACCTCGAGTCTCGATTCGATCTCGGAAGTGCGGGTTCAGAAGGCCATCGATCGCCTGATGGAAGGCCGCACCACGTTCATCGTGGCGCACAGGCTCTCCACGCTGCGCAACGCCGGCAAGCTCGTGGTCCTGGATGCCGGGCGTGTCGCGGGTGTCGGTTCGCACGATGACCTGCTTCGGCAGTGCCCGCTGTACGTAGAGTTGTGGGGGGCTCAAAACGTGGCCGGCCATGCAGACGCCACGGTGCCGCCAGCCTCGGGCCGTCCCATCCCGATCACGGCAGTACGGTAAGGAGGTCGGTATGAGACTCGTATTCCTTCAGGAGACGTTCTGGCCTTCGGTCGGCGGTATACAGGTTCTCAGCAAACGGGCCCTCGTCCGGCTTCGGCAGAGAGGCTACGAGCCCGCGGTCATTACGACCTTTGCCGGCGAGGATGTACCCGAGCGGGATGAAGTGGAGGGGATCCCCGTGTATCGACTTCCCCTCCGGCGGGCACTGGAGACCCGGGATCTCGAATCGATCATCCGATGTCGCGCGGAATTCGCCCGGCTGAAGAACGAGCTTCGGCCCGAGATGATCCAACTCAACTTCTCTGGTCCCAGCGGCTACTACCTGCTCGCCGCGGCTGGACCCGACGATCCGCCTCTCGTCATGGCGGTCCGGCATCCTCTGGACAAGATGACCGAGAAAGCGGACAGCCTCGTAAGCCGGCTCCTTCGCGCCTCGACCTGGGTGACTGGAAACTCCCGATCCACCCTTGCCGAGGCGATCGCCGTTGTTCCGGAGATCGAGCCCAGGAGCTCGGTAATCCTCAATGGGCTCAAGGCACCTCAGCAGCTCCCGACGAGACTCTCTTTCGAGCCGCCGGAGCTGCTGTGTCTCGGGAGGCTGGTCTACGACAAGGGATTCCACGTGGCGGTGCAGGCCTTCGCGTCCATCCGGCGTCGATTCCCGGCCGCTCGCCTCACGATCGCCGGAGACGGACCGGAGCGAAGCGCTCTCGAGGCGCAGGCGGAATCGCTCGGCCTCGGTTCGGCCGTGCGATTTACGGGCCTGATCGATCCGGAGGACGTGCCCGAGGTCATGAATCGCGCGTCCGTGGTGCTGATGCCCTCGCGCGAGGAGTCTTTCGGCCTGGTGGCTCTCGAAGCCGGACTGATGGGCCGGCCCGTGATCGCCTCGGACGTGGGTGGTTTGCCCGAGGTCGTCCGCCACGGGGTGACGGGACGCACCGTCCCCAGGGACGATCCCGAATCGCTGGCCACCGCCGCGATCCGCCTTCTCGAGAATCCGACCGAGGCTCGCAGGTGCGGCGAGGCCGCGCGCCGGAGAGGTCTCGATGTGTTCTCTCTCGAGCGATACGTGGATCAGTACGACGCACTGTACCGCAGGCTCGGAGGACGACCCGGCTACCAGAGAAAGGCGGGATGACGTGCGGATCGTGATCACGGGGGCGGCCGGAAGGATCGGACGCCAGATGAGGCTCGAACTCGCCGACTCCCACGAGCTCGTGCTGTTGGATCGGAAGCCACCGAAGGCTCGAAAGTGGATTCGCGCGGACATCACGAAGCGCGGACCCCGACGTCGATATCGACCCGACAGTACCGTCTTTTCGTGGGAGCACCACCTGGACGGGGCCGACGCGGTTCTGCATCTGGCCGGAAACCCCAGCCCCCGGGCCTCGTTGCCGGATGCATTGCGGGCGAACGTCGAGGGAACATGGAACGTCCTCGAGGCGGCATCTCGACAAGGGGTCTCTCGCGTCGTGTACGCCAGCTCGAATTGGGTCGTTCGTCGCGAGCTTCAAGCCGCTCATGCCCGGGACTCGTTGCCCCTGCAGCCGCCTGAGGGCACCAGTCCCGATACCGCGTACGGACTGTCCAAGGCGGCAGCTGAACTCGCCGGCCGGATGGCCGTCGAGGACGGCCGTATCGACTGCTTCGTGGCCGCCCGAATCGGGCGCGTCGAGCCGCGACCGATCGCTAGGGAAAGGCTGTCGATCCAGGACCGTATCACCATCGGAAGGACCGACCTGAGGATGCTTCTCAGGCTTTGCCTGGAGCGTCCGCTGCATGGTTTCCACCTGGTGTACGGCGTCTCGCCGGTTCCCGGCGCCGCATTCAATCTCGACTCGACCCGGCGACTTCTCGACTGGTCGCCGGTGGATATCCCGAAAGGTCCGGCCGTCGAAGGTCGGGCCACGAAAACCGCTTAACAGGAGCATCAGATGAACCCGCTGACCCAGGCCGTCACAGACGCGGCCATCAGTTCGACCCACCGAATCGAGCTCAACTCGGCCGACGTAGCGGCCAAGGACATCGATGGAGAGATCCTGGTCATGAACGTGGCCAACGGCATGTACTACAGCCTGGACGGAGCGGGAGCCGTCGCGTGGCGGTTGCTCGCCGCGGGGCACAGCCTGCTGCAGACGGCCGACGTGCTGGCCTCCGCGTATGGAGTGGATCCGGCCGCGACGCTCGATGAGGTCACCGATCTGGCTATCCAACTGGTGGACGAGGGTCTGGTCGCTGTGTCTGGCGCATCCACGTCCACCGAGGCCCCGGCATTGGCCGCTTTCGACGTAGACGGTCCGTACACGGTCCCCAGGCTGAACTCGTACTCGGACATGGCGGACTTGCTCGCTCTGGATCCGCCCATGCCGGGACTGGCGGAAACCACTTTCATTCCGTCGGAAGAGGTCTGAGACTCATGGCACAGACGACCGTACGGCGCTCTGCGTCGACCGGGGGAGATCCGCTCTTCTCCGAGCGTGCGGCGCAGGTGTTCGGCAGGCTGCGCTACACGTTCGAGACGGGACTGGAGTCCAACGCCTCGGCCGCCTTCGAGGGCACGTACAGCCTGGCCGGTCGGCTGGTGAGGATTCGAGTGCTCGGCTCAGAACTGGCCCGCTGCGTGCACCGGCCGATCGCCCACCTGGCCGTGGCGGCCGGGGACGAGGGCAGGGCGCCGACCCAACCAGAGCTGACGATCGACTTGTGGGATGAGTCGGCCATCGGGCTGGCGTGCGCAGGTTGTGTGGCCCATGACGACCTGACCATACAGAGCCAGGTCACGGCATCGCATGAGGGCAGGTTCGTCGTCGAGGAGAGAGCCCAACTCGTGTCCGCATTCGATCGGGCTGCCGGGCGAATCGTCGGCTGGGTCGGCGACGCGCGGCGACTCACCCGGTACGAGCTCGGCCGACCCCTGCATTCGCATCTGCTGCTCTGGCACCGGGATCGCGGCGTACAGGCCGTACACTCCGGGCTCGTGGCCAAGGACGGTCATGGGGTTCTGTTCGGAGGACCCGGAGGGTCCGGGAAGTCCACGGTGTCCCTGACCTCGCTGGGCGCCGGCCTCGATTATCTCGCCGACGACTACGTGGGTCTCGAATCGGACGGTGAAGGAGGCTTTCGCGGCTACAGCCTCTACTCATCGACAGCCGTGGATCCCACGCATATGAGGCGTTGTTTCCCGCACCTGGTGGAGCACGAGATTCCCGGCGTGCTGCCGCACGAGGACAAGTCTCTGGTCCTGCTGGCGGAGCTGTTTCCCGCCCAGCTGCCTCCGGTGGCTCAGATCCGGGCGGTGGCTCTGCCTCGCGTCGTGGACAGGGAACGAACCATCGTCCGACCGGCGACTACATTCGATGCCGTTCTCCGTCTCGCGCCCAGTTCGCTCATGGCGCTCCCTCACTCGAACTCGGGAGCGAGCGGGCTGGACGTGTTGACGGAGTTTGTTTCCGCCGTTCCGACGTTCTGGCTCGAGCTCGGCCGGGACCTTCGGCAGATTCCGATGGCAGTGGAGAGTATCCTGGCGGAGGTTTCGGCATGATGCGGCCCCTGATCAGCTGTGTCGTGCCCGTCTACAACGGTGAGCGCCACCTTGAGGAAGCGCTCGACAGCATCCTCGCCCAGGAGTGGCGGCCCCTCGAGGTGATCGTCGTGGACGACGGCTCCACCGATCGCACACCGGCCGTCGCCACGCAGGTGGCGGAGCGCGCGCCCGAAGTGCTCGTGGTCTCGCAGGCCAACGCGGGGCCCGGTGTCGCCCGGAACAACGGGATCTCGCAAGCCAAGGGCGATTTGATCTGCTTCCTGGACGCCGATGATCTGTGGCACCCGGAGAAGCTCGTGCGCCAGGCACGCCGATTCGCTGCCGACCCGGACCTGGACCACTGCGTGCACCACATTCAGAATTTCTGGGAAGAAGAGCTCGCCGCCGAGGCCGAGGAATATCGGGACCACGCTCGCGGCAAGCCCATCGCGGGATACGTCACTCAGTGTCTGATGGTCCGCCGCCGGGCGTTCGAGAAGATCGGGACCTTCGACAGCGACCTTGAGCACGGAGACTCGGCAGACTGGTTCCTGAGAGCTCGAGAAGCCGGATTGACCGGAGACCTGATGCCCGACGTCCTCACGTACCGCCGCATGCATGCCGAGAACAGGAGCCGCGTCCAGGCGTCCGGGAGTCTCGATGAGTTCTTTGGGATTCTGAAGCAGTCCCTCGACCGAAAACGCGCCGCGGGGAGCGCGGCCTGACATGGCCCGCACAGAAGCGTACACGGCCGTAGTCGCCGCGAATCTCCCGGGGGCCACCGAGACCTTGCTCCTGCAGGCTTGTCTTCTCGATCGGGAAGCGAGCCGCCGGGCCTGGGACGCGTTGAGCGAGCGAGGCGTGAACGTCTCTGACCTGCTCACGCACGGGGGACACGGCATGCGGCGGCTCGCGCCGCTGCTCTACGCGGCCCTGTGCAGAAACGATCTCGATGCGTGTCCGGAGCTCCTCACCCGCTGCCGGATGGCGAGTATGCGCGAGGAGCTTCGCGCCAGGGCTTTCGCCCGAGTGACCGCGACCGTGTTTGCCACGCTCGATCGCGCCGGAATCCAGTTTGTCGTTCTCAAAGGGGCTGCACTGGCGGAACCGGTCTACGGGAATCCGGTGCTCCGTCACAGCCACGACCTCGAGTTGCTGGTCCCCGCCGCCGATGTGCACCGCGCGGCAGGCGCCCTCCGCGAGGCGGGCTGCAACGGATTTGAACCACTCAGGGCCGGCGGAAAGTTGAGGGTATTCCACGACAGCGGCCTCCCGGTGGTGCTCCGGACCCGCCTGTTCGAGCCCGAGCTGTACGGTGGTGATTGGGAGTGGTGTCGAAGAAGGACGATGACTGTGTCCGTCGCCGGTCGGAAAGTGAACGTTCTGCAGCCCGCGCTGGCTCTGCATCACGTGTGCGTGCACGCCGCCTACGGACACGGCCGCAGTTCACTGCAATGGGTGACCGACGCGGTGCTGCTCGTCCGGGGTGGGATGGATGAAGGGTCGGATCTCTGGCTCGACTGGGCGGAAGTCCTGGCCAGCATGGAACGATCGCAGTCAGGCCTTCCGCTCTCAACGGTGCTCTCGTACCTGGCGCGAGAACTCGCAGTCGCGGTGCCGGCGAACGTCACCGAAGCTGTCCGGCTGTGTGCCGAGCGAGCGACTCCGCTGCAGAGGGAAGTGGCTTTGCGCTGCGTGTGGTGGGGCCGTCCCCGGAACTTCACGAAGGCCTTTCGTGCACAGGTAGGCTGGATGGATCGATTCAGCCTCGCCCTTCGAATCGCCGTTCCGTCGGCGGAATACGCCGCGTACCGCCTCGGCAAGGAGCCGAGCTTCGCGTCGTTGACGGCCTATTATGCGAGGCGCGTTACCCGCCAGACGACGCGTCTACTGCCGGTCTCGCGCTAGTGTGACGCGGGATCCTGAGCCTCGGGGACCGGTTCGAGGTACCCGTAGTGGCGCATCAGGGATTGCGCTCCCGGCTCTGAAAGGAGCGCCTCGACGGCCTCCTGGTGCTCCGCAGCTCGCCATCGACCCACAGAATCCGTCGAGATCGGCCGAAGACGCGGCACCCATCCCTCACTGTGCGGCACGCGCGCGGTCTCCGGATAGCCGAGCAGCCGCTCGTCGAACGGCAAATCGAGAAAGCTGCACAGGTTTCGCAGTTGGCCTTCCAGGTCGGTCATCAGGTCCTCGTAGCGGACCGTGGTCACCCTCGGACGACCTTCGAGGGCTCGGCCGGCTTCCACATCCATGACCCATCGCTGGGGAGACACCCAGTAGCGGTCGGGAGCACGCCGGTGCCTGGATGTCACCACATCGCGCCCATCTCGCACGATGTGGATGAACCGCGCGCCAGGGCCCAGGTAGTCGAGCGCGCGTGCAGCGAACAGGACATTCTTCGGAGTCTTCTCAGCCCACCGTGAGCACGTGGGCGGGATCTCGATGTCGATTAGTCTGCGGAACACCCGCTCGAGCTTGAAGTCTGAGCCCAGGTCCAGGTCTCCGTGGTAGGCCGTCTGGCAGAAGGCGCTGGTCTCGATATCGACGACCTGGACTTCGGGGTGACAGGAGAGGAGGCCGTTCAGGACCGTCGTCCCGGAGCGGCCACAACCGCCGATCAGGATGGCCCGGCTCGTCATGGCGTCGACGCGGCGAAACGTCCTCCATCCCGCAGCCCGCCACAACCAGAGGCGCCTCCGAAGATATCTGCGATCCAGCGAGTGCAGAGCTTCGTCGACAGGCGTCGGCAGTCCGCGCACTCAGCCGCGCCCGCCCATGCGTACTACGATGTCGTACTCGGCCTGCCGCACCGGCTGCACGGACAGTCGACTACGCTTTGTCACGACCATGTCCTCGAGTCCCGGCGCGGCCTTCAGCTCATCGAGCGACACGAATACCGGCAGCGTATCGACATACTCGACGTCGACCATCCACCAGCGCGGGTCCTCCTCCGACGACTTCGCGTCGAAGTACTTGTGACCTTCCTCCCACGAGAAATGATCCGGATACGCCGTCCGCGCGACGCGGGCCAGCCCCGCTACGCCAGGCGGCTTCGCGTTGCTGTGGTAGAACAGCACCGCGTCGCCGACCTCCATCTCGCGCATCAGGTTTCGTGCCTGGTAGTTGCGCACGCCCTCCCAGCATGTCGAGCCGTCACGCTTCAGGTCTTCGAGCGAATAGACGTCCGGCTCGGACTTCATCAACCAGCAGCGGGCCATGGGTTCACTCCGTTTGCAGGGGGCTCGCGATTCTGCTGAAATCTAGCCCGCCGGGCACGATAGACACCACGCCGGACGCGATTGCCTGCCTCGATACGATCGGTCATCTTGCTTCGTTTCCCGCCGATACCAGGCGTCTGCGGCACTCAACCCCAGTAGCGAGGCGATCCAGAAATGCGCTTCCTGGCCCTTCTTTCGTTTGGTCTGATGGCCCCGTTCGCGAGCCCCCTTTGGGGACAGACCGTTTCGGACCATCCGCGGGTCCGCGAGGCCGTGACCGTCGTCGAGACGTGGCTTGACGCTCAGAGAGCGTACGAGGGCATCCCCGGGATCTCGGCTGCACTCGTTCATGATCAGGAGTTGATCTGGGCAGGCGCCACGGGGCTGGCCGACCCGGCCACCGGAGCGCCGGCGACCCCGCAGACGGCCTACAGTATCTGCTCGATTTCGAAGCTGTTCACTTCGATCGGAGTCATGCAGTTGCGGGACGAGGGGCGGCTCCGACTGGACGACCGCGTTGCTGACCTCCTGCCGTGGTTCGACATCCGTGAGGCGCATGAGGGGGCGCCGCCGGTCACCGTGCGCGGTGTTCTGACACACTCTGCGGGCCTGCCAAGAGAGTCGGACTTTCCCTACTGGATCGACCCGTTCGACTTTCCGACCCGTGAGCAGCTCATTGAGCGCCTGGGCGAGCAGGAGATGCTCTACCCGGCCGACCGGTACTATCAGTATTCCAACCTCGGACTGGCGCTTGCCGGTGAGATCGTCGCCGAGGTGTCCGGGACGCCCTTTGGAGAATACGTCCGGTCCCACATCCTGGACCCCGTCGGCATGACTTCCACCTGGCCCGAGATTGCTGACTATCCGTATCCCGAGCGGCTGGCAGCCGGGTACAGCGCCACCCGACGTGACGGGACGAGAAAGCGTATGCCGCCCTTCGCGGTCGAGGGGATCGCCCCCGCGGCCGGTTTCGCGTCGACTGTCGAGGACCTGGCCCGGTTCGCCTCGTGGCAGTTTCGTGTCCTCGAGTTGGGGGGAGACGAGGTGCTCGCCACCAACACTTTGCGTGAAATGCAAAGGGTTCACTGGCTCGACCCGGACTGGCAGACCACGCGTGGACTCGGCTTCGGCGTATATCGCAGCGATGGCGTCACCTATGTGGGGCACTACGGCCTCTGTCCGGGCTACTACTCCGCGCTCCGGATGCATGTGCCCAGCCAACTGGCGGCGATCGTGATGATGAACGCGATCGCCCTGAGTCCGGCCGCCCTCTCGGAGGAGGCCATCCAGATCATTGGTCCCGCCGTCGAGCAGGCGATCGAAGACGGGCGCGCGGCCCGGGAGGGAACGCTGCCTTCCGATTATGAGCCGGCCCTACTGCCGCGCGAGTTCGAGCGATTCATCGGCTCGTACGATGAGAATCCGTGGGGCGGTGAGGCCGCGGTTGTAGCCTGGGAAGCCGGACTCGCGATTCTGTGGCTCCCGACCATGTCTCCAGTGGATGGTCTGACCCCTCTCCAACATGTGGACGGAAACAGGTTCCGCAGGATTCGGGCCGACGGTGAGTTGGGCGAGACCTACGAATTCGTTGAGGACCAGGATGGGCAGGTGGTGGGTATGCGCTACCACAGCAATACGTATCCTCGGCTGGAGGTCGAGTGGTAGCCGCGTCCCTCAGGATCGGCTAACATGCCCGAGGCGGAAGAGGGGGGCCTCGCACGCCGCGCGAAGGGTTCCGGCACCAGGGCCTAAGTTACTAATTGAATGAAGGATAGAGGATCTCATGCAAGACTTCTTGACCAGGCTCGGAATCGAGGAGAACAATCTCGGCGGCTTCTGCGGAGAATGGCTGGGCTCGGGACCTCAACTCGAGTCCACCAGTCCGATCGACGGAGCGGTGATCGCGCACGTGCGGCAGGTCACCGAGGAGGAGTACGAGAAGATCGCCGATCGGGCTCACCGGGCGTTCCTGGAGTGGCGCACGATGCCGGCGCCGCGTCGTGGCGAGATCGTGCGGCAGATCGGCAACAAGCTCCGCGAGTACAAGCACGAGCTGGGTCAGCTGGTCAGCCTGGAGATGGGCAAGATCGTGGCCGAGGGCGAGGGCGAGGTTCAGGAGATGATCGACATCTGCGACTTCGCGGTCGGGCTCTCGCGGCAGTTGTATGGCAACACCATGCAGTCCGAGAGACCCGACCACCGCATGTTCGAGCAGTGGCATCCCCTGGGCGTGGTGGGCGTGATCACGGCGTTCAATTTCCCGGTTGCGGTGTGGAGCTGGAACGCGGCCCTCGCGGCGGTGTGTGGCGATTCCACGCTCTGGAAGCCCTCGAGCCAGGTGCCGCTGTGCGGAGTGGCCGTCACGAAGCTGGCGGCAGAGGTGTGTCGCGAGAACGACGTCGATCCCGCCGTATTCTCCCTGGTGATCGGCAAGGGGTCGACGGTCGGCGAGCGCATTCTCCTCGACAAACGTGTCCCCCTCATCTCGTTCACCGGTAGCACGCAGATGGGCTTCCGGGTGGCCGAGACGGTCGGCAAGCGCTTGGGCCGGACCATCCTGGAACTGGGCGGGAACAACGCGATCGTGGTCACGCCGAGCGCGAACATGGATCTGGTGCTGCCGGCGATCCTGTTCGGAGCATGCGGGACGGCCGGACAGCGGTGCACCAGCACCCGCAGGATCATCGTCCACGAGTCCGTGAAGGAGGAGTTGGTCAGCCGACTCACGCGGGCGTACGAGGACGTGCGAATCGGCAGCTCACTCGATCCCGACACGCTGATGGGACCGCTCGTCACGCGCGGTGCGGTCGCGGATCTCCAGAACGCCATCGAGAGGGTCAAGGCTGAAGGCGGCGAAATCCTGTATGGCGGAGAGCCGCTGGATGGCGACGACTATCCGGGCGGCCACTATGTCCGGCCCTGCATCGCCTCGGCGAAGAACGACTACTCCATCGTTCAGGAAGAGACGTTCGCTCCCATTCTCTATATCATCGGCTACGGCTCGAAGGATGCCACTGCGCGCGAGGCCGTCGAGGAGATCAAGGAGGCGATCGAGATCCACAACGGGGTTCCCCAAGGTCTGTCTTCCGCGATCTTCACGGACAGCGTACGTGAGGCCGAGTACTTCCTGTCACACAGGGGTAGCGATTGCGGCATCGCCAACGTGAACATCGGTACCAGTGGGGCCGAGATCGGCGGCGCGTTCGGTGGAGAGAAGGAGACCGGTGGTGGTCGGGAGTCAGGTTCAGACTCCTGGAAGGCCTACATGCGCCGGCAGACGAATACGGTGAACTGGAGCACCGAGCTGCCGCTGGCACAGGGCATCGAGTTCAGCTGACGGTCACCCGCTGCATTCAGAAGTCATCGGGCCGAGCCCGGGGCGTCCGCCGACGTCCCGGGCTCGGGCGAATCCGGTCCGTCCTCGTCAGGCGGGGTCTGCAGGTAGGCGGCGCCCGGAGTGAACGTGCCGTCCGTCTGAATGTGAAGTCCGATCGCCGAGAGAAGCTGCTCCAGGCCCTTCCGGCCTTTCCCGAGAGCCACACCGTACAGTTTCCTATAGCCCAATTCGATCAGGGACCGACCCGCCCCGAAGCCGGCGAGCCCCGCGGCCGCGACCGCCAGCGGCGCAAGCGCGCTGCCGGCCACGATGGCCCCACTCAGGAGCGCGACGCTGCCCGTCACGGCCGCCCCCCCTGAGAGGAAGCCCGCTCCGCTTCCGACCGCGAGTCCGACGCCGTAGTTCAGCTTCCTTGAGTAAGCGAGCGGGCTGCGGATCACGACTTCCGTCGCTTCGTGGGGGCCCGG
>Ga0316201_10002476_pt1 | contig 13148 bp, 15 predicted proteins | sample CS6wburrow_MG_FD_204516 | JGI IMG/M metagenome (GOLD analysis project Ga0316201, IMG submission 204516) | Coastal sediment microbial communities from Delaware Bay, Delaware, United States - CS-6 worm burrow | ecosystem: Environmental > Aquatic > Marine > Coastal > Sediment | place: USA... | reverse complement strand
CCGCTCGCCCGCGGCCCATGGCGATCAAGCCATAAGAGGTGATCGATGTGATCTCAAGCAGGACGTAGAGGTTAAAGGCGTCACCGGTCAGAACCAGGCCATGCAGCCCGGCGATGAGAATCAGGTAGAGGGTAAAGAAGAAAGCTTCCCTGCCGGGGAGCTCCTGTTCGGCACTTTTCAGGGACGAGAAGGAGGCGAGCAGGGCCACGACGGAAATCAGGACCATCATCATGGCGCTCAAAGGATCGATAATCAGTTCGATGCCAAAGGGCGGCTGCCAGTTGCCAACCGTGTAGCTGATCGTGCCATGCCTGAGCACGTTGCCCATGACGACGATTGAACCGAGTACCGAGAAGGCCAGGGAACCGAGGACCAGTGGTGCAATCATCTGGCGGTTGTTCCGCCCCCAGAGGTTCACGGCCAGGGCCGAGAGTAGTGGCACGACCAGGACGAAGAGGTGTAGATTGGGAGTACTCATCGCCGCAGCTTCTCCAGGATCTCGTCTTCTTCCAGGGTGCCGAACTCTTCATGGATACGGATCAGAACGGCCAGGGCCACGCCGGTGACGCTTACCCCGACAACGATAGCTGTCAGCATCAGGACGTGCGGCAACGGATTGACCACGGTGGCAGCGTCAACGCCACCTGCGAGGGCCTGATACTTGTCGACGATGGGAATGCCACCGCCCTTCTTGACGCCGATAGAAACAAAGAAGAGGATGATGGCCGTCTGGAAGATGTTCATGCCAAGCAGTTTCTTGACCAGGTTGCGCTTGCCGATCATGGCGTAGAAGCCGATCATCATCAGCACGACGTAAATCCAGTAATTGTATTTGGCAACGATTTCGCCGATGATCGCTTCCATACTACAATCCTTCATCCATCGCTCCGCCGGAACTGAGGTTCCAGTAGAGCAGGACCATAATACTCATGACCGTGAAGCCGACGCCGACTTCAACCAGGAAAATACCGAACGAGCGCCATTCGACCGGTCCCATCGGGATCAGCTTGTCGAGTGCACTGTAATCGAGAAACAGTCCGCCGAAAATGGCAGAAAGGGCGCCGACTCCGACAAAAATCGCCGCGCCGAGGTTGTTGAAAACCGTATTGACCCTGATGGTCATGTATTGCTGGGAGGTCTTTACGTCAAAAGCTAGGGCGAGCATGATGAATGCCGCACCGAGGATGACGCCACCCTGGAAACCGCCCCCCGGGCTGTAGTGACCGTGAACGATAACGTAGAGTCCGAACAGTTGGGCAAAGGGAACCATCAGCCGCACTGCGGTTTTGATAATCAGGTCCTCACCGGGAGTATGTTCGTTGATGTCTCTCACTCTTCATCTTCCCTGTTTCTGCGTAGAACACTGAGTACGGCCATGCCGGCACAGTAAATAACCACGGTTTCGAACATGGTGTCGTAGCCCCGGTAATCGCCGAGAATTGCAGTGACGATATTCGGCACGTGAGTCTGTTCGACGGCCTTCTCAATATAGACCGGAGAGAGATAGGTGCTGGCAGGGTCCTGGGGATCTCCCCAAGGTGGAAAATCTCTGGTCCCGTACAGCAGCAGGGCCCCTGTAACCATGGTTGCGAGTAATGCCAGGCCTTTCAATCTTTGCTCCTTCTGGTGGTTTTGAAGATAGCTGAGATAAAGAAGATGGTGCTGACGCCGGCACCAACGGTTGCCTCGGTGAAGGCGACGTCGACGGCGCCCATCTCGGCCCACAACAGGCACATCATGAAGGAGTAGATGCCGAATACGACCGACGCGCCGAGCAGGTCCTTGATGTTGATCGTGACCAGGGCACACGCCACGACCAGGGTCAGAATCATGAGGTCAAGTTGCCAGATCATGGTCTTTTCTTCTCCGTCCGTTTCCACGGTTTGACGCCCAGGACCAGTGCTGCCTCGGTGATCGCATGAGTCGCCGTCGGGTTGGCGATGAAGACAAACGCAGCCACCAGGAACAGCTTGAGGCTGATCAGGAGTGCAGCAAAACTGAACGGCTGCAGGTTGTATATCGCTATCCCGCAAATCATCAGCATCGCCGCCAGGGAGTCACATTTTCCGGCAGCGTGCAGGCGGGTGTAGAAGTCAGGCAGACGCAGGATACCGACGGTTCCGGCGAAGAAAAAGAACAATCCCAGCAGGATCAGGATAGCGGCGAGAATTGACAGGATCGTCATGAACTCTCCTCCTGTTCCTGTTTCTCCATGAAGACGTCGAGGCGCCGCAGGAAGAACTTGGTGGCACCAAGCGTGGCGATAAAGTTGAGCAGGGCGTAGGCAATGGAGATGTCAACGAACATACCCAGGTCGTCATAGAGCAGACCGATCAGCAATAGCAGCACTGTGGTTTTGGTGCCGATCACGTTGCCGCCAAGAATCCGGTCGAGGATAGTCGGGCCGATCAATGCGCGCAGCAGGCTCAGGATCATCAGGACCACCAGTGCAATCCCCGTGGCGAGAAAGAACGAGTGCATCACTTTCCGGACTCCAGTGCGCGGGCCACACGCTCTTCCATTTCGCCGGGCAAGGCATCACTGGCCCTGCGGGTCAGAGCGTAAACGGAAAATTTGTCGTCATGGATGCTGACCGTTATGGTGCCGGGAGTCAGGGTGATCGACTGGGCAAAGGTCACTTTGGATATCGGACGCTTGAGTTTGGTCTTGAAGCGGATGACGTGGGGGTCGATCTTGTCGAGCATCCGAGGATGAAGGACCACGTATGCCACCTCGAGGTTGGCCAGAATGATCTGGTAGAAGAGCCACGGCAGGTAAGTGATTACACCAAGAAGGCCCCGCCCCCAGGTCGACTTGGCGTCACCGTAAAAGAGCAGATCATGGCTGAAATGGGCGACCAGCATGCAGCAGATCACGCCAAGGGTCAGGTGAAAGGCGTCGAACATGCCTGACAAGACGACCCAGAAGATCAACATTATTACAAATGTGGCGACTTTGGTTTTCATCTCTCTCGGCTGGCTCAACGGGTGTCAAATATAAAAGCTGCATGCGGAACATGGCATTAAATTACAGGCAACTAGAACATCAGTCTAGCCACCAAAATGCCACACGTCATAGCATGATTTCTGAGTTCCGGTCAAGTTAAACCCGATACATCATGGAGTTCTTGTGTGTCTTTTGCGACTCGCATATAATCACCTGGCGAGCTCCTTGCAGAGGTTATGCAGGGTTACGCAGAGTTACGCAGAGTTATTGTAAAACCTTGTTTTATAACGGAGGTTTCATGGATAAGAGACTGTGTGCGGCAGCTGTCCAGTTCAATATTGCGCTTGGTGATGTTGATCGGAACCTGTCCAAAGCCGTAGCCGGACTCGAGCGTGCGGCAAAACAGAGTGTGCAGCTGGCGGTCCTGCCGGAGATGTGGAGTGCAGGATACGATTACAAGCGGCTTTCAAAGCATGCCGAAGAAACGCCAAGAGTTCTGGATGCGATTTCCGCCAGATCTGCACAGCTCGGTATGGTTGTGGTCGGCAGCCTGCCGGAGAAGGTTGATGACCGGATTTATAATACTGCCTATGTAATTGACCGGGGTGAGATTGTAGACAGTTACCGTAAGCTGCACATGTTCTCGACCATGGGAGAGGACCGCTTCCTCTCTCCCGGTGACAGGACGCTGGTCGTTTCGACTTCGGTCGGTCGGCTCGGCATCGCCATCTGCTACGACCTGCGCTTCCCCGAGCTGTTTCGCAAGATGGCCCTGGAAGGAGCCGAGATTATCTGTCTGCCGGCCGAGTGGCCCAGGCCCCGCCAGGAGCACTGGCGGACTTTGCTGCGGGCCAGGGCGATGGAGAACCAACTGTTTGTTGTGGCCACGAACTGTTGCGGCATCCAGGGCAAGCTCGATTTCTTCGGTATGAGCCTGCTGCTGTCAGCGCGTGGCGAGGTGCTCGCCGAGGGTGGCGATACCGACACCGAGCTGGTGGCAACTTTCGATTATCAGGAGATGCTGGATTACCGCGCACAGATTCGCTGTTATGATGATCGTCGGCCTGAGGTTTACGGCATACTTCCTTAGACGCCGGGACGCGGCACGAGGGACGCGGAACGCGAAAATCACATGCTCAAAACGATTGAATATGAAAAGCGGGTGCCATGATCTAACGGCACCCGCTTTATGGTTTTTCTCGTCCCTCGTCCCGCGCTACGCGTCCCGGTCATTCCCCCATCGGTTGTGCCTGCCCGCGGTATTTGTCCGGCACCTCTTCGAGCGAATCGGCAAAGTGCAGCTCGCCCTTGCCGTCGGAGTAGATGTAGCGTTGTGATTTTGCAGCTGAGTTGCTCTTGGCCGGTGTGGCCGGTTTTTTGTCAGTCGTCACGGTTGTCGGGGCCTTTTTCTCTGCCGCCTGTTGCTTTTCGATGACGGCTTCGACGGATTCCGGTTCAGCTTTCTTGTCACCGAACGTCAGGTCGATCAGGCGGCCGCGGAAGTCTTTGTAGAAGTTGCTGACGGCTTCGTGGGCAGGATGGACCGGGGGCACCTGGACAAAGAATTGGTCGATGACCAGCAACATGACCAGGAACAGCAAGGTCCAGAAAATCGGTTTGATCAAACGGCGCATGGAATCTCTAGTGTGGATGATGGATGTGATGATCGTCATGGGCCGACTTGCGCGGCCTGTGCTTGAGCTGCTGGATCACCGGCCCGGTCGTGCATTTCGAACATTCGCCCTGCAGCGTCGTATGGGTGATGTGAAACTCGTGGTCGAGCAGCTCCTCGAGATTACCGATAATTTCACTCTGGCGCAAGCGATAGTCCGGTTCGACATCGATATGTGCCGACAGCGCCGTGATGTGTGAACAGATCGACCAGACGTGCAGGTGGTGAACATTGTTGACACCCGTGACGGCCTTCATCCTGGCAACCAGTTCGTTGATGTCGATGTGCGACGGTACGCCCTCCAGCAGGATATGCCCGGCTTCACGAAGGATGCGGATCGCGCCCCAGCTGATGATCAGGACGATCGCTACGGAAATCAGGGCATCGATGATAAACCAGCCGGTGTAAAGCATGATGACGCCGCCGATGATGACGCCGACCGAGGCGATCGCATCGCCGAGGACGTGCAGAAAGGCGCTGCGCACGTTGAGGTCGTCATGGGAGTGGCCGTGCAGGCGGCTGGCGGCAACCAGGTTCATGACCAGGCCGATCGTTGCGATGATGAACATCTCCTTGCTCTTGACCGCTTCGGGGTGGATCAGGCGGCCCCATGCCTCGCCGAGAATGCCGAAAGCGATCAGCAGCAGGGTCGAACCATTGATCAGCGAGGCGAATATCTCGGCACGATGCCAGCCGTAGGTGCGGGTATCGCTGGCCGGGAACCTGGCCAGATGGATCGCCGTCAGCGACAGGACCAGGGCAAACAGATCCATGAAGACGTGCGCGGCGTCGGAGAGCAGGGCCAGGGAGTTGGTCCAGAAGCCACCGACCATCTCGGCGACCAGGGTAATCGCGGTCAGGCCGATCGCGACAATGAAGCCGCGCGTGATGCCGCGATCCAGCAGCCCATGGTCGTGATGCCCGTGGTCATGGTCCTGGTGGTCAGGGGGTGATGTGGTCTGTTCGGTCATGGTTTCGGCTTTATCCTGTTGTCACCATTCTAGGCTCCCGGTCACGGGTAAGGCAAGTATGATGACGATTCCATTTTCGCAGGAGCTGTGTTATGGTGACCGGCAATTTTCGGCAGCCATTTCACAGAAGGACACTGGACGAAGACATAATGAGCGAAACCCTTTATGACGTACTGATTATCGGTGGCGGCCCGGCCGGGCTGACTGCTGGTCTTTATACCTCTCGCGCCAAACTCAAAACCCTGCTGGTGGAACGCATGATCCTCGGTGGCCAGGTGATGACAACCACCAAAGTTGAGAACTATCCCGGTTTCCCGGGAGGCATCGATGGCCCAGACCTGATGATACGTTTCCAGGAGCACTGCCAGGAGTTCGGCCTGGAAACGATCACCGGCGAAGTCACCGGCCTGGTTGATTACGGCAAGGAAAAACTGGTCTCAGTCGATGATCAAAAGATTCGTACCCGCGCCGTGATTATCACGACCGGCGCCGAGCCGAGCAAACTCGGAATCCCCGGCGAAATCGAATTCACCGGTCGCGGCGTCTCGTATTGTGCCACCTGCGATGGCGCTTTTTTCCGGGATGTGCCGGTCGCGATTATTGGCGGTGGTGACACAGCTGCCGAAGAGGCCCTGTTCCTGAGCCGGTTTGCCAGCAAGGTTTACCTGGTGCACCGGCGTGATGAGCTGCGGGCCACCAAGGTCCTGCAGGATCGGATCTTTGCCAACGTCAAGATCGAACCGGTCTGGAATTGCGTCGTCGAAGAAGCTGTCGGTGATAACAGCGGGGTCACCAGCCTGACGCTGCGTAACCGTCAGGACGATTCCCGAAAGACCCTTGAGGTGGTCGGCATGTTCGTCGCCATCGGCGTGACGCCCAAGGCACATTTTCTGGCAAAGATTCTTGAACTCGATAAGGATGGCTACATTCTGACCGACGCGGATTGCCGGACTTCGATCCCGGGTGTCTTCGCTGCCGGCGACGTCCGCAAGAAGATCCTCAAGCAGATCGCCACGGCAGTCGGTGACGGCGCGATTGCAGCGATCGTTGCGGAGAAATACCTGGATGACCTGGATCATTCGGGTTAAGGCGGAGGCTGGTTTTTGGGGGCTGGAGGCTGGTAAGGTCAAAACCTGCGGCCAAGGGTCTGGACAAGCAGTTTCATAGTAATTTGATATGACGACCCCACTGGGGTCATGTAATGACAAAATGGAGGGACATATGCTCGCCAAGGTTTTATCCGGGGCGCTGCTCGGTATCGACGCCTACCCGGTCGAGGTGGAGGTCGATATAGCCCAGGGACTGCCGCAGTTTGCCACGGTCGGTCTCCCCGAGGGTGCGGTCAAGGAAAGCAAAGACCGCGTCAAGTCCGCAATCAAGAATTCCGGTTACGAATTTCCCACTCGACGCATCACGATCAACCTGGCCCCTGCGGATATCCGCAAGGAAGGTGCCGCGTTCGACCTGCCGATGGCGGTCGGTCTGCTGACGGCGACCGGCTTGGTGACTTTGGAGCGGTCCTCGCGGTTTCTCCTGATGGGAGAATTGTCCCTCGATGGTTGCATCAAGCCGGTCCGCGGGGTGCTGCCGGTTGCTGCAGCAGCCCGGCGCTGGGACCTGGACGGCCTGATCCTGCCGGCAGCCAATGCCGAGGAGGGTGCGCTGGTTGACGGGCTGCCGGTCTACTCGGTCGAGACCCTCGGCGAAGTGGTGGATTTCCTCACCGGCAACCGGCCACTGCAGCCGTGTCAGGTCGATATCTCGACGATGTTCGGTCAGGCGGTACAGGATGATGTCGATTTCTCTGAAGTGCGTGGGCAGGACCATGTCAAGCGCGCCCTGGAGGTTGCCGCCGCCGGCGGGCACAACATTCTGATGGTCGGACCACCAGGCAGCGGCAAGACAATGCTCGCCCGGCGCATTGCGACGATACTGCCGGAGCAGACCTTTGAAGAAGCCCTTGAGATTACCAAGATCCATTCGATTCTCGGTCTCTTGCCGACCGACCAGGCCCTGGTGGCGAGGCGTGTTTTCAGGGCGCCACACCATACGATCTCCGATGCCGGTTTGATCGGCGGCGGCACCCACCCGCGCCCCGGGGAAGTCTCCCTGGCGCACAATGGCGTGCTCTTCCTCGATGAATTGCCAGAATTTAAAAAGAATATCCTGGAAATGCTGCGTCAGCCCCTCGAAGATGGCCAGGTCTGTATCAGCCGGGCTGCACAGAGCCTGACCTACCCGGCGTCCTTCATGATGGTCGCCGCCATGAACCCCTGCCCCTGCGGGTTTCTCGGTGATTCGCAGCACAGCTGTACCTGCACGCCGGCGTTGATGCAGCGCTACCGGACCAGGCTGTCGGGGCCGTTGCTTGATCGTATTGACCTTCAGGTCGAGGTGCCGCGCCTGCCGCATAAGGACCTTGCCGATACCCGGCCGGTGGAAGCCAGTGCAACGGTCCGCTGCAGGGTGGAACAGGCCCGGCAGCTCCAGCAGGAGCGGTTTGCCGGTTCACCTGTCCACTGCAATGCTCGCATGGGACCCCGACAGCTGCAGAAATACTGTCGGACCGACCAGGCCGGGCAGGAGCTCCTGCAACAGGTCACAGACCGGCTTGGGCTGTCGGCCCGAAGCTATACGCGTCTGCTCAAGGTAGGCCGTACGATTGCCGACCTTGCCGGAAGCGCGGAGATCGGTCCCGACCACCTGGCTGAGGCGATCCAGTATCGGGGGTTGGACCGGAACACCAGCTAATTAGGAAGCTATCGGACAACGTCAGTGTCGGACGATTGTCTTTTCGAAAGTCCTGTTGGTTATGCTATATATATCCCTCTTGGTGCTTGATCAGGCTGCTGGTTGGTGGCTGAGAATCGGGGCCGTCCACACTAAAAGTTTTATAGGCATTTTACACGCGAGAGATCAGGATGGCGCTTCCTAGGACACACGTCCGTTTGAAAAAAGAACTGCGACTGATTGATGTCTATGCCATCGCCACTGGCGCGACCCTGAGCGCCGGCTTTTTCCTGCTCCCCGGCATCGCTGCCATCAGTGCTGGCCCTGGGCTTGTCCTTGCGTATATGCTGGCCGCCTTGCCGATGATTCCCGCTACGTTCAGTGTCATAGAGCTAGCGACAGCCATGCCACGTGCCGGCGGGGTCTACTATTTCCTGGATCGCTCCCTTGGGCCGATTTTTGGTACGATCGGCGGCATAGGTACCTGGCTGGCCCTCGTGCTCAAGGTCGCCTTCGCGCTGGTCGGGATGGGGGCCTATATTGCTCTGTTCTTCCCGTCCCTGCAGATTGTTCCGATCGCCGTAACGATTGCTGTTGCCCTCGGCGTGATCAACCTCCTGGGTGCCAAGAAGAGCGGCGGCCTCCAGGTCGCACTGGTGTTCGGACTGCTCAGCCTGCTGCTGGTCTTCATTACGAGCGGGTCATTTTCCATGCAACCACTGCATTTCGAGGGATTCCTGGCGGCCGGTTTCGACAACATTCTCTCCACTGCCGGCCTGGTCTACATCAGCTATGTCGGAGTGACCAAGGTTGCGAGCCTGTCGGAGGAGGTCAAGAACCCGGAGCGGAATCTGCCGCGGGCAGTGTTTCTTGCCCTCGCCACCGCCATACTGGTCTATGGCTTGGGAACCACCGTGATCGTCGGCCTGGTCCCGCCCGACGAACTGCGAGGCAACCTGACCCCGGTCGCGACGGCGGCCGGCTATGCCCTGGGATTCCCCGGCGTTGTGTTGCTGTCTCTGGCTGCGATGCTGGCATTTGTGTCGGTCGCCAACGCGGGGATGCTCAGTGCTTCACGCTACCCCCTGGCCATGAGCCGCGATCATCTTCTGCCGGACTTGTTCCGCAGGCTGAGCCGGTTCGGCACTCCTTTTCATGCCATTTCGGCGACCTTATCCGCTATCATCCTCATAATCGTCCTGTTCGACCCGGTTGGTATCGCCAAACTGGCCAGCTCCTTTCAGCTGCTGATGTTCGCCCTGGTCTGCGTAGCGGTGATCGTCATGCGCGAGAGTCAGATTCAGTCTTACGACCCGGGTTATCGTTCTCCGTTATACCCCTGGATGCAGTTGGCCGGTGTTGTCTTGCCGCTTTTCCTGATCTTCGAGATGGGGGTCATCCCGATGCTCTTTTCTGCCGGGCTGGTTCTGGCTTCGAGTGGATGGTACCTGTACTATGGCCGTCACCGTGTGGTTCGTGCGGGGGCCATCTACCACGTATTCGAACGTCTTGGACGTCACAAACATGTCGATCTGGACAGCGAGTTGCGTGGGATCTTGCGAGAGAAGGGACTGCGCGAGGAGGACCCCTTTGATGAGATCGTGATGCGCAGCCGGGTTGTTGAGATCGATGCTGCCAGCCAATTCAAAGATGTGGTGGCGCAGGTTGCAGCGGAGCTGTGCACCATTATCCCTATGACCGAAGAGGATATCTGCAGGCAGGTCATGGACGGCAACAAGATCGGGGCGACTCCGGTGACACGCGGAGTGGCGCTCCCTCATTTCCGCTCGGACAAGATCGCGCACGCTGAGATGATCCTGGTCAGGGCGAAGCAAGGAGTGCGAATCTCGATCTACAATCCGCTGAACTACCAGGAAGAGGGCGTCGAGGTCGTTTACGCGCTTTTCTTCCTCGTCAGCCCGGACCACAACCCGACCCAGCACCTGAGAATTCTGGCAAGAATCGCCGAACGTATCGACGAAGAAAGCTTCTTCACGGAGTGGCATCAGGCTAATGACGAACACGGCCTGCGGCAGAGTCTGCTCCATGATGATCATTTCCTGGTCCTGAACATCCGCGCCGAGCACCCTACGGGCAGTCTGGTTGGGGAGGCCCTGAAAGACCTGCCGATCCCCAAAGGCTGCCTGGTGGCCATGCTGACGCGCGGCGACCAGTCCTTCGTCCCGGACGGCAGCGCCATCATCAAGGCGGGAGACCGGCTCCTGGTTATAGGCGAGAAGAGAGGGCTAGCCTCTTTAGAGGAGATTTACGCCGGCGACACGTAACGAATCCCGGCCTGATGGTTTTATCTGCCTCACCGGATGCGGAGATGTCTTCTCAAAACCAAAGGGTATGGGCAGGTCTGATATAAAGATATGGACTCTTTTTTGTTCCAAATACTGATCGCGCTCGCCGCGATTTTCATTGGCGCCCTGCTGGGTGGCAGGCTTGCTTCTCTGTGCCGTATCCCGCGAGTCACCGGCTACCTGGTGGTCGGCCTGCTGATCGGCCCGTCACTCGCCGGCCTGGTCAACCTGCCGACCTTCCTCCCCGCGGAGGTCCTCGGAGAACTTCGCCTGGTCTCCGACCTGGCCCTGGCACTGATCCTTATGCATATCGGCGGATTGTTCGAAATTCGTCACCTTGACCGTTGGCGCCATCGGGTTCTGCTCTTTTCCGGCAGTGAGATGCTATTGACTTTTGTCCTGGTTGCGGTCTCTACGCTTGGGGTCAACCTGGCGGTGCTGCAGAAAGTGCTCCCGGGCCTGACCCTCTGGCAGACTTCGCTGGCGTTCTCCATGTTTCTGGGCATCATTGCCGTGGCCACAGCCCCTGCGGCCACCCTGATGGTCATTCGCGAATATGAGGCGGAAGGGCCGGTGACCAGCCTTGTTCTGACCCTCGTCGGATTCAATAACCTGGTGTCGGTCCTCGGCTTCGCAGTAATCGCCCACATTTTCATCTTCCCCGACGAAGGACTTGCGGTATTGATGATGCGCATGGGCGGTCCTGTCCTGGTTGGCGCCAGCATCGGTTTTTTCATGTCGGTGTGGGCCCAGCGTCTCGAGCTGCCGAGCGAGAACAAGATTCTCACGCTGGGCGGTATTGCCGTGAATGTGGCTATCTGCCGGGGGCTGGAGATTGACCCCCTGCTGGCCAGCCTGGTCCTTGGGATGGTCCTCGCTAACAGCTGCTCGCGCTGGAATCGTCTGCAGCAGGACATCCGCCAGGTCGACTATCTACTTTACGTGATCTTCTTCGTCCTTGCAGGGGCCAACCTGCATATCGAATCCCTGGCGCACATCGGGTTGCTTGGCGTCGCCTACGTTTTCGCTCGCACTCTCGGCAAGTGGCTTGGGGCGGCTATCGGTGCTCGCCTCGGGGCCTTCGGCGATTCGGAGAAGGCCTACATCGGTCTAACCCTGATGGCTCAGGCTGGCGTCGCCATCGGTCTGGCCAGTCAACTGGCGCACCATTGGCCGGCCGGCGGTAAAATGCTGGAAACGATCGTGCTCGGGGCGGTGGTTGTCTTTGAACTGATCGGCCCGCTTGCCGTAAGGCACGGGTTGGTGCGTTCCGGTGAAGTGCCGATCCTGGCGTTGTTACAGAAGAAAGCTCCGGTGGGAGCCCTGGAGGGACTGCACAACGTGGTCCACCACTTCCGCAGCTCTCTTGGCGTGCCGGTCGGCCACGACCTTAAGGATCCCGGAGATATCCTGGTGCGGCACGTCATGCGCCAGAACGTGGATACCGTTTTGCACAGCACGCCTTACTATGCGTTGCTCAAACATATTGCCCACAGTCGCTACGACCGGTTCCCTGTGGTTGACGACAACAACAAGTTTATAGGGGTCATCGATTACACGGAAATTCGCAACCTGCTCTTCGAGCCGACCCTGGTGCCGCTGGTGGTTGCCGGTGACCTGACAACCACGGCATCCTACTGTCTGCGGCCCGACCAACCGTTGCGCGAGGCTCTGAAAATCCTGCAGCTGCATCGCAATGTCAGCTATTTCCCGGTGGTTGATTCGGATGATGCGCAGAAGCTGGTCGGGATTCTCAACCAGAACGATGTGCTGGCGGCCTTCCGTCGTCTCGGACAGGATGCGTAGCGCGGGACAACCCTCTCGCTTGCCGGGCTGTTTTTCAAAATGTCTAGACCTCCTGGCTTTGCCGTAGTAAAAAACTAGACAAATTTAATATCTACCGGAGGATGTTTTGATACCGAAGCAATTACGTATTCACGCTGTTCTGATCGTTGCCGCGCTGTTTATGATTCTGATCCCGCTCTATAACCAGAGCCCTGACAGTGAGAAGGTTGAACAGGCCAAACCGGCTGCTGTTGAGTTCCTGGGATTAATCGATGGCGCGAAATATGCCGAGAGCTGGGAGTCCTCGGCGGGTCTGATGCGGGACAAGGTCACGAGAAATGACTGGATAGACAAGCTCGACAAGGCTCGTAATCTCTCCGGGGATCTGGTCCAGCGGGTCCAGAAAAGTGCGAGTTATGCAACCGAGGCGAAAGACAGTCCTGAGGGAGAATATATCATGTTGATCTATGAGTCCGATTTTCAGCGGGCTGAAGATGTGTCAGAGTATGTGACGGTGATGCTCGAAGGGGATGAATGGAAGGTTGCTGGTTATTTCATGCAGCAGTAGGGGTTGGTTGAAATTTCACTTTAGGTGTTTAGAAGGGCAACAGAGGGTTAATCTGTTGCCCTTTTTTGTTGTGCTATGGATTTAAGGTAAAATCAAAATCCGGGGGTTGCGCCCCCCGACTGCGCCTTACTCTTTTGCTGGCCCAAAAGAGTAAGCAGAAAAGGGCCTGC
>Ga0316201_10002475_pt1 | contig 13148 bp, 16 predicted proteins | sample CS6wburrow_MG_FD_204516 | JGI IMG/M metagenome (GOLD analysis project Ga0316201, IMG submission 204516) | Coastal sediment microbial communities from Delaware Bay, Delaware, United States - CS-6 worm burrow | ecosystem: Environmental > Aquatic > Marine > Coastal > Sediment | place: USA... | reverse complement strand
GGAAACACCTGCCGCAAAGTGGTATGCCGGTGAGGAAATGGATTGGAATCACGCGGTGTCGTTGATGTTCACTCAATAGTCACATTACCGCGGCAAATGAACGGCGGCTATGCGCTCGAAACCAGCCACCCAGGTGATAAACTGCTGGCAGGCTGCTACTGACCCGATGCGGACATTCGCGATCAATTGAAAAGAGCTTCATAAAGGACTGCTATTTGAGTCGGACTTCAAGATTGAAATGGGTATTTGCTGCGCTCATAGTGGCTATCGCTGGCTTCTTGCTAGTAGATTTTCGCGTCGCCACGGATCGCGGAAGCGATTCGAACCCCCCTCAGCTGAAGGCCATTGATTCTGAGCTTGAGGAGCGAAGTGGCGGCTTGGGATCTGATTTTCAGCCGGGCGACCTATCAGAATTGCCTGGCGGCGAATCGCAGCCCTGCCTGACAGCCGAGCAGCTTGAAAGCCACCCCTTACTCGTCCAAGACTCATATCGGTTTGACGCTGTAAGCGATTCTGGACCGACCATCGCATCCTATCGCGGTCTTTCTGAGCAAGAGCTACGAGATATGTCGACGCAAGGTGATTCAGCGGCCATGGCCGTACTCGGCGCCATGTCTGTGATGCGAGCAAGGGAGTGGCCAGAAGAGAAGGCGGTTCCGTACTTGATGCTAGAAGATCCGGAATTGATGGCCTACAGGTTTAGTCTCCCTCTGTCTCCAGAATTCCTTGACCATATGGCGGAGGCGAGAAAGTGGTTTTACGACGCAGCTTTGCATGGGCGCGTACTGGTCCTACATCGTGTAGGGGATTCGTTGTCCTTCGAGAAAGGAGGAGCGGTCGAACTCGGTTGGATCGATGAGGCGGAGTACGAGAGTTTGTCGAGCTACGAGAAAACTGCGTTAATGCCAGCGAATGTGTACCACGTTTTAGCTCTCGAAGTAGCACCAGCCCTAAAGAGCGGCCCTCACGGTTCGTTGATATCTGAACTCATACCTCGTACTGAGCGGCAGCGCCCTATCGTTGACCGACTCGCCGAGCAATTCTCTCGCGATTTGGATCATGCCGGACTTCCACCTGTAGCCGTTCCGGAATCGACAGCACCCTCAATGGATGAGCTGCTGCCTCTGCTCTGCGAGAGCGAGCTAAAACGGATGAAAAGCGAGGCCGAAAAGGTCCGCTAGTGGCCGACAGCGGTAGTTCACCAGGAAGCAAAATGAGCGGCTGCTTTACTTTGCATTCCAGCCGGTCGAGTCATCTGCGGTATTATGGCTGCCACTGACCCAAAGCAGACATTGAATAACCGCAAGAAAATACCAAAATCCGGTCACTAATCCGGCAGATCCCTTCGCCGCTTCGCGCGTCGTAAGATGCGCTGACGTTACGACTGCTAGAGCACTGCTTGGGTTCGGCAGTAGAGTCCCAAAAACCACGTGATTTCTCACTGTCGAAGAATCTACTTGGCTCCAGGCAAATTTGATCCGGTAGCGACTAATACCTATATTTCCCCAACCGGCATTGATCGACAATTTTCCATGTCAATCTGATTATTTCCTTGAACATGCTGAAACAGGCCGCGCGGCTCCGTTAGCACGATGAAACCTCCAGATTTCGAATATTCTTGGCAACTCGATGATGGCACCGCTTTAACGATTCGAACGATGCGACCGGATGATGCCTCAATTGAACAAGACTTTGTAAGATCGCTTTCTCCGCGATCCAAAACATTGCGTTTCTTTTCGCCAATTAAAGAACTCTCCGCAACTGCGTTAGAAAAATTCACACATACAGACTTTCCCAATGAAATGGCGTTGGTTGCGACTGTTGACCAAGACGGGATTGAACACGAGATCGGCGTCGCTCGATACGCGCCAAGCATCGGGAGCGGACAAGTCGAATTTGCTGTTGTTGTCGCCGACGATTGGCAAGGCAAGGGAATAGCGACCGAATTGCTACGGCATTTGTTCAGCATCGCGTCGGAGGTCGGCATCGACAGCATTGAGGGATTCATACTGCGTGACAACATACCAATGCTCAGATTAGCACGAGAATTCGGGTTTAGGATCCAGCCGGACAAGGAGGATCCAGGTATTGCCTACGCCCTTAAGGACATTCAAAAACTAGCCGGGGAAGGTTGATCAACAGGCTCCTCATTCCTAACACTCATTCAGGAGAGACAAAATGGCCAAACGGAATCGCCAACATACTATGGGAAGCGGTGGGGAGTGCGTCTGCCCAAAATGCAACACGGTTGTGCCCCACAATCGCGGCGTGCCTTGCCAGGAAGAACATTGCCCCAAGTGCAACGCAAAAATGCTGCGAGTAGGCTCTGAGCATCATGAGCTTTGGCTAAAGAAACACGCTTCGTGAAGCCATTTCCGAAGTGTCAGCTATTTCGCCGTGCGATATTGCGAGCACTTCTCCCTCCTGAAGCGGCGCCCATGCCTCTGCCGTTAACGGCACACTCGCAACAAGAATGACGTGCTGATTAGGCGAGGTCACAGAAACTCCGGATGTCTCGGCGTGGAGATCCTCCCTTGCGCATTGCCGGTGCAGCCAATATAGGCCGGGTGGCCTGAACTCTCCGTCGGCTTGTGTGCGACGGTGGCCATGTGCGAACAGCACCTCCCCGTCGCAGTAGAGAAAGTTGGCCGGGCCGAACTGGCAGAGATCGCTGGCAAAATCGGCGACGACGTCAAGGCGGGCCTGCAAATCCGGAATCGTGTCACATTCATTCCAAAGAGGCCTGATCCTCTGCAGCAACGCGCAAAAAGCAATTTCCGAGTCGGTATCGCCGATCGGGCGAAATGAGTCACTTCTGAATCGCTCCAGATTCTTGATACCTGGAACGTGCCCGTTGTGCGCAAAAACATGCATACGACCGCCCATTTCACGACCAAACGGCTGGGTGTTTTTGACGGAAATGGCACCGTCTGTCGCGAGACGAATATGCGAGATTACGAGCGTGCTGCGAAGTTCTTGTCGCTCCACGAATTCAACCCACTTGCTAGAACTCGCGCTCTTCGTGTCTTTGAGGATTCGGGCATCTTCTTCATCGTAGAAGGCGATGCCCCATCCGTCTTTGTGTTTCGCAGTCTTGCCGCCATGCTCCGCAAGGATACTGAGCGATAACGTGACCGTAGCAGGGCCGCGGCTCGACATGGCAAATAGCTCACACATTCAGGTCCTACCTCCGACACTGTCTATAAAGAGTAGTCTAGTAATCCACCGCCTGAAGGGCATTCGTCGCGAGCTTGCGCAGCTCACTCTCCTCCATTTCAGCGAGATTCCTAAACACGTCGCGCACTCTTTCTGTTTCCGCCTGCTCGGCAACCGCACGGAAGAATCGCAACAGGCAATTGTCGACATCCATGGCTACTCTTACTACACCCTGGATGCTTGTTTCCGGCGCGATTGGCGTTTGCCTGCAGGTCGCGAGAATCTCGTTACAGTATTCGCAGTCGATATAAGTATCCATTACGTTCTGCGTCGCGGTTTCTTCATATGCACGGAGGCCCTCCTGCAGATCCTTCTCGTGCTTGCTCATATGGTCCAAAAGCATTTTCACACGTTGTTGTTCGGCCTCTTTCGAGAGCCGATCGTAGTACTGGACGAGCTGCCCATGAAAGTCGCGAACCTGTTCGAGCATATTTTTGACTTGCGAATATCTGATCATTTCGTGCTCCTGTCGGATTCATCATCTTGCGAATTCGGATCTAATCGGCATAGCAATTACCCTGTCGCTACACTCCGCCCTGCTTGGTCGGCGATGAATGTTCCTGGTCTTTACGATTGAGTGGCATCGAGTATCGTCACTTGTCGATCATAACTTTTGCAAAGTACAAGAGCGCCACGCCCAGCACGAACGCCAGGAGATGGACAGCATTAGCCTTGTGATCATCGTGCTTGTTCACTTCAGGGACCAGGTCGGAAGCACCTATGTAAAGGAAATTTCCAGCGGCAAAGGGAATGAGCCAACTCACATTCATCTGAAAGGACAAACCATAGGCCAACAATCCACCGAGCAAGAACGTAAGACCGGAGAGAACATTGAACAACAGAGCCCGTCGCTTGGACCAGCCACCGTGGACCAGTACCCCGAAATCGCCAAGCTCCTGCGGCACCTCGTGAGCTGCCGCCGCAAGCCAGCTGGTGATTCCGAGCCGGACATCGATGAGAAAGGTGCCGGCAATAGCAAGGCCTCCCAGAAAATTGTGCAATGCGTCCCCAATCAGGATGAGATAAGTCAGTGGTTTTTTGCAATCACTCTGCGCTCGATGACAGTGGTGCCAGTGTAAGACCTGTTCCAGCACAAAGAACACCGTAAATCCCGTGACCACCGCGACACTGATACCGAGTGTATTGGCGTTAGCGTCGATCGCTGCTGGAATCATGTGGAAGAACGCGCCGCCGATTAGTGACCCCGCAGCGAAGGCGACCAACGGTAGCAACAAGCGCTCAAGAGTCGCGGGCTTCAGGACCAGCGTGAGGCTGCCCACCATCGCGATGGCGCTCATCAATGCGCCTCCCACGATGATCCAGGCCAGCGTGCTCATGCGGAGTCTTGGCAACGGTTGCGTTGCAGGCAGCGCCGGAAAGCGGGCAAGTGCCGTTGCTGCGATGCGTCATGGAGACTGCGAAACACGGTCAGAATGTCCGGTCTTTCTGAACTTCGCATGATTCGCCCGTAGAGATCCGCGTTGTCAATCTCCGCCTGCACAGCATCAGCACAGGCAGCCGAAACGCTCTCGTAATGTGGAGTCTTTCCAACCCAAGCGTTTTTTGGCGGCGTTAACCCATAGTTACGGAAGACGCCCAGCAGCGCGTCGATGTGCCTGGCTTCGGAGTCACGGATATTGATAAATGGTCGAATTGGTCCGAAATCATCGATAACCCGATCGTAGGTCGCCCACGCCTTGAATTCGTCGTCCAAAGCCTCTTGGAGTGTGTTGACTTCGCTGTCGGATAAGCAGCTCACACCGTCATTATCGAAGCAGGAATAAGCGACATGTATAGGGACATGCCTCTATTGCTGCCCCAAACGTCTCCTTCCGGCTCTGAGCCGCTGACCTGGAGAGATATCGATTGGCTCCTAAGCGTCTACTACTTCAACCGGTGGAGAAAGCGGGGTTAAAATGTCGGCGTGGGACCCGTTGCGGGCATTGGCTAGTTGCGTATTTCACCCACAACCGTCGCAGTAAGATTGTCATATCTCAACATGGTGAAGATGCATCTTAGCTGATACTGCGCTTTTCAAGTCCCCAGCACGTGAAGTACAGCAGGAGCGGAAGCCACAAGGCGAGAAAGACTGGGTTCAGGACGCCTTTGGCACTGAAGCCGCCTGAGACATTCCCGGGTAGCAACCCCAGGAACAAGATTGCGAAGAAACCTCCCAGGACGATCGCCCCAAGGACTGAGCCTGTACGCTCCCATTTGAGCGCTAAGAACATAGCTAGGACATAAATCCCCATCAGCACTAACCCGAATGCAGCGAACGGTGCCAATGAGTCGGCGGACGGGCTACGCCCTTCCAGAAAGTACCCATAGAACATAAACAGCAGAAAACTAGCCATGATCACCCCGAGCACCCGCGCTGACCACCTAATCATTGTTGTTACTGCGTTACTACCTTCTTTTTCTGTCGTCATGGGATCATTCTTTGGCAGGAGGCCGAAGCACATGTTGTCGGAGCATCTTATATCGTATGCGCCTGCGAGCGGAATGGTGGGTTGTACTGGTTCGCTCTTGGGGCGATGGTGTCGCTGATTCGTCTGAACTTGGTCTTCTTCGGAATCTTCGCGCTGCTGTCTTACTCGCTCTGGTGGTACTTGTTCCGAAAACGCTCCGTAGTTGCCTATTTCACCGACGCAGAATAGGAATCAGGCGGCCGCTTCTGGCCGGTTCCGGTCACCCGATGAGAGAGAACTTCATAAGTGATGCGTTAGACAGCCAACGGATCGTCTACTGCAGAGTTTGAACATGTCGAGAATCACTCTTGGGCTGCTATTGTTCGTTCGAACGGTCCAATACAAGCTCTCTCGAACAAGAGAGGATTTCTGGGGCTGGCTCTACCGACGAGCCATCGACCCTCAGGGTCCTGACTATGAATCGCCTGGAATCATCATGTTCTTGATCGTGAACGCGGGCTCTATTGGCGACCATCATCGCGTTTGCAATACTTTCTTGAGATTCTCAGACATTACAGCGGTTCAGCTGAACGAGCGCGCCATGCGAATCGTATTGAGGTCCGCCATTGAGGAAGAAAACTCAGTCGTAGAAGAGTGGGTGAAGGCCATATTGGCCGCACTCGAAGAACACAGCATGCTTAGGCCACGAAACTAGTCAGTGAGTATAGTCCCCCGCCAGTGTCACCTAACGGCGCATATTGTTGGAGCTGCCAACGGCTGGTTCTGGCCGGAAGGCGACGGTCGCCTGGTTCAGGCTATAATTTCTGCTACTGACCCAAAGGGGACAAGGCGCGGCTATGAGTTCCTGTGCCTTGGTCAAGTCGCACCTAGACGAGATCTAAATGTTCGACGACGAGCGACGAGGATCCCTAACACAAGTAGTGAAAGCAACGAGGCAGCACCGCCGCCCCCAGACGATCCTGGCTGAGAGCTCGAACCTCCTCCCGTGCCCCCTGATGTCGGAGCGCTTACGACGAGGCTGATTCTTGCGCGCGCAATTTCTCCGGCCAAATCCCGGATCTCGTACTCAATAGTATCGCTTCCAACGAAACCTGCACTTGGCGTATAGAGCATATTTCCGTTCCCGTCGTCAGTTGCGCTTCCATGGTTTGGACCTGACGTCCAAAAAAAACTACCCAATATACTTAAGTCGAATTCACCGTCTGGATCTGAATCATTGGCTAGGGGCGAAAACAAGTAATCGACTGCATTGGCAGGTACCTGAACCACATCATCAACAGCGATCGGAGGCATATTCTTAGGCTGGCTCAGGTTTATGGCAAGCGCATAATCACCGCCTATCGAGTCATTAGAGTTAGTTTCGAATGAGTGGGTTTGGTCAATATAGTTCATGCCGCTCGTCGAACCTCCGACAAGAAGATTCCCGGTGCCCGTGAAATCTGCGGAATATATTGTCCCACCAAAGCCGGAATAGTCGGGCATCTGGGTTGCTGATACTACTTCAGAATCCGAATCCCATACGACAGCGAAACCACTGTTCATACTTATACCGCCACCGTGAATGCCATATGCTCGCACCGTATCATTCAGCTTAGAAAGTCGATTGATGACAGGGAAGTTGAGTGGGTCGGCACCGACCAAACCACCAACGACCGCCACGCGGTTACCGGAAACGCTGAGGTAGTTTGTGTAGGCCGTAGATCCTTGATGACCAACATAGTAGTTCACCGCCAACTCTTGACCAAGCGTGGCATCCAGCCTCTTGTAGTAGATTCCTATTTGATCAGGCGCCGAACCTGCTTGAGAAAAGTAATCGTCAATTTCACTCGTACCAGCAATGTATAAGTCGGTGTTCAAGTACTCTACTGACTGAATATCGTTGTAGCCCTGGCCACCGTAGTAACTACCATACAGTTGAGTGAAGGACTCGGTGTCAACTTCAACTAACCAACCGTCATAGTCTCCTTGCAGTCGATCGACGGCAGCATTACTTGTCACAGGAAAATCAGGAGAGTTTGTCTTGCCGCCAACGACCAGTTTTGTGCCAGACAAATCAAGGGCGGTGGCATGATCGTCCAGTTCTCCTCCGATCAAGGACGAAAACGATACTGAATTGTCTTGCTGATAGATCTGGAGAAAGCCGTCGTTTTCACCTCTTTTCTGGTCTATCAGCGAACCGCGAAGTAGAAAATCCTCTGAAGAGGTAGTGCCGGCGATAGCAAATCGATCTTGCCCCAAGGCTTGGACTTTGAATGGAACATCTGTGCCGACTCCGCCAAAGTAGCTGGCGAGCATTAGATCGCCATTAGGCTCCAACTTCACAAACAAGCCGTCGTCTTCAAGTCGATTTCCGTCTACGTGTCCCTCAAGACGATCAGTTATGGGTAACAAATCGCCGTCTTCCGGATTGGTCCGGGCTACAAGGCCCACCAAATAGATATTCCCAGAGTCGTCTACATCTAAATCAAAGACAGAGCTGTTGTACAGCCCTCCATCACCGGTCACAACATGCGTTAGGAAGACGATTGAGTTAGTAACCGTATTGAATTTCGCAACGAATACGCCATGGCTAGCCAATGAACTTGTGTCAGCCGGATAGATTCTGGTGAATGGAAGTGCCGCGACGCTATCGTCACCAAATCGATAGGCGCTCCCATTCCCCGCAATTAGTACATGCTCATTGTCCAGCGCGTAAACGGCTCCGATCAAAGCGCTCGTATCACCGCGGTTGAATGCGACCGACCAGTCGATCTCGGGCTGCGCGGCTAGCTGCGAGCACATACAAAGAGACGAAAGTACGAGCAGACTTCTCATTGGGGAGCCTCAATAGAGTTTTCTGGAATAGAATCTATATCAATACCATATATGCTCAACTTTTTGTTCTAGTCATGACGTAGCACCCACGCTAGGAAGTTATGAAATGTCGAACTGCTAGACCCTGAATGGGTAGATTCGCCCAAGCGCCAGTCGGAGGATAACAGCCACTACGTGGGGCCGCTTCTGGCCGCTAACAGTCGCTCACACCGCAGCCTGCGAGGGGCCGGTATGAGGAAGAGCAGACGAACGGCAGCGCAACACGCAAGCATATGAACTGAAAGCCCCGCTCGTTGCACTCTTCCTTAATATTGCTACGTTTGGTGTGACCCTTGCGCTGAGCCCTACGCCGTAATCTTCATCTGCCTGAGTACGGGTGCCGTTTCCGGACGAACACCGCGCCAGATGTTGAATGATTCTGCCGCCTGTTCGACGAGCATCCCCCAGCCCATGACGGATCTCTTGGCGCCCTGCTCTCGTGCCCAGGTGCTGAACGGCGTTGGCTTGAGGCCATACGACAAGTCGTAGCACAGGGTTTCAGGGGCCACAGCGGCCGCCGGATAGGGTGGCGTTTCGCCTTTTACCCCGGCCGATGTTGCGTTGATAATGAGGTCGTATTTTTCCGACACCGGCACTACGTTGAAGCGGCAGGCGCTTACCGGGCCGGATCGCGAGAAATGATTCGCCAGTACCTGCGCCTTATCCAACGTCCTGTTGGCAATGCGCAAAGAGGCGGGCTGCATCTCGAGGAGTGGGCCGACAATGCCGCGTGTCGCGCCGCCGGCCCCCAGTATGAGGATGTTGGCACCCTCGAGTGTCATGTTCAGGTTTATAGACAGGTCGCGCAACAGGCCGATGCCGTCCGTGTTCTCGCCGTAGATTTCGTTATCGCGAAACGAGAGCGTATTCACGGCACCTGCGGTGCTCGCCCGCTCTGTGAGATGGTCACAGAGTTTGGTGACTTCGCTCTTGTGCGGGACCGTGATGTTAAGGCCCTTGCCACCGGTCCTCTGAAATTGCCGGACGGCGATTTCCAGCTTTTCGGGAGTAACCTGGAGTAGTTCGTATTGGAGGTTTTGCTGGGTCTGGAGGGCGAACAGTCTGTGAATGACGGGGGAGCGGCTGTGAGACACCGGGTAGCCCATCACTCCATAACGGTCAATCGTCGTCATTCGATCTCCGCAAGCCAGCGTGCCGCATCAATTGCGAAATAGGTCAGTATCGCGTTGGCACCAGCTCGCTTGATGCCGAGCAGTGACTCTAACACGACAGCTTTCTCATTTAGCCAGCCATTCTGGGCCGCCGCCTTGAGCATGGCGTACTCGCCGCTGACCTGGTAAGCCAGGGTTGGAACTTCGTAGGCATCCTTAACGCGTCGGACAATGTCGAGGTAGGGCATCGCGGGTTTGACCATGACCATGTCCGCACCCTCGTCGAGGTCGAGTCCAACCTCGCGGACAGCTTCGTCGCTGTTGGCGGGTGCAACCTGGTAGGTGTGCTTGTCGCCTCCCTTGATGTTATCCGCCGAGCCGCAGGCATCACGGAAAGGACCGTAGAAGCTCGAGGAGAACTTGGCGGAATACGCGAGGATCACGGTATTGATGTGCCCCTGGTCTTCCAGCGCCGCTCGAATGGCACCGATGCGTCCGTCCATCATGTCGGAAGGCGCAACAATATCGGCGCCCGCGTCGGCATGCGACACGGCCTGCCGCACCAGCATGTCGACCGTGACGTCGTTCAGCACATACCCATCATCGTCAATGATGCCGTCCTGGCCGTGCGTGGTGTAGGGGTCAAGCGCGACGTCAGTGACCACGGCAAGCTCAGGGATTTCCGCCTTGATCGCCCGCACCGTTCGCTGTACGAGGCCATCCGGATTGGCGCACTCCGAGCCATCGAGGCTCTTCTTGTCCTGGTCTATGACCGGGAACAGGGCCACCGCCGGGATGCCGAGGTCGCTGGCCTCGCGCAGCTCCTGCAACAGAAGGTCTATACTCTTGCGAGAGACCCCGGGCATGGAGGGAACGTCTTCTGTACGCTCCTCGCCCTCGAGGACGAAGACAGGGTAGATAAGATCGGCGCTTGAAAGCGTCGTTTCCTGGACCAGGCTGCGCAGAGCCTTGCTGCGGCGATTGCGCCGCATACGAATCCAGGGGAACTGTCCGGGGGACGATACACTCATAGCGATTCAGCATAACGAAAAGAAGTACTTATTTTCCCTGTATTTAGGTACGGTTTCCACGATTAGTGAACAGTTTTCTGCAGTTACCGTAATAAATTCCAGCAGGAGTGGGTCATCTCGAATGAACAGTAGTAGTGCCGAGGGGAAGCGACGGCAGCGGTTCGATAGCCTGGTTGGCGTGTTTCACCAGGATATGTACCGATTCGCCGCCTGGCTCAGCCGGGACAAGGCGGTAGCCGAAGATGTCGTTCAGGAAGCGCTGTTGCGCGCCTGGAAGTCCCTTGATTCACTGCGTGACGATGCGGCCGCCAAGCATTGGCTGCTGACCATCGTCCGACGCGAGAACGCGCGCTACTTTGAGCGGCGTCGGCTGGAGACAGTCGATATCGACAACCTGACAGCGTCACAGGCGGCATTGCTTGCCGAAACGCCAAACGGGGAGCTCGACGATTTGCGGGAAGCAATATTCGGGCTCGACGACGATTACCGCGAACCGCTGGTTCTGCAGGTCCTGATGGGCTACAGCACCAACGAGATCGCAGAGATGATGGGTTTGAAGCAGGGCGCGGTGTTAACCCGCCTGCATCGGGCCCGGCACAAACTGAAGGATAGCGTGGAAGACGCATGACTGGCGAAGATGACAAGGATTTTGAGCAATACCAGGCACTGGACCTGAAGATCGCGAAAGCGCTTCAGATCGACGTGCCCGAATTGCGCATGCCCGAGCTTCCGAGCGTCGACACGGCGAATGTTTCGGCTTTGCCTGCGCGCAAGCGCTCTATGAAGCCGCTCTGGTTTGCCGTTGCTGCGACCGTGGTCCTGGCGACGTCGATTTCGCTGCGTACGTCCGGCCTGTTCCAAAGCTACGACTCGTTGCCGGATGAGATTCTGGCGCACCTCGATCATGAGCCCTATGCGCTGCGCGTGACGGATGTTGCGGTGTCCGACGAGCGGCTCGCGCGCGCGGTGCCGGCGTCGCTGGCCGTGTATGATCGTGGCGACGCATTAATTACATACGCGCAGCCTTGCGTGATCAACGGCAAGGACGTGCCTCACCTGGTGATCCAGGGGGAACACGGGCCGGTCACTATTCTGTTGATGCCGTCGGAAAGGGTTGCAGAGACGACGCCGTTTGACGGCGACAGCGTTAAGGGGGTCATTCTTCCTTTTGGCAAGGGCAGTATTGCGATCATTGGTGATCGCGAAGAGCTGCTTGAACCCATTCAGAAGAATGTTCTGAATTCAGTAACGTGGACGACGTGACGTCCCTTGCTGAGAAACAAGCGCCCGTTTGTGGGCATTAATCCTGGTAGGAGAGAAGAAAATGGCAGATAAGAAAGTTATTAAGCCGGTAGCACTGGCTGTAGGCGCGGCATTGGCCGGTTCGTTCGCAATTTCAGGTGCAGTTAACGCGGCGGATACGGCCGAAAGCCCGTTCTCAATTTCGAGCCTCGAAGTTGGCTACATGCTGGGCGAGCACGAAGGCTCTTGTGGTGGTGACAAAGACGACAAGAAAGGCGAAGGCTCGTGTGGTGAAGGTTCCTGTGGCGAGAGCGACGACAAGAAGGGCGAAGGCTCCTGTGGTGAAGGCTCTTGCGGCGAAGACCACAAGAAGGAAGGCGAAGGTTCTTGTGGTGAAGGTGATGAGAAAGAAGGCGAAGGCAAATGCGGCGAGGGTAGCTGCGGCGGCGCTTCGTAAGTTTCTTCATACTTGAAGTAGAAAAGCCCGCGCTTTGCGCGGGCTTTTTTGTGTACATTATTCGGCATGAGTAAAGCAGTAACACGGTGTAGATGGGCCGAGGGTGTAAGTCTCGACTACATCCGTTACCACGACGAAGAGTGGGGCGTGCCGGTGCACGATGACCGTACGCAATTCGAGTTTCTCGTGCTCGAGGGCGCGCAGGCGGGCCTGAGCTGGTCGACAATACTGAACAAGCGCGCTGGCTACAGAAAGCTGTTCGCGGAGTTCGACCCCGAGAAAGTCGCACGCTTCACCAGGAAGCGTATCGAGAAGCTATTGCTGGACCCATCGATTGTCAGAAATCGACTCAAGGTCGAGTCGACGGTCACTAACGCGAAAGCATTCCTTGATGTTCAGGAAGAGTTTGGGAGCTTCAGTGACTATATTTGGGGCTTTGTGGACGGCAAGCCCATACAGAACAAATTCAGGCAGGATGGCGACGTGCCGGCCACGTCACCCGAATCCGACGCTCTGAGCAAAGATCTCAAGAAGCGCGGATTCAGGTTTGTGGGCAGTACGATTATCTATGCGCACATGCAGGCGACGGGCCTCGTTAACGATCACGTGACCGCTTGTTTCCGTCACAAGCCGTGCGCGCAGATGGCGTAGTCCTTACTCGCTGGCGCCGTCGCCGAAGTTCTGCTCGATTTTGTCCCTCATAAGCCCGATATTTTGCGTTTCCGGCAGAATTACCCATTACAATTGAGTAGAGGTGCCGAGTATTAGTTTGCTGGAGGGGGAAAATGTCAGAAGAAACAACGAGTAA
>Ga0316201_10002474_pt1 | contig 13150 bp, 15 predicted proteins | sample CS6wburrow_MG_FD_204516 | JGI IMG/M metagenome (GOLD analysis project Ga0316201, IMG submission 204516) | Coastal sediment microbial communities from Delaware Bay, Delaware, United States - CS-6 worm burrow | ecosystem: Environmental > Aquatic > Marine > Coastal > Sediment | place: USA... | reverse complement strand
TGCATCCCTGCAGTCGTGCGCATCTAGCTGAAACCAATGACCTTGAATATATGCACTTAGCCGAGGATGTACGATAGCTTGCTTCAGGACCGCACGAGACAGGAAGTCGAGTACGAGGCCCCAGGGAAGGTTTACGCCGTGTCCGGAAGCAAGCTACCGTATAGCCTTGGCTTCCCTGACGAAGCATTCTAACGTCGTGCCTGCGCATCCCCTGCACCCCCGCGGGGTACCGTTGTCAGTTGTATTTGCCGTGCGGCTTTGATATGCCGAACACCGCTCCAGCGCATCCCTGCGCCCGCGGTGTACCGTTGTCAGTTGTATTTGCCGTGCGGCTTTGATATGCCGAACACCGCTCCTGCGCATCCCTGCGCCCGCGGTGTACCGTTGTCAGTTGTATTTGCCGTGCGGCTTTGATATGCCGAACACCGCTCCTGCGCATCCCTGCGCCCGCGGTGTACCGTTCATCCTGAACATAAAAAACCCTGCCGAGGCAGGGTTTTGATTCTAGAACGCTTATTCAGGTGCTTCAGGCTTCTTCCGTCACCACGCTGACAAATCTGCGTTTGGGTAATCCGCGTTTCTTGAATTCCACTTTACCTTCACTCAAGGCATACAGTGTGTGGTCGCGGCCGATACCAACATTTTCACCTGCGTGAAACTGGGTACCGCGTTGACGGACCAGGATGTTACCCGCTTCAACGGGTTCACCACCGTAGCATTTCACACCGAGATATTTAGGGTTGGAATCGCGACCGTTGCGCGTACTACCACCAGCTTTCTTATGTGCCATGATTCAATTCCTCTTTCAATTAGGCTTCTTTGGTCGCTTCGGCTTTGGGAGCCTTTGCTTCCGGCTTTTCAGCCTTTACCTTGGTCGCCTTCTTCTTTGGGGCTGAAGCGGCAATGCCGGTGATTTCGATCCGGGTAAAATCCTGCCGGTGCCCCATGCGTTTCATGTGGTGCTTACGGCGTTTGAATTTGAGAATCCGGATCTTGTCCCCACGGCCGTGCTCGACTACCGTGGCTGTCACTTTTCCGCCCTTCAGATAAGGAGTCCCGACTTTTACGTCTTCGCCTTCACCTACCATCAGCACCTGGTCTAGTTCAACCGTGGAGCCTTTTTCTGCGTCAAGTTTTTCAATGTTTAATTTATCTCCAGTGGTAGCACGATACTGCTTTCCACCGGTTGCGAATACTGCGTACATGGTTAACTGCTCCGGGTTCAAAATAGCCCTAGAAAAGGGCGAGAATATTAGCGGGTTTCTTCCAACCGGTCAACCTTTGAAAGCGTTTAAGATCTATGAATCATATTTATAGGCTATACCGGTCGAATTCAAACCCGCCACTGCCGGGTAAGAATGCCATCATCTTTACCACATTCAGAGCAGCTCTCATCTTCTCCTCAATATAAGCTCCACTTTCTTTGCCAAAGGAAGGTATAGTACATGGTTGGAAATCGTTTCGGCATTATCAATGAACACCATACAAATACGCGGCGCCCGCACACACAACCTGGCCAATATTGATCTCGATCTTCCGAGGGACAAGCTGATCGTGGTCACCGGGCTATCCGGTTCGGGAAAGTCATCACTGGCTTTTGACACGATCTACGCGGAAGGGCAACGCAGGTACGTTGAATCGCTCTCAGCCTATGCCCGGCAATTCCTCTCGGTCATGGAGAAACCGGATATTGACCATATCGAGGGACTTTCACCCGCCATTTCAATCGAACAGAAGTCGACTTCGCATAACCCGCGTTCGACCGTGGGTACGATTACCGAAATTTATGACTACCTGCGTCTGTTGTGGGCACGGGTCGGCACACCTTGCTGCCCCGATCACGGACAACCCCTTGAAGCGCAGACAATAAGCCAAATGGTTGACCAGGTCCTGGCGCTCCCTGAAGGCATGAAAATGATGCTGCTTGCACCCGTTGTTCGTGACCGCAAGGGCGAACACGCACAGCTATTTGACGAATTGCGCGCACAGGGATATGTCCGCGTTCGCGTCGATGGCAACGTCTACCCCATCAATGATGTACCTGCACTCGAGTTACGCAGAAAGCACACGATTGAAGTCGTCATCGACAGGTTCAGGGTACGGGCTGACCTCAAGCAGCGCCTCGCCGAATCCTTTGAAACCGCACTCATTTTGTCTGATGGACTTGCTTTGCTGTCGCCCATGGAGACGGCAGATGACGCCGATACCCCGGTCGATTCTGAAAAATTGATGAGTTCGCGTTACTCCTGCGTGCACTGTGATTACAGCCTGCAGGAAGTCGAGCCGCGCATGTTCTCTTTCAACAACCCGAACGGTGCCTGTCCGGGTTGCGATGGCCTCGGAATGGCGCAATTTTTTGATCCGGAACGTGTTGTAAGCAACCCCCAGGTAAGCCTGGCCAGTGGCGCGGTGCGGGGTTGGGATCGCCGCAATGCCTATTACTTCCAGATCATCAAGGCGCTGTCTTCGCATTACGGCTTTGACATTGAGGTTCCATTCGAAGAATTGTCTGAAAAACACCGCAACATCATTCTTTACGGCAGCGGTGAAGAAATCATTGAATTCACCTATTTTGGTGAGCGGGGCACGCAGAAGAGGCGACACCCTTTCGCTGGTGTCATCCCCAACCTCGAAAAACGGTTTCGAGAAACGGATGCCAACATCGTCCGCGAGGAATTATCAAAGTACATTTCCCAAAAACCCTGTCCCGAGTGCGAAGGGCAACGTCTGAACAAACAAGCCAGGCACGTATTCGTGGCAGATATCAATTTACCAACCGTCACGGCGTGGCCGATTTTGCGATGCCTCGAATTTTTCAGCGGGCTTACGCTGGACGGACGCAAGAAAGCAATTGCGGAAAAAATCATAAAAGAGGTTCATTTACGCCTCCAGTTCCTTGTCAATGTCGGCCTCGACTACCTGACGCTTGACCGCAAAGCCGGCAGCTTATCCGGTGGCGAAGCACAGCGTATCCGCCTCGCGAGCCAGATTGGCGCGGGCCTGGTGGGCGTCATGTATATTCTTGACGAACCCTCAATCGGTCTTCATCAGCGGGATAATGAACGTCTGCTGGCCACACTGACTCGTCTGCGTGACATCGGAAACACGGTCATCGTGGTCGAACATGATGAAGAGGCCATTCGCATGGCCGATTTCGTGGTTGATATGGGCCCCGGTGCGGGGGTGCATGGAGGCGAGGTCGTTTTTAATGGCAAACCGGAGGACCTCATCAAGAGTGGGTCGACGCTAACCGGCAAATACCTCTCAGGAAAGCTGGAAATCGAAACGCCCGTGAAGAGGACAAAGCCGGACCCGGACCGGATTTTCAAATTGATCGGCGCGAGGGGCAACAATCTGAAGAAGGTTACACTGGAAATCCCCGCCGGACTGTTGACCTGTGTGACCGGCGTTTCCGGCTCAGGTAAATCAACCCTCATCAATGACACCCTGCACCGTTTGGCAGCCCGGGAGCTTTACGATTCCAGCAAACAGCCGGCGCCATATGAACAGGTGGAGAATTTACACCTTTTTGACAAGGTGGTTGACATTGACCAGTCCCCCATCGGGCGCACACCACGTTCCAACCCCGCTACTTACACCGGCCTGTTCACGCCCATACGCGAGTTGTTCGCAGGCACCCAGGAAGCCCGGGCAAGGGGTTACCTGCCCGGACGGTTCAGTTTTAACGTGAAAGGCGGACGCTGCGAAGCCTGCCAGGGCGATGGTCTCATCAAGGTTGAAATGCACTTCCTGCCTGATGTTTACGTGCCCTGTGATGTGTGCCACGGCAAACGCTACAACAGGGAATCCCTGGGTGTTCACTACAAGGGCAAGAATATACACGAGGTGCTGGGCATGACCGTTGAAACAGCCCTTGAGTTTTTTGCGCCGGTGCCATCGGTGGCGCGCAAATTACAAACCCTGATGGATGTCGGCCTCTCTTATATCTCACTTGGCCAGAGCGCGACGACGCTTTCCGGCGGTGAAGCTCAAAGAATCAAACTGGCCAAGGAACTATCCAAGCGCGATACCGGGCAGACCTTGTACATACTGGATGAACCCACGACCGGGTTGCATTTTCACGACATCAAGCAACTTCTTCATGTGCTCAACCGTTTACGCGATCATGGAAATACCGTGGTGGTCATTGAACACAATCTCGATGTCATCAAAACGGCCGACTGGATTGTTGACCTCGGCCCAGAGGGAGGTGATCGTGGTGGCGAGATCATCGCGACGGGTACACCGGAGCAATTGGCCGGCGTGTCCGGATCACATACGGGGCACTTTCTTTCAAAGCTGTTTGAGCGAAATAAAGCCATGCACAAAAAATCGGCCTGATTAAATCAGGCCGAAATTGTTCCGGCGTGTTTTTAGCCGTTTGCCCGGAGCGGGTTCTATCGAGATCAGTCTCTCAGTAGCCGACTGGTCTTGCGGCCCATGGCTGATAAACAATCACCAGCTCGGTGCCGGGAATCACGTAGCCGGGCCCCGGAGCACTTTGTACACGGTAAGAACGGGTATACCTGCCGTATCGTTCATACCCGGCATGCCTTGCCCCGTGATATTGCTGGTTCCGCACATTGCAATGCCGGTGATGCTTGTTGTGATGGCGGTGGTGTTTGTTGTGATGCCGGTGGTGCTTATTGGAGAGTTGATAGTGATGTCTGTCATGATGTGCATCCCTGCCACCCGCCTGGACGGGAATGCTGACGGCCATCGCCAGGCCAAGTAACAAAGCAAGAATAAATCTGTTCATTTCGTAGCTCCTGTTGTTTCAGAGGCTTAGAGTTTGCCTTGCAGACACTGAATTAAGACTGAACAGGATTGAATCGACCGCTCTGCTGATCTTCCAACGCGAACGTTGAAACGGGGCTTGCCTAATCCAACTCTACCGGGCGGTCCGGATCACGAATCCACTCGCTCCACGAACCCGCATACAGTTTTGAACCTTCCAACCCGGCCAGTTCAGCAGCAAGAATTGAATGGCACGCTGTTACCCCCGAACCACACATGAATACAATATTCTTCGCCATGCGGCTGCCGTATAGTGCCAGGAATCCTTTGCGAATTTCATTGACCGGCCTGAACCCGGCGTCATTTGCAAGACTCAATTGATAGGGAAAATTGACCGAGCCCGGAATGTGACCGGCCACGGAATCTATTGGTTCGACTTCACCCCTGAACCGCTCAGCGGCACGTACATCGACCAACAATGAATCCTGTTTCTCCAGGCTCTCCAGAATGTCACCTGTAGACATAACCATGGCGCTTTCAGCGCTTAAAACAACCGCATTTATACTTTCAACTTCCACCGGACCGTTTTCCAGTTCATAGCCGGCGGTTTGCCAGGCCGGGAGACCACCATCCAGCAATGCAACACAATCATGACCAAAATACCTCATCAACCACCACAGTCTTGCCGCAATGGATCCACCTGCAGCATCATAGGCGGCCACCCTGATCCCGGGTTGCCAACCGGACCGGGCAAGGAATGATGCAAACCTGTCAGCATCCGGCAACGGATGACGACCGCTTTCAGCGGTCACCGGACCGGAGAGATCATCATCCAGATGAGCATAAACCGCACCGGGAATATGGGCCTCAAGATAGCTTTGGTATCCCGCAGCAGGGTCGCTCAATACAAAGCGGCAATCAAAAACCAGGTACGCGTCATTCGCCTGTGCTGAGCGCAAATCCTGTAAAGAGAGGAGTAGCGATTGTGTCATCAGGATCGGCCGGATTGATTTATTACAGGTGACCGAGCCCAGCTGACTCACACGAGGAATTTTGCATGCGGCTTCCAAGGTTCAACAGTATGGCTGCCGTGATACCCCATATCTTATAACCCTGCCAGTTCAATGACGAAACGACGATATTTTTACCGTATTGCTGAACTTCCCGATGTGAGTATTCCCGATGGTTGACAGCCAACTTCAACGGCACCGTGAACACCTCGGAGACTTCGCGCAGGTCAGGCTTCCATTTGAACGACGGCTGGACCAGGCCGACTACCGGTAACACCCTGAAATCCGAGATCGTATCCAGGCGATCGAGAAAGCCCAGTGGGGATACATGCGAAATGGTCAGACCTATCTCTTCCTCTGCCTCTCGTAAAGCTGTATTGACCGCCGAACTGTCGGTGTGGTCAACAGAACCTCCCGGAAAACTGACTTGCCCCGGATGCTGCGTCAATAGTTCCGAACGCACCGTCAAGAGTATTTCCGGTTCAGGTTTATCCAGGATGGGTACAAGAACTGCAGCGGTCCGATTTGGACGCTCCGGGTTGCCCGCTGTGCTGCGCAAAGCCCTCAGCTTGAGCGCGGTGACTCCCTGGTCAAAGGGTGACACAGCCCTCAACAATGAATTGTGCAAATCAGATGACATATCCTGACATGATATCAAGACCTGGTAATTGACAATAGACCCTGTCGAAAACAGGGCAATCCGGCATGATCATGAATGGCAAGGCACCTGAACATCCGGCAGAAAAAACCGGGTGGTTTAAACCACCCGGTCTTGCGTTCTTACTGGATGATTTCAACCAGCTTCAGGTCAAACATCAGTGCTTCATTCGGACCAACCGGTGGGTTGCCACGGGCACCGAAAGCCATTTCTGGTGGCACGAAAATCTGCCAGGTGGACCCGGCCTTCATCAGGGGCAGGACCTCCTGCCAACCTTTCAGAACAGCATTAACGGTAAACTCTTCCGGTGTTCCACGAGCGAATGAGCTGTCAAACTCACGTCCATCCAACTTTGAACCCCGATAATGAACCGTAACCCTGCTCTCGAGACCCGGGCGGGCTCCATCGCCTTCTTCAATAATACGGTATTGAACGCCGCTTGGAAGAACGACTATACCGGTCTTGGATTTATTGGCCTGGAGAAAAGCTTCACTAGCCGCCTGGTTTTCCTCAGATAAAATACGGAATTGTTCAACCTGCTCCGCACGCACTTTCTCTTGCAGAGCTGTCAACAGGGTCCGCATTTCTTCCTGGCTGACTTGTGGCTCTTTCTCTGCAACCACGTCACGTATGGCAGTAATGAGTGACTCCACGTCGAACTCGGTACTGCGGCGTGCGATGTCCGCACCTATGTCCCAACCAACGGCGTAGCTTAGCTTGCCTTTTTCTGAATTAACGTCCTGAGCAAGGACTGAACCGGTAGCGAGTATAAATAATATTGTTAGCGCGAGTCTGGATCGCATTGAGTATTCCTCCAGAAAATTTCTGTTTGCCGGCCCATGGCCGGTCCGTAAAGGGTGGCTATTCTACATGAGTACCCTTGGATATGTCATGCCCGATACATCAACAATTGATATACGGCTTGCCTGATAGACTATCAAGGTCATTTCAAGTTCAACCACCTGTTGGTAAATTTAACCAACAACCCGCTTCGGGATTTTTCGGTATTTTTATGCCTGTTTTATTTGTCTTTTAAATTCAGCAGCTTAAAATAGACAAGCTATTTGGCATGATGCATGCATTAAAACAGGTACAGAATAGCATGCAGGAGCATTTATCATGAGTGTCTTTTCCAGATTTACCGACATTATTAACGCCAATATCAATTCCTTGCTGGAAAAAGCAGAGGATCCGGAGAAAATTATCCGGCTGATGATCCAGGAAATGGAGGATACACTGGTAGAAATCCGATCTGCTGCCGCCAAATGTATCGCGGATCGCAAAGAACAGCGGCGTTACGCGGAGTTCCTTGAACGCGAACAGCAGGGCTGGGCCAAGCGGGCCGAGCTTGCGGTTCGTCAAAATCGCGAAGATTTAGCGCGGGCGGCACTTGCTGAAAAGCAGGCCCTGGCCGATGAAGCTGAACACATCGCACATGAAACGAAGTTGCTCGATGAGCAGCTCGAAAAATTCAACTCTGACATTTCCCAGTTGCAAAGCAAGTTAACTGACGCCAAAACGCGTCAGCGCAGTATTGTCATACGTCATAAGACTGCCACTTCGCAGTTGGCGGCGCGTAAGCATATTCATGATGACAAGATTGACGAGATGCTTTTCCGCTTCGAAAACGCCGAGCGGCGCATCGACCAGGTTGAAGCACAGGGCGAGGCGCTTAACATGGGGCGGCGCAAAAACCTGGCGGACGAAATAGCCGGACTTGAAAACGACGACCGGGTTGAAGATGCGCTCGCAGACTTGAAGGCCAAGGTCAACAAGGCCGACCAACCCAAGCAGGAGAACAAAGATGTCTGAAATCGTCCCTATTCTGCTATTAACGGTCTGTGCGCCATTGTGGATCATATTTCATTACATCACGAAGATGAAAACGTCCAAGGGACTCACACCTGAAGATGAAAAAATGCTTACAGAGGTTTGGGAATCCACCAAGAAAATGGAAGACCGGATTGTGACCCTGGAGCGCATACTCGATATCGAATCACCCACATGGAGACAGCGACATGAGTGATTTGTATGAACGCAAAAACCCACATCGGCTTTACCGGGACAAGGAGCACGCCATACTGGCCGGTGTTTGCGCGGGCCTGGCGAATTATTTCGGACTTTGCCGCAGGGGATTGCGAATAGTCGTTTTAATTTGCACATTTTTCTTTTTCCCGTTCATAGTACCGGCTTACATCATCCTGGCGATTATCCTCCCGGCAAAGCCGCAGGATCTCTACAAGGATGAAAGCCAGGAAAAATTCTGGCGTGGTGTCAGCATGGCTCCGTCAGATGTGTTCAGCAACCTGAACCACCGGTTCCGTGAACTGGATTTACGCCTGCAAAAAATGGAGGCATTTGTTACATCGAGAGAATTTGAAATAGATCGCGAATTGGGTCGAAATTCACGTTAGCCGGTCATGCGACTTTAACGGGGTTCGATCAAACGAGCCTGTTTCACGTTGAAACGTAACGAATTCCATGCCATCTGCACCAACTTTTTCAAACGTGGATTGTCTTTAAACGTATAAGGCGGAGAAACCGCACAGAATTAAACTAACAATGGGATTTTATCTAAAATGAATCAGTTGGAAACCAGTAAGGATGAAGTCAAGTTGGAACCGAGACCTATGTTTGCATCCACCTGGATAACGCTCTACGACGAGTTACGCAAGCATTACACTGGAAGGCATGTCATGGTTTCGGTGAACATGGACAAATGCCGGGCCAAAGAGAGTGCCGCGAAGGATAAAGACTGAGTCCTGGCTATCCTGGGTCGGGATGAAACACCTTTTCACCCGCTTCCACGAATAGATCCAGCCGATTTTGCTGAGGCGGAATCGGACAGGTTGAATACTCATTAAAAGCACAGGGCGGGTTATAGGCTTTGTTGAAATCAACCGTTAAACGGCCGGCTTCCGGCATTTCATCACTGTATAAATACCTTCCGGCACCATAGGTGCCATGACCGGAAGTGCGGTCGGCAAATATAAACCACAGGTTTTCAGAATCAGAATCTCCCAGGGCGATCAGGTTGTGTGAGGCGCCATCCCTATCAAACTCGAATGTGCCAAATACAGTCAGGGCACTGACTTGCCCAAGCACATTGATGATTTCGATATCTGATCCTTCCGTCGCAGCGGTAAAACGACCCTCGATACGCCACGATTCATCGATGGGATAGTTGTCCACACCCTTGAAGTTCAGCAGCGTCTTTGCCTGTGAGTCCTTTATACGCAACGCATAGGATTCCCTGAAAATGACATTGAAACTCAGGGTTCCGCTGGTAACTACGGTAGCCTCACCCACCGTATCCGGTATCAGCTCAACATGGCCTAATGGCTCGCCATCGATCTTTACGTTCTCGGGATCAGAGTTCTCAAAGTACAAACGATCGTTCTGCAGTGTTACGCTACCCCATTGCGAAGGGCCTCCGCTCAATCTTATGTCGTTGTCCGCTGAGCTGCCGATACGGCTTTTTCCTTCCTTTAACCACTCGAGCCCCGTCAAGCTCAGCCAGCCATCCGGCTTTTTGAGGCGCTCGTGGCGACTCGCTCTCCAGGCCTCGATCAACTGCTGGTGATCCTGGGCGACCTTAACGGCCTCCCCGGCTGTTTGACTTGCCATCAAAGATGGAGAAAAGGAAATACTTCCGAGCACCAGGGCAACCCAGAATGCCGGACGGGCGAGTACGCTACAGTCATAACGTTGATGGTTCATTCTGTTCTACCGTAAATGTCTTCGAGGCGCTCGATGTCATCCTCGCCAAAATAGTCTCCGGTTTGCACCTCGATCAAATGTATGTTTTCTTCACCTGGATTCTCGAGACGGTGCAGGGTTCCAATCGGAACATATGTGGACTGATTGGCATTCAACAAAAATTCCTCATCCCCCAATCTGACCTTTGCGGTCCCCCTCACCACCGTCCAGTGCTCTGCCCTTCGGCGGTGGCGTTGAAGCGACAACACCTGACCCGGCTTGACTACCAATCGCTTGACCTTGCAGTCGGGGTCGTCTTCCAAAATCGTATAACTTCCCCATGGCCGATGGACAGTTTTGTGAAAGTTGACAGCCTCATGCTTCAGCTTCGACAGTTGTGTTACAACTTCCTTGACGTCCTGTGCCTGGTTGCGGTCTGTAACCAGCACGGCATCACCGGTATCAACGATGATCAGGTTTTTCACACCCACGGCAGCAATCAGACGATCTTCACCCTGAACAAAACACTCGGTTGAGCCCACCATGACGGCTTTGCCCCTGATGCGGTTACCTGCCTCATCTGACGCATAAAGCTCACTGATTGCCTTCCATGAACCGATATCACTCCAGCCAAAATTGCTGGCTACAACAGCCGTGTTATCTGCTCGTTCCATGACAGCGTAATCGACGGAAATGGACGGGCACATACTGAACAATTCTGCGGGAAACTCGATCGGCGCCTGGGATGTGTGGGTTGCTTCCCACACCTGTTTGGTTGCCTTGTAGACGTCGGGTGCGTAGCGTTGCAGTGATTCCAGAAAAGTGCTCGCCTGAAAGCAGAACATACCTGAATTCCAGTAATACTCTCCGGATTCGAGGTATTTGATGGCCGTGGCTTCATCCGGCTTTTCGACAAACTCGGCAACCCGGTGACCACCGTTCGGCGTCAGGACGTCTCCCTGGCGAATATAGCCATAACCGGTTTCAGCATGTGTGGGATGAATACCAAAAGTCACGAGAAAACCCTGGTCTGAAAGTTTCTTCGCCTCTTTTACGCAAGCCTCAAAATTGGGTAAATCCGCGATCAGGTGATCGGCCGGCATCACCAGCAACGATGCGTTCTCATGAATTTTGTCACGTACGCACATGGCCGCCAACGCGATTGCGGGTGCGGTATTCCTACCCATGGGTTCGAGCAGAAAGTGTTCATCACCACTGTTGTTTTTCATGCTGGCATACAGGTCACGTGTATAGAAATAGTAATCGCGACTGGTGACGGTAATGACAGGTGCATTGCCGGTGACCGCTTTAGCCCTGAGCAGTGTTTTCTCTGCCAGTGTCTGTCCGTCTACCAACTCCATGAACGGTTTGGGATGGGCGCGCCTGGACACCGGCCACAGCCGTGTTCCCGCGCCGCCGGAAAGAATAACGGGAATCAATGGTTGCTGCACTTTCGTCTCACTCATAAATTATGCTCTTGTCTTGATTTCATCAATTACGGCCTGCAGCGAACTCTCGAAGGCTGCGGGCTGTATGTCAAATATTGTGTTGATCCTGCCGGCATCCAGAATTGACCATTTGGGCCGCCTGGCGGGCTGCGGAAACTCCGAGCTCGGCACTGGTGCCAGGTCCGGTTCGGTATCGAGCAAACCGGCCTTCAGCGCAAGCCTGAATATACTGCGGGCAAAATCATACCAGCTCAGATCACGGTCATCACGGTAGTGAAAGATCCCACTGCTCCCTTCAGAACCATGTATCCTCCAGGCATCAATGACAGCAATACTGGCATGCGCGAGGTTCCTCGCCCATGTCGGACAACCATGCTGATCATCCACCACTTTTAAAGACAGGCCCTTGCGTGCCAGATTCAACATGCTCAGTACAAAATTCTTGCCGTGCGAGGAATATACCCACGAGGTTCGGAGTGTTACATGCTTGCAAGCAACCGATTCGATGGCGCGTTCACCTTCCAGTTTGCTGTCTCCGTAGACACTTTGCGGGTTGGGAAGGTCCGTCTCCAGGTAAGGCCTCGTAATGCTGCCGTCGAAAACATAATCAGTGGAATAATGAAGCAGCAATGCGTCATTGCGCTTTGCCCAGGCCGCCAGCCTGGCGGGTAGTTCAGCATTAACGTTAAAAGCGGTCTCAGCGTCTGTCTCGGCTTGATCCACGGCCGTGTAAGCCGCTGTGTTTACAATCAACCCGGGTTGTATTCGATTCAGTGCAGTCTCAAGTTTACTGCCACTGATGATATCCATCTCCAACCAGCTGCCTTTGGCCGAAGCGGGTTTACTGCGATCAGTGGCGGTAACAGGACCGCGCGCAGATAACAAGGGTAATAACTCGCTGCCCAGCTGGCCGGCAGCACCCGTCAGCAGAATATTCAAATTGCACCTTGTGGCAATCGCTCGGCCGGAAGATCACGCAATCGGGGTGCGTTACGGTCTTTGCCGGAGAAGGATTTGGGTTCACACGGCCATTTAATGCCAATGTCCGGATCATTCCAGGCAATCGCTACCTCGTATTGCGGTGCGTATTCAGTGGTGCAGTGGTAATGGAACAAAGCGCTCTCACTCATGACAATAAACCCATGGGCAAAACCCTCAGGGACATAAAGCTGACGATGCCTGAGCGCATTCAACTCAACACCGGCCCATTGCCCGAACGAAGGTGATCCCGGACGCACATCCACTGCGACATCAAAAATACGGCCTTCAAGCACCGAAACCAGTTTGCCCTGGGGTTGGCGGCACTGGTAATGCAGTCCACGTAAAACACCTTGCTCCGAACGCGAAACGTTGGCTTGTTCGAATGTGCCTGGCAAGCCATGCTTGAGATAGCTGCTGGCTTTCCAGCTCTCCAGAAAAAAACCTCTCTCGTCACCATGGACCCGCGGCTCGATGATGACAACGCCCTCAAGCCCTGTTTCAAGCACTCTCAACCGTCTGGCCCCCGCTCCAGAAGCTGCACCAGGTATTCACCATAACCGCTATTGCGCAGTGGTACCGCCAATTCCAGAACGCGATCACGATCAATCCAGCCTTGC
>Ga0316201_10002473_pt1 | contig 13153 bp, 12 predicted proteins | sample CS6wburrow_MG_FD_204516 | JGI IMG/M metagenome (GOLD analysis project Ga0316201, IMG submission 204516) | Coastal sediment microbial communities from Delaware Bay, Delaware, United States - CS-6 worm burrow | ecosystem: Environmental > Aquatic > Marine > Coastal > Sediment | place: USA... | reverse complement strand
AATTCCAATGCCGTGCTTTTCGCTGAAGGTATTCAGAGCGGGCATCCGGGCCATGGTTCCGTCATCGTCCATAATTTCACAGATGACCCCGGCTGGTCTCAACCCGGCCAGCCGGGCCAGATCGACGGATCCTTCCGTTTGACCGACCCGCACCATCACACCACCGTCCCGGGCCCTCAGGGGAAAAATGTGGCCGGGACGCACCAGGTCCTTGGGGCTGGCCTTATCGGCCACTGCAGTCAAAATGGTGGTGGCACGATCTGCCGCGGAGATCCCCGTGGTGACTCCTACTTTGGCCTCGATGGACACGGTAAAACCGGTCTGGTAGGGCGAGGTATTGTTTTTCACCATGGAGGGAAGATCCAGTTGATCACAGACCTCGCTGGTCAGTGAGAGGCAGATCAGTCCCCTTCCGTATTTGGCCATGAAATTGATCGCCTCGGGAGTAATCTTCTCCGCGGCCATGGTCAAATCGCCTTCATTCTCCCGGTCTTCGTCATCCACTAAAATGACCATCTCGCCGGATTTTATTTTATCGATAGCCGCTTCTACACTAATGCGTGGCATGTACCCTTGCTCCTTTGAACCGATCTGTTGGACGGCAGCCCGTGGCGCCGCCTGTGGCTGAAATCAACGCTAACTCCTTTAATGGTCCAGGAATCCCGTCCTGGCCAGCAAACTGAGGTCTACCCGCCCACCGGCAGGCTCTCCGGATGCCTTCCGGCCCATGGTAAAACGCTCTACATACTTACCGATCATGTCGGTCTCGATGTTCACCTGGGCGCCCACCGATTTCATTCCAACGGTGGTCATTTTGGCGGTTTGGGGAATGATGCTGACCTGAAACGAGGTGCTGTCGCAGGCATTGATGGTCAAACTGACCCCGTCTACGGCAACAGAACCCTTTTGGATCATGTAGCGGGCCAGGTGCTCCGGCACGGCAAAGGTCAGGACAATGGCATTGGACTGTATTTCACGTCCCTTCAGCCGCCCCATACCGTCAACATGTCCGGAAACCAGATGGCCGTCCAGGCGGTCGGAAAGCCGCAACGCCCGCTCAAGATTGATGCGGTCACCGATCCTGGCGTTGCCGAAGGTCGTTTTTTCGACACTTTCAGGGGAAAGGTCCACTTCAAAACGGCGCCCCTTCAACGTAACGGCGGTGAGGCAGGCGCCGTTGACGGCGATGCTGTCGCCAATGCGGGTTCCGTCCAGATCGAAATCAGCGGCGATGCCAAAACGCCTGGCCTTTCCGCTGGTTTGGATCGACTCAAGAGTACCCAGTCCTTCAATGATACCTGTAAACATGAACACACTCCGCTTCCCTGCCCGTTGACGGCAAGGGAAGGGGCTAAATAGTCTATTGAACCGCCGTACGCAAGCACAAAGGATAATATAACCCTTAAACCGGGAAACTCAATCCTTGGCGGCAGATCGCAGCGGCTGCGCTCGGGATCAGATGCCGGCACCCCGGGCTGCCCCATCAATACAGGTGCCGGTAGCCGGAAACCAGAATATCCTCCCCAACCGGTGTCATCGCTACATCCTGCAAAGTGAGGCTCTCCCCCATCAGGTCCGGGCCCTGGCCGGCGAACATGGGCACGCCCTCTCCGCCCAATATCTTGGGGGCATAGAAAAAGAGTACTTTGTCCACAATGTCGTCCCGTATCGCAGAAGCCGCCAGCCGGGCACCGCCTTCCATCAGCAGGCTGGTAATGCCCCGCTCGCCGAGGAGCGTCACCATGGCGTCCAGGTCGACCCAGCCCGCTTTGAGAGGCGCCTCGAGAAGGTGTGCGCCGCTGTTCCGCAAGGCCTCTTTTTTGGATGCTGCGGCATCACGGCCGCACACTACCACCGTATCTGCCGCTGAAGAGAGTCCCAACAGGCGTGCCGTCACCGGCATGCGCAGTCCGCTGTCGACAATGACGCGGATAGGGTCGGCCCCGCCGGCCTCCTCCAGGCGTGTCGTCAGGCTGGGATCGTCCGCCAGCACCGTACCCACTCCCACGATAATGGCATCCACGGCGTTCCGCAGGCGGTGCACCATATCCCTGGCCGTTGAACCGCTAACCCAGCGGGCATCCCCGGTGTGCGTGGCAATCCAGCCATCCAGGGTGGCCGCCATCTTCAAGGTGACAAAAGGACGGCCGGTGCGCGTAAATTTGATGAAACTTTCGTTCAGCCGTCGTGCCAGTGGTTCGAGGAGGCCGGTCTCCACCTCGACCCCGCGGGACCGCAAAAAGGCACTTCCTCCGCCGGTCACATGCGGGTTGGGATCTTCCATGGCAACCACGACCCGCCGAATTTCGGCTTCCAGGATTTTATGGGTGCACGGCGGGGTGCGTCCGTGGTGATTGCAAGGCTCCAAGGTCACATAGATCGTGGCGCCCCTGGCATCGCCGCCGGCATTATCGATGGCATTGACTTCGGCATGGGGACCGCCGACCGCCTGGTGGTAGCCCGTGCCCACCACCGTGCCATCCTTGACCACCACGGCACCCACGAGGGGATTGGGTGAAACATAGCCGGCGCCCTTTTCGGCCAGGGCGAGGGCCATCTGCATATAAGTGCTATCGTTCACTCAACAGGCTCTTCAATTCCGAGACAAAATCATTCACATCCTTGAATTCCCGGTAGACGGAAGCAAACCGCACGTAAGCGATAGCGCTGAGGGTGTGCAGCTTGGCCATGACTTTTTCGCCCACCATCCGCGAAGAGAGCTCTTTCTCTCCTGTTTCCCGAAGATCGCGTTCCAGGTCGTCGATAAAATCTTCGATGACATTGATGCTGATATCAAGTTTCTGGCAGGCCCGCTGCATACCGGAGCGTACTTTTTCGCGGCTGAACACCTCCCTGCGTCCATCTTTCTTGATGATCATAATGGGAATCTCTTCGATGTGCTCATAGGTCGTAAACCGCCTCGTGCAATCGATGCATTCGCGCCGCCTGCGAATGACACTGCCATCTTTGCTGACCCGAGAGTCAATTACCTTGTTGTCGAACTCCCCGCAAAACGGACACTTCATGGACGCACCTCCGAATGGCTGCTTTTCAATTGAATAAGATCTACGCCGGCTTCTTCAAGCATTTCGATGGCTAACGGGTCGGCATACCCGGATTGATAGACAATCCGCACGATGCCGGCATTGATGATCATCTTGGCACAGATCGAACAGGGCTGATTGGTGCAGAAAAGGTCGGCGCTTTTAATGGAAGCACCGTGGTAGGCCGCCTGGATAATGGCATTCTGCTCGGCATGAATGCCCCGGCAGAGTTCATGGCGCTCACCGGACGGCACGGCCAGCTGGTCGCGCAGGCAGCCTACTTCTTCGCAGTGGCGCACGTGGCTCGGCGCACCGTTGTATCCGGTTGCCAGAATGCGCCGATCTTTGACGATGACAGCGCCCACGGCCCTCCGCAGACAGGTGGAGCGCTTGGCGACCAGGCAGGTGATATCCATAAAATAGGTTTCCCAGGAGGGGCGAATAAGGGCATCCATGGTCAATTGCGTTCTCACTCCTTCACGGGTAGAGGGGAAAGGCGGTGCAAAGATCGGCCACCTGGTGGCGGGTGCGCTCCAACACGGCAGCGTCATCGCTGTTCTTAAGGACCGCGATGATCATGGCACCGATCCGCTTGATCTCCTCGGTGCCGATGCCACGGGAGGTGACATAGGGCGTCCCGATGCGGATGCCGCTGGTAACGAACGGGCCCTGCCGATCAAACGGGACGGTGTTCTTGTTCACCGTGATGCCGGCTTTGCCGAGGGCAGACTCGGCATCCTTTCCCGTCATCTGCCAGGTCGTCAAGTCGGCCAGTATGAGGTGGTTGTCGGTTCCCCCAGAAACCAGCGGCAACCCGGATGCTTGCAGCACCTCGGCCAGCGTGCGGGCGTTGTCCAGGACCTGACGCTGGTAGACTTTGAAATCAGGTCTCAAGGCCTCTTTGAAGGCAACGGCTTTGGCGGCGATGACGTGCATCAGCGGACCGCCCTGAATTCCCGGAAAAACTTGACTGCGCAACCGGTCACCACAGGCCCCTTCGGCAAGGATGAGCCCTCCCCGGGGGCCGCGCAAGGTTTTGTGGGTGGTGGAGGTGACCACCTGGGCATGGCTGACGGGAGATGGATGCAAACCGGCGGCGACCAATCCGGCGATGTGGGCCATGTCCACCATCAGCAGTGCATCGACTTCTGCAGCAATCTCGGCGAATCGATCGAACTCGAGGATGCGCGGGTAGGCGCTGGCACCGGCCACAATCATTTTCGGTCTGTGCTGGCGGGCCAATGCGCGGATAGCGTCGTGGTCGATAGTGCCGGTGGCCGGGTCGACACCATAGTGGACAAAATTGAACAAACGCCCCGAGAAACTGGCTTTGGCGCCGTGGGTCAGGTGCCCGCCATGGGCGAGGTCCATGCCCAGCACCGTATCGCCCGGTTGGAGCAGGGCGAAATAGGCCGCCATGTTGGCCTGGGATCCGGAGTGCGGCTGCACGTTGACATACTCGGCACCGAAAAGGGTCCTGGCCCGGTCGATGGCAAGCTGCTCGGCAACATCGACGAACTCACACCCACCGTAGTAGCGCTTGGCCGGATAGCCTTCGGCGTACTTGTTGGTCAATATGCTGCCCTGCACCGCCATGACCGCACGGCTGGCGATATTCTCCGAAGCGATAAGCTCCAGGTGCCTCTCCTGGCGGGCCCGCTCCTGCTCGATGGCCTGGCTGATCTCCAAATCCACCGCTGCAACGCAATCCTCATGCAAAACAATTACCTCGCTGTTTACAGGTGTCTCGAAAAACTGACTTATTGCGGTGTCGCATCGAACATGTCGATGCGCCGCTGGTGGCGGTCGCCCTCGAAGGGCGTATTCATCCAGGCATTGAGGATTTCAATCGCCAGCACGTCGCCTACCACGCGCCCCCCGATAACCAGAACATTGGCGTCGTTGTGCTTTCGGCTCATGATAGCCGAAAAAAGATCGTTGCACAGCGCAGCCCGAACATGGGGGAATCGGTTGGCCACCATCGACATGCCGAGTCCGGTACCGCACATCAGAATGCCGCGCCGATAGGTTCCCGCGGAAACCTGGGATGCCAGCGTGGCGCCGATATCGGGATAATCCACCGACGCAACACTGAAGGCACCGACGTCGTCCACGGCATAGCCGTTATCCTTCAGGTAGGCCTTAAGGGTCTCCTTGAGTTGAAAAGCGGCATGGTCACAACCGATCACGAGGGTCGTATCATTCATCATCATCTCTCCACCATATTCTGCCGGACACAGGCAGGTTCGGGGTCCATCCGTCGTTTTTTTAATATCTGTAACGGCGTCCTATCGCAAGAAAAAACCTTTTCCATGCGCTTTCCCAATAGCCGTATCGACGCATACCGGCCTGTCTGGGGTTCCTGAGGCGGGATGTCCGCCGGTAAGTAAGCGCCGCAGGAAGAATCGGCGGCGGTCTGCGCAAAAAAAACCACAGGCATCCGCTGAATGCCTGTGGCCTGTAGGAGAAAGCCGATAATGGCCTGGGGCCGCTATTGCGGCAGATATTTTTTGAGAATCAGGGATGCATTGGTGCCGCCGAATCCAAAGGAGTTGCTCATGGCATAGGTCACCTCCATTTTGCGCGCTGTGTTGGGCACATAATCGAGGTCGCACTCCTCTCCAGGATTTTCGAAATTGATAGTGGGGGGAACAATCCCGTCGTGAATGGTCAGCGCCGAGACTACCGTTTCGACGCCGCCGGCACCGCCCAGCAGGTGGCCGGTCATGGACTTGGTTGAACTGATGGCCACCTTATACGCAGCCTCACCAAAGGCCATTTTAATGGCCCGGGTTTCATACAGGTCGTTTAAGGGGGTAGAGGTGCCGTGGGCATTGATATAGTCGATTTGCTCCGGTTGGATGCCGGCATCCTCCAAGGCTGCCTGCATGCAGCGGGCGGCCCCCTCGCCATTGGGCGGCGGGGCGGTCATGTGATAGCCGTCGCCGCTCATGCCGTACCCGACCACCTCGGCATATATCTTGGCCCCGCGCTCGAGGGCACGATCCAGGGACTCCAGTATCATGATGCCGCTGCCTTCACCCACGACAAACCCGTCCCGGTCGCGGTCAAAGGGACGCGACGCCTTTTCAGGGTCCTCGTTGCGGGTGGAAAGCGCTTTCATCGCCCCGAAACCGGCAATGCACGTCCGGGTTACAACGGATTCCACACCGCCGGTGATCATGGCATCGGCTTTGCCGTATTTGATAATCTCAAACGCGTCCCCCACTGCATGGGAACCGGCGGCGCAAGCTGTTGCAACGGAGGAGTTGGGGCCTTTGGCACCGAAAATGATGGAGATCATTCCCGGGGCCATGTTCCCGATTAGCATGGGAATAAAGAAGGGACTGACGCGATTGGGGCCTTTGACGTCTACCGTGTTGGCGGTTATCTCGAGCATGTTCAAGCCGCCCAGCCCGCAACCCGTCAGCGCGCCGACCCGGTGGCTGTTGCTGTCGTCAATCACCAGCCCGGAGTCCTCGATGGCCATGCGGGTCGCGGCAATGGCATAGGCAATAAACGATTCCAGGCGCTTGGCCTCCTTTTTGGCCATGAAGTCTTCGGCATTGAAGTCCTTGACTTCGGCTGCGATCCTGGTCCCGTAAATCGAAGCATTGAACCGGGTGATCTCGCCAACACCCGATTTCCCGGCGCATAGTCCGGCCCAGGACGATTCCACACCGATACCCAGCGGCGTCACCAAGCCAATACCCGTTATTACTACCCGTCGTTCCAATCGACACCTCCTCAGGCAAGAGCAGCCATGGTGAGAGCCGGCCTAAAGGGCACCATACACGGCCGCAGCGGCGCCCGATTGCATCAACTCACCAGGACAACAAGAGCCACAGCGATAGGATGGTCCCCGTGGGTGATCTCTATGGCTGGGCTAAATGCGTTGGATGAGCAGACGCTTTAATTGGCATTAATGTAATCAAAGGCGTCTTTGACACAGACTAGCTTTTCAGCATCCTCATCGGATATGTCGATATCGAATTCTTCTTCCATGGACATGATCAATTCCACCAGGTCCAGGGAATCGGCACCCAAATCATCCACGAAAGATGCATCCGGTACGACTTCCTCGAGGTCAACACTTAGTTTTTCAGCAATAATTTTTTTTACTTTGTCTTCAACCGACATACAATTCTCCTTTCAATAGGATCACATATACATTCCGCCACTGACGTGAATCACCTGTCCAGTCAGATAAGACGCTTTTTCTGATGCAAGGAAGGCCACGGCGTCTGCCACGTCCTCGGGCTGCCCCGGTCGGTTCAGGGGAACCATGGACAGCATGGCCTCCCGGGCCTTGTCTGATAAAACTGCGGTCATATCGGTTTCAATAAATCCCGGGGCAACAGCGTTTACGGTAACGCCACGCGGGGCAAGCTCTTTTGCCGAAGTCTTGGTCAAGCCGATGATACCGGCCTTGGCAGCCACGTAATTGGCCTGGCCGAAATTGCCGATCACCCCGACCACGGAAGCGATATTGACAATCCTGCCGGAACGCTGTTTCATCATGATCTTGGCGGCAATTTGAGTGCACAGAAATGGCCCTTTCAGGTTGACGCTCATGACGGCGTCCCAGTCTGCTTCTTTCATTCGAACCAACAGGTTGTCCCGCGTGATGCCGGCATTGTTCACCAGCACATCCACACGACCCGTTTCAGCCATCACCTTGTCAAAAAAGCCGGTCACTTCAGAGTGCACCGCCACATTGGCACAAATGCCCGTGGCACTTGCCCCCGCCTCGGTGAGCAGTTCGATGGTCTCCTGGGCGGCAGCCTCCTCGGCTTCGGGGTTGGCCGGGGAAAAGTAATTAAAAAAGATCTTGGCCCCCGGCTTGGCCAGGGCCAGGCAGATGGCCCGCCCGATACCGCGGGAGCCACCGGTGACCACTACGACGCGTTCACTGTTTTCGGTCATCTGAATGTCTACCTCTCAAAAATGATATCCGCCACTTTGTCCATGTCCACGGCCCAGTTCTGTCGACTGCCCAGCATCTGCTGGTAGGCAATGCCATCCAAGAATTGGCGGATGGCAGCAGCATCGGCAGCACCAGTCGCAGAGACGACGTTAAGCGCGTTTTCCCCCACGACCTGGGCCACCTCGCCTGCAAATATCCGCGACATGGCCTTGACCTTTTCGGCATCGGCATCGCCGGACCGGTCCAGTTTCGCAGCTTTTCGTGCCAGCGCAGCCCCGACCTCGACATGGGTCATCATGTCGGAGAGGACAAACATGACGGCCTGCTGGCGAGTCAGCCGGTTGTTGTGAACGTAATCGATGGTCCGGTTCAAAGCAGCGGCGGCCAACCCATAGTAACGGCAGCCGGCATCGCCGATGTCGTTTCCAAGCGCGTCCATCTCCTCTGCGAGCGCACCGTAAAAGCGCCCTTTGGTTTTGCGGGTGGTCTTCCAGCGAAACGTGGAGATGATGTTCTGCTGAATCTCGCTGGTGCCCTCGTAAATACAGGTGATCTTGACGTCGCGCTTGATTTTTTCGACTTCGAACTCACAGATGTAGCCGTATCCGCCCAACGCCTGGATGGCATCGTTGGCCGCCTTGTCGGCCGCTTCGGTTGCAAAATACTTGGCAATGGCGCCTTCCACCTGTAAATCATGGCCGCTACCGTCCAGCAGGTGGGCGATTTCATCGATGTAGGCATCGGCCGCTGCAAGCCGCACCACATTGGGTATGATGAGCTTGTGGGTGTAACCCTGCTTCTCCGACAGCGTCGTGCCGAACTGGATCCGCTCTTTGGCGTACGGTATGGCAATTTCAAGGGCCGCTTCCCCGGCGCCCAGTCCCATGGATGCCACCATCAGACGGGTATACCCAAACACCCGATTGGCCTGCTTGAGACCTTTGCCCGGTTCGCGGCCGATGAGGTTCTCCACGGGGACAAAGACCCCGTCCAGGGTCAGCGGGGAGGTGTTGGAGGCGCGAATACCGTGCTTTTCTTCCCCTTTGTGCTGCGTAAAACCGTCCATTCCCTTTTCAACAACGAAGAAACTGGGGCCTTCGGGCGTGTGGGCCAGCACCGTGACAATATCGGCGTAGCCCCCGGTTGATATAAATTGTTTGGATCCTGTAATGGAATACCCGGTAATCGTGCCGTTGGCGTCGGTCACCGGTTCGGCCTTGGTCTTGAGGGAGGCCAGATTACTGCCCGCTTCGGGTTCGGTGACCGCGTAAGCCACGAGGGAGCCGCCCTCTGCGATGGCACCCAGCCATTTTTCCTTCTGCTCGCGGGTGGCGCCTACGAGGATGGGATCCGAACCCAGCTGGATGGCAAAAAAAGCCGTCCCCACACCCAGGCAGATTTTGGCCATCTCTCGGGTCACGGCGCAGCAGTCCCGCGCACCGCCGCTCATACCGCCATAGGCCTCCGGAATAAACAACAGCTGCAGACCGATTTCGGGTCCCAGCATCTCCCGGACCGCCGCTTCAGGAAATATCTCTTTTTTATCCCACTCCAATATAGATTCGCGGGTCAGCAGCTTTTTCCGCAACTGGCGCACCGTCTCCACCACCATTTGGCGCGATTCATCGTCCAATCCCCTGAGTTCGATATCGTTCATAACCTGCACATCCTTTTTTCATCTGCGCGCGACGACCGGCGCTGAGGAGATGGTCCAAAACCACGGGACACCCCGTCTGCAACACTAAACGCCGCAGCCTTACGGAAAACATTCCCGGCAGGGGAATGTCGACACACCATTAATCGTCTTCGGGTGAAATTACGGACCGCCCCTTGTAGGCGCCGCAGCTTTGGCAGGCATGATGCGGCACCACAGACTCCCCGCATTCAGGGCAGGTGGCGAGGGTGATGCCATCGATTTTTTTACTGGCACGCCGTTTATCCCGTTTCGATTTGGATGTCTTGTGTTTCGGTACCGCCATGAGTAATCTCCTAATATGTTGAATTTTAACAATTTATTTGATTTTTCACTACCCGGATAAATGACGAAGCAATTAGTAATTAAATTTGCAGCGAATGTCAAGGCTTTTATGACCTGGGTCCTTTGCACCCCTTGTACCTATAATAAGGATGTGCTATTCAGAGTTCTTTTTATGAGAAATGAACCAGAGAATATTTTATCCTACTAATAAAACAATAAAAACTGAAAATTCGAACAGGGGTTATTTTAAATCACGGCCCTTTTGGGCCCCCGGCACCCTTTTCACCGGAGTGACGGCGGCCTGCTGCAGGGTGCCGTCGCCGAACCCCAAAATAACTAGTTTGACTTTACTCGTATTCCACTTATGAGTAATTTAAAAGCGATTGCTGGTCTAGAAGAAAGGAAATCAATGCAACCCATCCGAACTCGTTTTGCACCCAGCCCCACCGGCTATCTCCATGTCGGCGGCGCCCGCACAGCCCTGTTTAACTGGCTGTACGCCAGGCATACCAAGGGGGTATTCCTTCTGCGCATCGAAGATACCGACAAAAACCGCTCCACGGCCGAATCGGTCCAAGCCATTTTTGACGGTCTCCAGTGGCTGGGGATCGACTGGGACGAGGGCCCCTTTTACCAGAGCGAGCGGCTGCCGCTGTACCAATCGATGCTCGAGACCCTCATCCAGAGCGGAAAAGCTTACTACTGCACCTGCACCCCGGAGCAAATCGAAGCCATGCGGGAAAAAGCCCGGGCAGAGGGCACGAAGCCGCGCTACGACGGCACCTGCCGCCACAAAAAGCTCGGGCCCCAGCCCAATGCCGTCATCCGATTCAAAAGGCCGGAGATCGGCACCACCGTCATCAACGACGCCGTCAAAGGCCCTATCGTCTTTCAGAACAGTGAACTGGACGACTTTGTCCTGTGCCGCAGCGACGGCATGCCCACTTACAACTTTGTCGTGGTGGTCGATGATATCGACATGAGGATCAACACCATCATCCGCGGCGACGACCACGTCATGAACACACCCAAGCAGATCCTGCTCTACCAGGCCCTTGGCGCCGAATTGCCGCTGTTCGCCCATGTCCCCATGGTTCTGGGAGACGACCGGACGCGATTGAGCAAACGCCACGGGGCCACTTCGGTCACCGCCTATCGGGACCTGGGGTTGCTGCCCGACGCCTTTATCAATTTTCTGGCGCGCCTGGGATGGTCCTTTGGCGACCAGGAGCTCTTTTCGCGCCAAGAGCTCATTGAGAAATTCACCATCGACCACATCGGAAAATCGGCGGGGGTCTTCGATCCGGTCAAACTGCAGGCCCTCAACGCCGACCACATTCAATCGGCCACCCCGCAGGCCATTGCCCCGCAGGTTCTCCCATTCCTGCAGCAAAAAGGCTGGGCGGCCGAGAACGATGCCTACCTGCACCGCATTATCCCGACGCTGCAATCCCGCAGTAAAACCTTGCTGGAGATGGCTGACCAGGCCCGTTTCTACTATGTTGAATCGGTCGATTTCGAAGAAAAAGCCGCTAAAAAATTCCTCAAAGGAAACGTCATCGATCCCCTTCGAGACCTGCGCAGCCGGCTCGATGAGCTGGACGACTACAAAGAGGCCAACCTCGAAACAGTCTTCAAGGGCTTGTTGGAGGCCTTCGATATCAAACTGGGTAAAATCGCCCAGCCGGTGCGCGTCGCCTTGACCGGCACCAGCGTCAGCCCTGGAATATTCGAAATCATTGCCGTATTGGGAAAGCAGCGCGTGCTCCAGCGCCTGGACAAAGCCATCGCCTTCGTCGAGGCCCGCATGGCGGCCTGAGGCCGGCGGTCCATCAGGACAGGCCGGCCGACCGTGGGGCGTCAAAAAAGCCCTTGACTCCAAATTGGAACTTCAATAATGTTTCCGATGTCCTAAATGCTGGGGGATCGTCTAGTGGTAGGACTACGGACTCTGACTCCGTCAACCCAGGTTCGAATCCTGGTCCCTCAGCCACTGAATATCGGGGGCTGCGCTTCTCAGCGCAGCCCCTTTCTTGTTGGATGCGTCCATTTAGCTGCCGGTTGTTTGAAAAACGGCATTTTCAAGTCGGCATCCCTCAGGTTACGACGACATAAAAGTGCAACCCTCCATCATACCCATTACGCAGGTCAGTCCATATTGCGTTTCTAAACCAAATTTTGATCCGCCTTCAGGGGAAATATAAAAATATAAAGGGCGTCCCTACGTCCCTATAATTGTGACATTTTATTCCCATTAATTGGAGAGCCGATTTCTCAATTTGAAAGACCATTAGGGTGGCGTTTTTGGGATTTTGTGCAAAAAAATACAATATGTTCAAACAGTAATAATTATTCTTGGGTTGTTTGTATGAGTGGCCCGATTTTTGATTCTGTCAAAAGCAGGAAATTGAATTGGGATATCGAATTGTTGTGTACTGAGTGGAATATGAGAAAGAAGATGATTGCCATAGGTTGCGTCCTGTTATCGATAGTGCTGCAGGGATATACACCGAATACTTTAGGCGCAAATGGGTTTGAGGCTCCGGTTGCTCTGCGTCATTGGCTTGAGAGACAACCTTCCCAATGGGGGGATAATCCAGGACTCAGAACAGCCATGGTGCGTTTTTATGAGGCGCGTCAATTTCAACCGGTGTGGATGGGGCCAAATGGTCTTGAGCTCCAGGGACGCATTCTGCTTAAAACCATAGACACTGCTTCTAATGAGAAGTTGCCCGAAGTCAAAGCATATGTGAAGCATCTAAAGGCAATTTTACATGACGGTGCGCAGTTTACCTCTGTTTTAAACGAATTCCCCCTGGAAGCATTGCTGCAGGCTGAGGTAGACATGAGCCGAATTGCCCTTTATCTGGCCTTTGAGCGCAGCATTGGCATGGGAAATCATGAAGGAAAAGAATCGGATGTCACAGGAAAACACCGGAGGCTCCTGGTCGACAAGCTGTCCGATGCGCTACCCGATACCCTTTGGGACGCTCTGCTCTATGCCTTGCAGCCGCGGCAACTACCCTATCGCAAATTGAAAAAAGCACTGGAACGCTATAAAACGATCCAGCTCTTGGGTGGTTGGCCTCACATTACCGGGGGGTGCAATCTAAGGCAAGGCAAGCGGGATCCAAAGGTACCCACCTTGCGCAAACGGTTGGTCATCTGTGGGGACCTGGGGCTGGAACATCTCAGTGTGGATGA
>Ga0316201_10002472_pt1 | contig 13153 bp, 15 predicted proteins | sample CS6wburrow_MG_FD_204516 | JGI IMG/M metagenome (GOLD analysis project Ga0316201, IMG submission 204516) | Coastal sediment microbial communities from Delaware Bay, Delaware, United States - CS-6 worm burrow | ecosystem: Environmental > Aquatic > Marine > Coastal > Sediment | place: USA... | reverse complement strand
CGTATTGTCGACGACCGCTATTACCTGCAGCCGTTAAACGACCTTTACGATACGGTGGAAATTGACAGCCTGGCGCTGGTGACGGGCGTGATATCACAGAAAGCCGGCCGACGGCGCAAGGACCACAAGCGTTACGACTGAATCGTGCGCCGGTCGGGGTGCATCAAAAATGAGCAGAAACCGGCCGAGAGCATTTTTTCCACTTCATCCGGGTCGATCACCTCCTGTTTCAGATTGATCAGCGGCAGCTCGTAATCATTCCAGCCGCGCAAGCCGGTTTTCATCGACTTGACGTGCTTATAGCCCATCAACTGCATGGTCTGTGCGGCGAGAATACTGCGATTGCCGGAACGGCACACCACTACAATTTCGCGATCGCGCGCTTCAACCAGTTCGGGTACCGAGTCTTCGTAATCATATTCGCAGGCGGTTTCGAGGATGCCGCGCGGAATTAACATGGAGCGTGCGATGTGATAATTCACGTATTCACATTCTTCGCGAATATCCAGTAGCAGGGCATCGGGTTTCCTGTCGACGAATTCTTCCACGTCCCAGGGGAACAGTTCACTAACCTGCTGGCGTGCGTCTTCTACAATTTGTTTGAAGGTTTTCATGAGAGCAGTGTTTTTTCATGCGCCCGCTTTGGGCTTGCGCAGGCCCTGCTCAACAGCAATGACCGCGGCTTCGACGCGTGAATGAATACCCAGTTTGCGTAAAATGGCTTTGACATGAAGCTTGACGGTGCCGTCGGAGATGCCGAGGTTGCGCGCAATCAGCTTGTTGCTCTGGCCATCGGCCAGCAGGCAGAGAATTTCACGTTCGCGCGGTGTCAGTTCGGCAAACGGGCCGTTGTTGTCATCCATCGTGGTTTCGCCCTGTACCATGCGTGCGAGCGCATCGGTCAGGTCCTGGGCGACGACACTCTTGCCTTTTTCAATGTCACGCAAGGCGCTTACCAGCTCATCTGGCTCCATGTCTTTCAGCAGGTAGCCCTGAGCGCCTGAACGCAGTGATTTGATCAGGTCGGATTCTTCATTGCTGGTGGTAAGCATGACCACCGGGATGGCCTGGGTTTTTTCGCGCAATGTTTTGAGCACATCGAGTCCGCCCATGCCGGGCATGCGCAGGTCGAGCAGGATAATGTCGGGATTGAGGCGCGTGGCGAGTTCGATGCCTTCATTGCCATCGGCGGCAACACCGATAACCTCGATGTTGCGTTGTTCCAGCAGGCCTTTGAGGCCGACCCGGAACAGGGCGTGGTCGTCTATGATGATTACGCGCATTATTTAATCTGTCAGACAGTGGGGTCTCGTTGGTACTGAAACTTGAGTTCAATACGTGTGCCTTCATCCGGCTCGCTTTCGATGCGGAGCTTGCCGCCCAGGTGGCGCGCACGCTCCTGCATGATCGTCAGCCCGAGGTGTTCACCTGCATGGCTTTGAATGGCTTTTTTATCAAAGCCGATACCGTCATTCTCGACCAGTACGCGATAACGGCCATCATTATCGCAATCCAGCAGCACGCGTACTATTTTTGCATTTGCGTGTTTTCGGATATTGGTCAGCGCTTCCTGCACGATGCGGTATACGTTCATTTCCATGTTGGCGGGGATATCCGGCAACGGGTGTTCGCATTGTAACAGGATATGAATGCCGGTTTCTTCCCGAAATTTTGCCACCACGCGTTCGATTGAGGGCAACAATCCCTGCTGTTCGACCGGCACGCGGCAATGTGCAATCAGTTCGCGCAGGTCGGTGTAGGCTTCATCGAGGCCGTGTTCGACCTGTTCGATACTGTTGATTGCCATGTATTCACCGCTCGGCTGCAGGGTCTGGTCGAGAATGCGGACCTGGAAGCGCAACGAGGCCAGGGTTTGTGCCAGCGAGTCGTGTAACTCATTGGCGATCATGTTGCGTTCTTCCTGCACGATTTTTTGCCGGGCGAGGTGCTCACCGCGCTGTTTCTCAATGGCAAGGGCGAGGTGGTGGCCTGCGCTGATCAACAGGCCGGCCAGCTCGTTTTCCAGCAGGATTACGCCTGGCGGGAAAAACAGGTTGATTGCGCCCAGCGTGTGCACCATGTGGCGCACGGGAATAGTCAGCATGGTGTCGTCTGAATCAGCCAGCAGGGGTTGCGCCGGTGACTGCTGGATGATGTCGACAGGTTCGGTGTTGCGACTGAATAATGTGCCTTCGATCGCAGTCTGCTGTATGGCCTGCGCCTGGGTATCAGTTATTTTGTAACTGGCAGCAAGCTCCATCCAGCCATCATCAGCAATCAGGCGCAGTGTTGCAGCACTGGCGTTCAGCCGGTTGGTCAGGTGCTTCAGAAAATAATTGTAGAGTTCCTGCTGGTTTTCTGCCGAATTTATCAGGCTGGTAATTTCATACAGGATAATGACCGAATCGCGGCTCCACTCGTTGACCGGGCGTGAAACTTCGGGGGTATTTTTCGCCGCCTTACGCATTATCAGCCACCCGCCTCGGGGTGTTGTTACTCAACCGGCGGCTTGTAATTGGGGTCATTGGGATTCATAAAAATGAACTGTGACTTACCCGGTTCGATTTCAACAAAATCAAGCACGGTATCTTTAAGAATGACAGCACTGGCGGGCGAAACAATGATTTCAATTTCTTGCGAGGTGACGCTGACATCGTCTTCCTTACTGTCGTCAAAGCCCATACCGTAATGAATGCTGTCGTCACTATTGCGTGTTGCTGCAATGCGTAGCGCCATGCCTTCAGATTTACTTTGTTGTGCGGAAAGCTTTATCTGGCTGGCCGCGTTTGGCGTAATGCTAATCATGATTTATCTGTCGTTTTGAGTTTGTGTTGTCTTACAAATTGAACAAAGCGCTGTGCCCAGGGATTGCTGGCTGTATTACGCTGGTGAGTGTAACAGGCCAGCAGATTTTTGTAGACGTAACCGTCGTTTTTGCCATCAATGCCGGTGCCGCGCCTTACCGAGAAGGCAAATCTAGCATTTTTATCCAGATTTTTAAAACGCGAGTAGTGAAACTCGTGTGCCGAGATCTCGTTTTTCAGCATTCCCGGCCATGGACTGTCGTCATTTTCGCCAAGACGCACATAGCCGCGGCCCTGGGGTTTGGCTTCCATCACGATATCACCGGCAATGCTGCCGACCATTGGGTGGATTTCGCCATGCCACTCGATAGAGCGCGACAGATACATCAGGCCACCGCACTCAGCATACACCGGCAGGCCGTCAGCGATGGCCTTACGGATCGAGCTTCGCATGCTGGTGTTGGCGGATAATTCGGGCATGTGGGTTTCGGGAAATCCACCACCGATGATCAGGCCATCGAGTGCGGGCAGCTGCTTGTCACGCAGGGTATCAACGTCGACCAGCTCTGCGCCGGCATGTTGCAGCGCGAGCAGGTCATCGGGATAGTAAAAACCGGTGGCAGCATTGCGCACCACGCCGATACGTACATCTGTTTCGGCCGGGGGGCTTTCAATGGCAGGCCTGGCATCGAGTTCGGGCGCGGTGTTTGCAATCGATAGCAGGCTGTCGAGATCGACCTGCTCGTTAATAACCTCGCTTAGCAGGGCGATTTTTTCAGCGGATGCCGGGTCTTCGTGGCTGGGCACCAGCCCGAGGTGGCGCTCATCGATATCAAAGCGCGGGTCTTTGTGAATCGCGCCAATCACGCTGACATCGGTGTAATGCTCAATCACGTTGCGCAATTTTGCTTCGTGGCGAGAACCGCCAAGCTGGTTCAGAATCACCCCGCGGATTTTGATCTCGGTATCAAACGCCTGGTAACCGAGGATCAGCGGTGCAATGCCACGTGTCATGCCGCGCGCATCCAGTACCAGCACCACCGGCGTGCCGAGCAGCTTTGCCAGCGCGGCGTTACTGTTACTGCCGTCGAGATCGAGCCCGTCATACAATCCCTTGTTGCCTTCGATGAGGCTGATATCCGCGGTGCGCGAGTAGCGGCTGAAGGTATCAAGAATTTCAGCCTGCGACATGGTATAGAAATCCAGGTTAAAACAGTCGCGGCCGGTGGCCCTGGCCAGCCAGTGCGGATCGATATAGTCGGGGCCTTTTTTAAACGCCTGCACGCTGTGCCCGGCAGCGCGCAGCGCGGCACACAGGCCGATGCTGACGGTGGTCTTGCCAGAAGACTTGTGAGCTGCCGAGATGAATATACGAGACATGAACTGCTGGCAGTTCAGTTGATAATGAATAATGAATAGTGAATAACGAATAGTGAATAATGAATAGTGACCGATCCTTGAGTGTCGGCTACCGAATTACAAACTTGCGAGTTGTAGCCTTTCACTATTCACTATTAGTTATTCGTTATTCACTGTCTTATGCGTGCGGATCAGCGGCTTTATCAGCCAGTGATACCGGCAGGAACTTGAGTACCTTGAGTGCAAATGCCACCAGGAACAGTGCGACAGCAACGCCACCGACGCCAAGCATGACTTCCGGCAGGGAAGGCGAGTACTCTGCGACGACGCCGTCATAGAATGAACTGCTGACTTCGTAGCCGGGGAATATTTCCAGCGGGTAGGCCTGGCCGCCGATGATGATGACATACATCTGGGCAAGACCACCGAAGATGATCAAGGCGCACACCAGGGCGAGTATTTTGCGGCTGCTGCGTAGGCCAGGCGCATAGATAAGTGCCAGTGGAATCAGGCCACCGATCAATACCTGTCCGATCCAGAACAGCTGTGTATATATGCCGCCCGAAGCCAGGATGAAATCTTCGACACCGTGGCGTTCGGTTATGTACAGGTTGGTGAGGTGATAGACGATGACAAAATAGAGCACGGCAGCGACGAATACACCCAGCAGGTTTCTAAGCCGCGCGAGCACGGCGTCACCGAGTTCACGTCCGGTCCAGTTGTAGCTAGCCATCAATACCAGGATGAAAATTGCGAGGCCGAACGAGAACGACATAATGATGAACATGGGCGCCAGCAGCGCTGCGTCATACGCAGAGCGTGCCACGAGGAAACCAAAGATCGAGCCGGTACCAGTGGTGAGTGTCAGGCGCCAGACAAATGCCGCCAAGCCGACAGGCTTTTTGAAGCGGTACATGTTGTGGTCCATCATCATCCAGATGTAGGCGCCGACAATGGCGAAAAAGCCGGTGTATAGAATAATGTTCCAGGCAAAAATGGATTTGAAATTGTAATAGGTCATGGCGATTATCAGCCTGTCAGGACGACCGAGGTCGAGCAGCAGAATAACCAGGCCACCTGCGAGCAGGGCGATCGCCAGCAGCGCGGACAGTCGCGCCATGGGTTCGTAGATTTTTTTGCCGAATACCGAGGCTATCGAGGCGACATTGAGCGCGCCAGATGCTGCAACAATAAGGAATACCGCGAACACATGCGGCGTGCCCCAGACGATCTGGTTGGTCATGCCGGTTACATGGTGGCCGTTGTGCTCCATATACCAGGTCGCCAGCAGGCCGATCAGCATGACAACACCAAGACCCGCAAGCATGCCGTAGTAGGCTACGCTTTGACCTTTAATTGCAGTGTATTCGATTTTTTTCATCTAAAACGTCTCTCTTAAAACTAGATGCCCTGGTAACGTACGCCGGTATTGAGGCCAAGATCGGCGCGCAGTTGTTTGCCGCCATGTTTTTTCAGCTCTATAGAAAGCGCGCTGCTCGGGTCTTTCATGTCGCCAAAGATCATGGCGTTATGATTGTCAGCCGTACAGGCTTCGACGCAGGCAGGGGTTCCGTCTTTATCAACACGGTGAACGCACATGGTGCAGGATTCAACTGTGCCTTTGCCGCGTGGTGCCGACAGGGTCTGGTTAGTCAGTTCTTCATGCACGAATGAGCGCGCCTTGTACGGACAGGCCATCATGCAATAACGACAACCAATACAAATATGCTTGTCGACTAATACAATGCCATCTTCACGTTTGAACGAAGCGCCGGTCGGGCAGACATCCACGCACGGCGGTTTTTCGCAATGCTGGCACAGCATGGGTAAAGAATGTTCGTGGCCCGTGCTTTTTTCTTTTAGCGTGACCTTGCGAATATATTGCGCATCCGTCGCTGGACGGCCCAGGCCTTCGAGGCCATGCTCTTCATTACATGCGTCAACACATGCGGTGCAGCCTTTGGCGCACTTGTTGGTGTCGATCAACATGCCCCAGCGGGTATCGCTGGAGACGGGTTTGTCATTCGGCTTGGCCTGTGCACTATGCAATAACACGCCCGGTGCAATGCTGACAGTGCTGGCGAGTGCAACCTTGGCAATAAATTCACGTCTTGAGTTGTTGACGCAGTCGCTCATTATTGAATGCTCCTGTTGCCTGATTGTGCAGTCAGCATGTCGTGCATCTGCTGGTTCAGCGCCTGTTTTTTATTGCCGCGCTTGATGTATTTCTGCGGGCGATCGGCATGACATTCGAAACAGTCGATTTGCACCGATGCATACTGATGGCAGGCGTTGCAGAAATGCTCTTCGCTGTTGTGGTCGGCAATGTTGCCGTTTTCATCGGGCTCTATATGGCAGTCAATGCACTTTGCCAGGCTGTAGGTTTCCGTGCGGATACCTTCGTGCACGGTTTTATCGCGCTGGTGCAGAATGTAGTTCATGTGATTTCTGCGCATTTCATCTTCAGGTTGAACGCATTTTACGCCATCACCTTCCGGTTCATGAATCTTGGGGAAGGGCGTTTCTGCCGATGCTTTACCAGAAAGCATCAGCAAAAACATGCCGCAGAAGATTGTTAGTTGCAAAAAACGCTTGATCATGATTCTCGCCTTGTTACTCTCGCGCAGTGCTCGTCCGCTGTGCTCGTAGATTACTCGCCCAGTGCCATGTCGATGTAACCCGTCGGGCATACATCGGAACAGATGTGGCAACCGATACACTTGCTGTAGTCAGTATCGACATAACGGCCAGTGGTACTTTCGGTCTTCTTCACACGGAATACAGCGTCCTGCGGGCAGAAGATCACGCAGTTGTCACACTCGAAGCACATGCCGCAGCTCATGCAGCGGCCAGCTTCTGCAACAGCTTCTTCTTCGGTATAACCGATCTGGCGTTCTGCAAAATGGCCCAGCACTTCTTCCGCTGTTGGTACAACAACTTTACGCTGGATACGTGGTGTGAAAGCAAAATGTCCCAGGAACAGCTGGTCAGAAGAAATAATCTCCTGCGCAGAACGGTCTTCATAGTTATGAATCGCGTATTTCTGATGGTCAGTACCGCGCTGGGCGTCGTCCTGGTAAACGTCAGCGCTGTATGAATCGACGTGCAGACCTGCTTCTTCAAGCTTGTTATTCAGTTTGAAGTGATGAACGTCAACCTTAGGACGTTTTCTCAATTCAGTTTCCTTGAAGTACGCTTCGATGGTGTCAGACGCAATCGATGCCTGTCCGATAGCGGTGGTCAGCAGATGCGGGCGCACGATGTCGCCGCATACGAAGTGGCCTTCCTTGCCGGGCACGCGATAGTATGCATCGGCATCCATCAGGCCGCGACCATTGTCGAAATCTTCCAGTCCGGCCATGTCGCCGCTTTGACCAATCGCAGAAACGATGAGGTCAGCTTCGATTTCGTATTCAGAACCTTCGATTTTCTCCGGGCGACCATCAACCATTTTGCATTTGCACATTTTCAGTGCAGTCGCGCGGCCGTTGGCGTCAACAACGACTTCAGTCGGCATAACACCGGTATGGATATCAACACCTTCGATGGTGGCGTCTTCAACTTCGTGATCTGCGGCAGTCATTTGCTCGCGTTCGAACAATGATGTCAGGGTAACGTGGGCGCCTTCACGTGAAGCAGTGATGGCAGAATCGTGCGCTACATAGCCGCCGATCACCTGCTCAGGACGAACATCCTCACCCATGTCCTTGATTTTGCCAAGACGGCGGGCAACCGATACAACGTCGATTGAGGTATCACCACCACCTACGCAAACAACTTTCTCTGCAGTCACCTGCATGCTGCCCTTGTTGAAGGCTTCAAGGAAAGCAACACCAGATACACAGTTGGGAGCATCAGCATTCGGCACCGGCAGGGCACGGCCGGATTTACAGCCGATGGCCCAGAGGAGTGCGTCATATTCTTTTTCGAGATCAGCGACTTTGACATCTGAACCAACACGCGTGTTGAGTTTGATGTCGATGTGACCCATGTCGACGATGCGCTGAATTTCATTGTTCAGGTAGTCGCGTGGCGTACGATAGCCAGGAATACCGTACTTGAACATGCCGCCCAGTTCCGAGTGGTCATCAAATACGGTTGAAGCAATGCCTTTACGGCGCAGCTGGTAAGCCGCGGCCAGGCCAGCAGGGCCGCCGCCAATGATGGCGACTTTTTTACCAGTCATCGGCGCGCTATTGTCGAACTTGTAGCCGTTCGAGAATGCAGTGTCACCAATGTACTGTTCGACCGCGTTGATACCAACGAAGTCTTCAACGTTGTTACGGTTGCAACCGTCCTGGCAAGGTGCAGGACAAACACGACCCATCATTGACGGGAAGGGGTTGGCATCGGTCGAACGGCGGAACGCGTACTCGGACATGGTCACGCCTTCTGGCGGTTTTTCTATACCGCGAACGATATCCAGCCAGCCACGAATGTCCTCGCCCGAGGGGCAGCTGCCCTGGCAGGGTGGAGTGCGATGAACATAGGTAGGACACTTGTGCGAAGTGTCTTCTTTAAAGATTTGCTTTGAATAGGATGTATCCCATTTGTAGTCACCATCTTTAAACTTTCTGAAGGTTAACTTCTCATTTACCATGTTTTCTTTCGAAGTGGCCATGCCATTTCTCCTGTTGCTTCAACCGTAGTATGCGTTGTTGGTAATAAATCTTAAGTGTTCGTAATTAATTCAGTGCTCAAGCTGCTTCAGCATCATCGTCATCATTGTCGTCTGTCTCTTCGCCCTGGCCTTCAAGCACAATGGCATTACTGACGAGCTGATGCACGCTGACAATCTGGTCCATGGTCATGCCGTAATACGGCAGCACCTTGGTGAACTGTGATTTGCAAATGGCGCATATTGCAGCCATGTGGGTCACGCCTTTGTCAGCGATGACATTCTTTAATGATTCCATGCGCGGTAGTGCGCCTTTGATGCGCAGTTCCATCAGGTCATCGGTGAGCAGGCCGCCACCACCACCACAACAGAACGTGGCATCGTGAATCGTGTCGATAGACATATCTTCAAAATTGTTACACACCGCCTTGATGACTTCGCGTGGCGTGGTGAACTGGCTGCCGGGTTCTTTGCCAATGCGTGATGCGCGCGCGATGTTGCATGAGTCATGGAAAGTTAATGTCATGTCATCGTTTTGTGATTTGTCGATGTTCAGGATTCCGCGATCCAGGCAATCCTTGGTGAATTCGAGTATGTGCTGCGGAATCGGGTAGTTCTGATCAAGGAAATCCCACGGACCGGCAAGTGTGTTCAGGTGGTTGTAGGCAACGCGCCATGCGTGGCCGCATTCGCCGAATATAATGCGTTTAACGCCCAGTTCTTTCGCGGCATCACGAATACGCAGTGATACCTCGCGCATTTGCTCATAGCTGCCGATAAACAGGCCGAAGTTGGCAGCTTCAGACGCTTTTGAACTCAAGGTCCAGCTCACACCAGCAGCATGAAAAACTTTAGCGTAGCCCATCAGGCCATCGACGTGCGGTTCTGCAAAGAAATCTGCAGACGGCGTGACCAGCAAAATGTCTGCGCCTTTTTCGTCGAGCGGGAAACGAACCTTGACGCCGGTATCGTCTTCAACATCTTCTTCGAGGCCTTCCAGGGTATCGGCCAGTGCTTTCTCAGGAAGACCAAGGTTGTTACCAATCTTGTGAACCTTGGCAATAATCTGGTTTGAATATTTCTGGCCTTTGCCGATGCGCGCAAGAATATCGCGTGCCGCCATGGTGACTTCAGCGGTATCGATACCGAAGGGGCAGAACACTGCGCAACGGCGACATTCTGAACATTGATGATAGTAGCTGTACATTTCATCAACGACTTGTTCGGATAAATCAACCGCACCCACCAGTTTGGGGAAGTACTTGCCGGCAAAGGTAAAGTAACGGCGATAAACTTTTCGCAACAGGTCCTGGCGTGCAACCGGCATGTTTTTCGCGTCGCCGGTGCCGAGGAAGTAATGGCACTTGTCAGTGCAGGCGCCGCATTTCACACAGGTATCCATGAACACCTGCAGCGAACGGTACTTGGCAAGTTTATCTGTCAGTTCTTCTTTAAACTTGTCTTCCCAGCCGTCGATGAGTTCGCCATCACCCGGGAATCCCATGTCGCTCTGAAATTCCGCGTTAGACAGGAAGGGTGCGCTATGAGACATAACGCCTTCCATCACCGTCGGGATAACGGGGAATTCGTGGGTTTCTGGTATATCGAAATCAGCCATGTTTTTTAACCTTGTCGCACAGTACCGGTGGTGAATCTGTTAATGGTCAATCTGTGTTATGAATTTCTGCCGTCTTTAGCTTCTATCGCAGCACCCCAGTCAGACAAATGACGCTTCTCGCGCGGGTTGTCGATCTGGTAACGCGTGGGTGCAAAGAACAGGCCGGGTGCATGCATCAACTTGCTGATCGGGAATATCACCGTCAGCGTCAACACCAGGGTCAGGTGCACCAGTAAAATTATATCCGTTGGCAGGTCCTGCCAGTCGAACAGGAACAGGCCCATGATGAATGCTTTCAGCTGCACGATATCGGTGTGCTCTACAAAACTCATCATCAGGCCGGAACCGGCGATGCCCAGGATCAGCAGCAACATCAGGTAATCTGACGGCGAAGAAATATAACGCACGCGATCAACAAAAATGCGGCGTGCTAACAGGCCGGCAAGGCCGACAACCATGGCAAAGCCGGCGTACTTGCCGAAACTTTGCACCACTTCCAGGTTCACCAGCGGCCACAGGAATGAATCCGGGCTAATCACGTAACGCAGGTGACGGAAGAACGCGAGCAACAGTGCCAGGTGGAACATCCAGCCGAATATCCAGGTCCACTTGGTCGCGCGAAAAAGGCTGTTGAATAAAACAACCTCGGTAAAAAATCTGTAAACCACACCGGTTTTGGTCAGCGGTGCAGGGGTCACTGCAATTTTCAGTGGGGCAGGGACACGCTTGTATTGCAATAGCTTATTCGTGATGCCAACGACCAGAATGGCCATTGCCACATAAAAAAGAATTACATAAAGAATACTTAAAGCAGTCATCGTCACTATGTCTCTGCGATTACCGTATGTTTAAAAAACGAAGGGAGCCCGTTGAGACCCCCTTCGGGTCGCAACTGTCTTATACGCAGCCAGTTGGTTTTGGCAGACCAGCATATTTACATGCTTGCTTGCCTGGGCCGTATGGGAACAGTTCGTACAGGTACTTGCTGTTACCTTTATCCTTGCCCAGCTTTTTACCAACAGCCTTGGTGAGTACGCGAACTGCAGGTGCAATCTGGTACTCTTCATAATATTCACGCAGGAAGTTGATGATGTCCCAGTGCTCGTCAGTCAGTTTGCAATCTTCGGCATTCGCCATTGCTTCAGCAACTGCTGGATCCCAGTCGTTCAGGTTGGCAAGATAACCTTCTTCATCTACTTCGTAACTTTTGCCGTTTACTTCGATAGCCGCCATGATGTGCGCTCCTCGTTGAGAATAAAAATAAAAAAATTAATTTAAAGCCAGGCCTGAACCTTGTCATGCCCGGCAACTAATTCAACGAAACCGTCGTAATCGACGACTTTGATGTCGTTAGCTAATTTGCCTTCTATGCCGCGGGCCTGTGCGTCAGGGCCCAGAACACAGAAGGAAATACCGTTTGCGTTTTTGATTGCATCCGCAGCGCTGGTGCCCTGGGTTGCAGCATAAACGCCATCTTCGTACAGAAGGACAGTCGAACCGGGTTTTGCAAGATTAATGCAGATTTCCAGTGCCTTTGCTTCGAACGGAGATTTGTTAACTGTGTGTAAAGTTGCCATTTATGTCTCCTAGAAACTCAGTACGATGTCTTGATCTTCAAGCACGTCAGCCAGTTCGGCGCGACTGACCAGGTGAATAGAATCTTTTTCAGCATAGTCTTCATCTTCGTCTTCCCAGACCAGGTGCTGTAAATCATCCAGTGTCAGGCCGCGTTCTTCGAGTGATTCTTTTTCAATATAAATTTTATTGACTTCGTAATCACCCAGCGCCGCATAGGTTGGCGAGAAGTTCTTCATGCCAATACCTGTGGTCTTCTGGCCCTTGGTCAACTGGTACACGCCGTCACCGATGAAAGCCAGGCTTACGTCCTGTTCGAACGCAGCACCAATCAGTACTACTTCGAGTGATTCAAGTGCGTAGACAGTGCCGTACGGTGCCTTGCGGTTGAGATACATAAATTTCTTTGTTGCCATTATTCTCTCCCGTTACGCGCCGAACACAACAAGGCGATCAGATTCGATGCCGGCTTCGATCAATTGTCCGAGGCCAGAAATACGAAAACCTTCCATGATGTTGTTGGCATCTTTGCCCTGACGTTTCATTTCGTCTTCGTCTAGCAGGCCACGGCGTTGAGCAGCTGCAATACATACAACCAGATCAAGCTTGTGTTCTTTTGCCAGGTTGGACCACAGCTGCATGATATTGCGATCATCCTGCGGCGGAACCGCAAGACGTGTCGCGTTATTCACGCCGTCGTGATAGAAGAACACGCGAAAAATTTCGTGTCCCTTTTCCAGAGCAGCTTTGGCAAACTGATACGCAGAATCAGATGCCTGGTGCTGGTATGGACCTTCGTTTATTTGAATACCAAACTTCACAGCGTTACCTATATTAGAAGCGGATGTGAGTAGAAGCGTTCAGGCTGTTACGAGCGCCACGCCAGTTATCAATGTGATACTTGGTGAATGGCAGGCCAGTGGCTTCGAAGAAACGCGGCCAGCCGATACGCTCGATCCAGTCGTTAATGCGTTCCCAGTCTTTGGCGTCTTCTTTGTAAGCTTTAAGAATCTGCTTAACGATGGCAGTCGCTTCAGGCCAGCGTGGCGGATTGTTTGGAACACCGGCAGCAACCAGTTTCTGGAAAGTTGGTTTGCCACGCGCATTCGAGTGGTTACCACCGACCCAGATTGCCAGTTTTGAATGTTCAGCATCGTTAATCTGCATTGGCGGGCAGGG
>Ga0316201_10002471_pt1 | contig 13154 bp, 13 predicted proteins | sample CS6wburrow_MG_FD_204516 | JGI IMG/M metagenome (GOLD analysis project Ga0316201, IMG submission 204516) | Coastal sediment microbial communities from Delaware Bay, Delaware, United States - CS-6 worm burrow | ecosystem: Environmental > Aquatic > Marine > Coastal > Sediment | place: USA... | reverse complement strand
TGTGATCGAATTGTGTAGAGCCTTGGCCGATTTACTCCCCGAAAATCTCAGTAAATCAATTCTTGTCAATACTGGCTCAGAAAGCAATGAGGTCGCCCTTCGAATGGCAAAACTCTACACCAATGGTTTTGAAGTCATCGGGTTTATTGGTTCCTGGCATGGAATGACTGCTGGTACCCAGGCTCCTACTTATAGTAATACAAGGAGCGGATACGGTCCTGTTGTCCCCGGGAATTTGGCTATTCCTGCCCCTTATGCCTACAGATGCCCAATTCGGCATTGCCAGGGTACTTGCGATCATAGTTGTCTGGAAGTTGGCATGGAACTCGTAGATAAGCAATCTGTGGGTGCTCCTGCTGCTATTCTAGCTGAACCAGTGCTAAGTGCGGCTGGCATCATTGATCTTCCTGAGGGCTATCTGGGCAAATTGAAGAAAATGAGTGCAGATCGCGGGTATCTAATGATTTTGGATGAGGCTCAAACTGGCGTAGGACGCTTGGGTGATTGGTTTGGTTTTGAACGAGATGGCGTACCACCTGATTTCTTAACCTTATCGAAAACACTTGGAGGAGGCCTGCCTTTGGCTGCGACGATCACAAGCAAAGAAATTGAGCAAGATTGTTTTGAAAAAGGCTTTCTCTATATCACTTCACATGTTTCCGATCCGTTGCCAGCGATTGCAGGTTTAGCTGTTTTGGATATTCTCAAATCTCAGAAAGTTGTTGAGCAGGTCCATAATAAAGGGAAACATTTAAAAGCGGGTCTGCTCGAACTCCAAAAAGCACACGAATGCATTGGGGACGTCCGGGGCAGAGGGCTTTTGCTTGGCATTGAAATTGTCCACAACCGTGAACATAGAAAGCCTGCACCGGATTTGGGCTATGCCATATCCAACCGATGCTTGCAATTAGGACTCAGCATGAATATCGTGCGGCTGCCTGGAATGAGTGGGGTCTTCAGGATTGCACCACCATTGACCGTGACGATACAAGAGCTTGATCAGGGTATCAGCATTTTGGACCAGGCGATTAAAGATGTGGTCGGAAAAGCTTGAAAGATGTTTTTTACTTTTCTCCGTAGAGAGTAATACTGAATATACCGAGTTCACTACGCTGAAATACCGCTTTTTTGTCAGGTGACAATATTGCATCGACAACTTCTTCTGGAAGTTTGATTTCTCTTTCTTTCTGAATCACGATATTCTTGAAGCCCAGGTCTTTAAACAATTGGATGTATTCGCTCTTTGGAATCGCACCTGCAACACAACCTGCGTAGAGCTCTGCTTCTTTTTTCAGCTCCGCTGGAATACTTCCGACAGTTACAATGTCTGAAATACTGAAATGGCCACCTGAGCGTAAAATGCGATGGGTTTCAGCAATTGCTTTTTGTTTATTCGGAATCAGGTTGAACACACAATTACTGACGACCACGTCAACGGAATTTGATTCAAGGGGGATGTCTTCTATATCACCATGGTAAAAGGAGACGTTTTCATAACCGAGCTTTGCAGCATTTGCTCTTGCTCTTTCCACCATCGGTTTGGTGAAATCAATACCAATCACTTTTCCAGTTGGTCCAGTTTCCTGGCGCGCTATAAAGGCATCATTTCCGGCACCCGATCCCAGGTCAACAACGGTATTGCCTGGCTTGATTTGCGCAAATTGTGTTGGCAATCCACATCCCAGATCAAGGTCAGCTTCTTTTTGGTAGCCATCCAGTTGGGAATAATCCTCTCCGACAAAATTTACCTCCAATGATTCTTCACAGCCGTCAGTGCCACAACATCCATTTGCATTCGCTGTAATAGCAATAGCTGCATATTTTTCTCTGACTGATGACCTGATCTCTTCATCGGATGAAAGAGTCATTGTATTTTGTTCTTCTTCCTGACAACAACTTGGCAAACAGCATCCATTTTTTTCTTTTGTTTCCATGATTAACAACATTTTATACCACTAAATAATTGATTGAAGATTTTCATTGCTCGCTGGCAGATATCACCGTCCAGGCAATAACAAACTCTTGGTCCGTCTATTTCACCTTTTATCAACCCGGCACTTTTAAGCTCTTTCAAATGCTGCGAAACTGTGGACTGGGAAAGCGGGAGTTCAGCAACAATATCACCGCAAATGCAACTTTTGCAGTTTGCCAGAAAACGGAGTATTGCAATCCGTGCTGGATGAGAAAGGGCTTTTGCAATTTTTGCAATTTCAATTTCTTCATCCGAGAAAACACTTGCTTTTGAATAAGCCATGTCAAAATCGTTTATCGTAAATATACGATTAAAAGAATGAGCAATGCAAGTTTTTTTTGAAATGTGCGCAAAATAACATCGACCATCCGACATGCCATATCGCATGGTCGATGTTGAGACATTGCTTTTTTAACATGGCATGTCGGCATGCCCATGTCTATTTACCCCTTTTGAGAATAAGGGAGCTAATGAGCGTAATGATCAGACTAACAGGCAGAATTTCCAGTAAGGTAAACCCGATTCTTACCAGGGGATTCTTGTACATTTCGTTAAATGATTCCATTTTGTCCCGGTGAGCTTGCAGTTCAGAGGCGGATGCCCCCTGGGTTTCCATTTGTTCGATGGAGTAGGCCATGTATTTATCCATCATTTCCATACCACTATCTGTTGTCAGATATAGCATCCAGACGATTACATAAATAGCACAAGCGAATAGGGAGATAAGAATCCCAACCTGAAAAGCTTTTCCGAAAGAAATAATTCCTGCCTGGTGATTATCTCGATATGATTTGATACCCAGAAAAACGGTTGATAAGGCTATGATCATGGATGCATATCCGATGACCTGGCCCCACTTAAAGTCTGGTTCCCCGGAATTAAACATGATTGGGATTAAAGCTAAGACGCCCATAATCCCTGCGCCGATGAGACCAAATTTTGTAACTGATTTTTTCATGATTTAGATTTTGATTTGGCTGCAAATAATAGGTTTCAAAGGTGTTTTGCTACAGTCTAAAGTATGATTTTCAAAAGATGGTCTAAAATCATACTAAAGTATGAGCGCATCAATTAGTCTATTATCTTCAATTCACGGGCTTTTTGAACTAATTGAGTTCTTCTGTTTACGTCTAGTTTTGAAAATACCTTTGAAGTGTGTGTCTTTACTGTACTCAATGAAATGTGCAGTTGATCGGCGATTTGCTGATTGGAATACCCTTTTCCGATCAGTTGAATGACTTCATATTCCCGAGTACTGATATTGAGCAGCGATAACCTTGTTTGGATTTTTTTGGCCTCGTCGGAATCTGAAGCTTTTCTTTTAGGTTTCCTTAGACTCAATCCGACCCAAATTCCAATTGTAGTGAAAATGAGCGCTAAAAGCAAAATCAGCAGACTACTGGGAATGTCCCGAATCGAATATTTATACTCTATAAGCTGGAGAATCAATAATAGCCCACCCATTAAGCTACCATAAATCCAAATTGAATATCGTTTTTTAGCTTTTGTAGGCATGACGAGTCTTTGAATTATCCGAATGGCTTCTAAAATCTACTCTTTTCCCGATCCAAAACTTTGTGATATTTTGCGGGAATGGGTATTTCCAATTCTATTTTTTCACCTGTTACCGGGTGTTTGAATTTGAGTTTTCTTGCACACAAGAGTAGTCCCTTTCCCAGTATCGTCTTCTGCCTTTCGGCATACATTTTATCGCCAACGATGAGATGCCCTTTTGACTTCAGATGAAGTCGAATTTGGTGGGTTCTTCCAGTTAATGGTTTGACATTGAGCAATGACAAATGGCCAAAAACCCTGGATGGTACAGATTCGATCAGTTGATATTCTGTGATTGATTTTTTCCCTTCGATATCTTCAACAATCATTCCAGTGGCGGCTGCTTTTCCATGCACAACTGCTGAATACTCCTTTTCAATTCTTTTCTTCTGGAAAGCCTCCGAAAGCTTAATGAGTGCGTTTTTTGTTTTTGCCAGGACAACAAGGCCGCTAGTTGGAACATCAATTCGATGCACAGCTATTGGCCGGTCAAGTGCATCAGCCATTTTGTTGCGGGTATTGAAGCCCGCCACTGCATTTTCAACAGTTTTATCCCTTAGGCCATTGACTGCCATCCCACCGGGTTTGTTCACCACCAGGATATACTCATCTTCAAAAATGACATCAAGCGATACTCTTATGTTGCGTACACGTCTCACTTCCTGTTTTTGGAGCATGAGACGATCACCAGCTGTGACCCGATCATTTAATTTGGCCGGTTGATCATTTAGAAATAGTTGCTCTTTGAAGATTGCTTTTTTTACTGCGCTTCGGCTTCCAAGCATCGGATACGCATTGATGCAATAGTCAACCAGTGAGTCTAACTCGATGTGTTGTGGAACGGTATGTAACATTGATTTTGACATTATGCAAAGGTAATGTTGAAAAACAAATGGATATGCATTTAGGAAAAATAGGATAGGAGTTTTCAAACTTTTGAATTATGTAAATAGAGTTGGGCAGCTTTTGAGGAGGATTGGATATGGTCAAAAACGTAAGTTGTGCGCATACGTTGACATATGAATACTTTTAATGTGTCGAGGCAGTATAAAATTTTCCCTCGCTTTTATTCAGTAACTTAGTAATCCAATCTTTCTGAATGATTTGATCACAGAATAACATTGGTTTATGAAAACTAAAAAACTTCTTTTGAGCTTTATTGTGTTCGCTTTCACCGTGTTTTTTATTAAGAAGTATGTTTTTGGTGAGTTTTCATTATTCCAGGATGGAATTACATTCTTTGCGGTTTACGTGATTATATACTTCCTCTTTTTTAGGAGATCAGGATCTGCGAAAGACAAATAGCTTGAAACCTTTGTTTCATACTCATAATTGCGTCAGGTTGACCTTATGAACACTAAAAAGATACCGAATTGTGCAAAAAGACACCTACTTCCCCCAGGTGATTGGCACTTACTTCAAATTGGAAAAGGAAATTATTGTACAAGATTAAATCTAATGCAGGGCCACCACCATAGAGCCATCGATTTGTAAAATCATTGCTTTGATTGTAGTACATTTCATTGACATATCCAACATCAAAGTTGAGTGTGAAAAATAGTTTCAAAGGCATGACCCTAAATTGCTGGATAAACATCGCTTTTCCCAAATCAAAGTTCTTTTCAAAAAGTTTGAATTTGGCACTGTTTTTCATCACAAAAAAATCTTGTCCATCAACGACATATAGTTCATATCCACGGACAAAATTATTCCCATATCCAAGACCCCGATTTTGATAGAATGGTGGCTGATCTCTTAAGATGGAAACCTTTCCTCGCATTGTAGTCCCTATACTAATTCCCGGACTAGGTCGAACGTACCTGGTGAAGGCCGGAGAAAATGTGAGTAAATCTATGTCATTCCAAATTCCGATTCCTGTTTTTTCCAATTCAATTTCAATTGACATTCCTTCTAATGGGTAGATCCGGACATCACGTTCATCATATCGAAATCTGTACAATAAGGAAACGAATGATTGGCTAGCTCTTCCATCCAGAAAGAAATGACCATTCAATGTATCTGAGATGAGTGGGTTGATCTGGTTATTTTGAAATTCAGCCTTTATTTCGTGATATGCGTAAATGTTTGGCCTGTGCACAACACTGAGCCTTGCACGATTGCGTCGAAGCATGACCATTTCATTGCGCTCAGCAAATAGCAATTTATTTTCAAAGTTTGCATAACCTGTTTCTTTATTTGTAGAATGAAGAAAACTTACTGTTGCCCCTAAAGTTTTGGATCGATTAATATTTGGAAAACCATATTCTACTTCAAATTTTGGGGTAAATCCAAATTGAGCCAAAAATTTTAACCGGTCATTATTGCCGGATAAATTTAAGTGCTGAAACCGTACGCCGAGATTTAGTCGGCTCAACGATCCATTGAATTCATTCCACCATACATTGAAATTCCGGTCTGCTAATTCGGCGATCGGAACAAGATAAATGTACCATGACTCCTGCACTGTGACTAATATGTCAATCACATCCAGGTCAGTATCCCATTCGGATACATTCACAGTCACCTGGTTAAACAGAATTGTATTAAGCAGATTGTTTTCAGTTCTTTCCAGAACTTTAGGGAGATCACTGATAAAGATGGAATCGCCAATCTCAAACTCCAATTCACGGTGAATAATATAGGGCTTTGTTTTCTTATTTCCTTCTATCCCAATTTTACGGATAGTGACATAACTCTCTTGTTGCCCGTATGTAGCAATAGTGGTAAAAAAGAGAAATCCGAAAATAATTAACCTATACATTGAGATAGCTCATCAAAGCATCATACCTGTCTTTGAGATCTTCAAGATAAGTATCTTCAGTAAAGCTGGCCTTGATTGTATAATCATATCGCTCAAAAGTCGCAATCAGGTTTTGAATATCCTGCTGATTGATTTTTATCGTCACATACACCTTGGTGGTATCAGGATTTGTTGTCAGAAAAGTACTGAGTATCGTAACATTCTCAGCTTCAGCGATGCGCGCAATTTCAGCCAGAGAATAGTCGATCCGGTTCATCTCCAAAACGAGGATGCCTCCGTGCTCTGTAAATGAAAAACTATTGGCATAAAACTGAAGCAAATCTTCCTGAGTAATCATACCCATATAGTTTTCTTCCTGGTCCACTACGGGTATGACAGATAAATTGAACTCCGCCAGACGACTCATGACTTCGAACAGGTGATCACTGCTTTTGACAAATGCGTTATTGAGAGAAAGCCCATATGAACCGATTGGTTCGTCCAAATCTTTAGCCATGATTTCATCTTCCGATATAAGACCCAGAAGCATTTCATAATTGACGATTGGCAAATGTTTAACATGATAGATGTTCATGATCGTCAATGCCTCTTCCCCTGAATCTGATGTTTTCAGAGGTGCGAGAGAGTGTGATATAAGTTCAGATGCAATCAAATTGTCTTTTTATAATCAACGTTTGAAAAATGAAGAAGTTGGTTACGAGGAAGTTAAATTCATGATCATAATTAAGAACTCATGAGTTTTTTCTTCTCGACAGCAAATTCTTCTTCTGTCAGCAATCCTTTATCTCGTAGTTCTGCCAGACGCTTTAGTTGCGCTAGCAAAATATCATCATCCAGCAGGTTCTCTTTTGGTGGTTCCAGCATTGGAGTACCTGAACCAGATTTTAGCCGAAAACCATTTTGTTCAAATGTTTCAAACTCAGGCTGAATCCGCGCAAATGCAAGATCATCATGCGTTTTGATTTTTTGAATGTCCTTTAAGCCAAAAGCAACAGCTTTGTCCAGGTGATAGAAAGCTTTGCTCACCTGTTCAGTCAGTGAGTATGCACACGCCAGATTGAAGTGTAATGAAACATCTTTCGGACTGATCTCAAGCCCTTTCACAAAATCCTCAATGGCACCTTCAAGATCAAAATCCTTATATTTTTTGATACCAGTTGATTTATATGGATTATGCCTTTCTCTTCTTGGAATATCGGCTGTCGGGGTTCTTCTCGTTTGTCGCTGATATCCTGGATTACTTTGTTTTTGGCGGGATCTGTATTGGTAATCACGTTGAGAGCTTTTGCGTTGATACCTTCGAGTCCCTCGCTGATAATCCGGGTGCGCCGAATCTTTATCTTTATTATAGCGACGATCAAATTCGCGAGGGTCCATAGCAAGTAATACAATGGCATCTATTATACCTAGTACAAACGAAACTCCAAAAATCATTAAGATGAGATACAGAATCCCCAGGCCCGGCTGTCGCAAGTAAAACCGGTGTATCCCAAGCCAGCCTAGGAAAAGAGCGAATATTGCTGCTGTTGTTTTATCCTTCATAACTACCTTAACTCGAACGCATCAATAAGTGAATTTACAAACACTATGCCGCTATAATATTAATGTTTTTTATCAAAGTGGCAAAGGTCTTTAAGGATGCAAAGGTAACATATGTATAAGGGGTAGCAAAGGGTGTAGAAAAGAAAAGAAAAAAGACCGGATCAGAAATATTTACAGGTCAAAACTGCGATATCATCAGGATAGTCCTGATTTCCCCGAAATTCTTCCAATTCATTCAGTAAGGTATCATTGAATTCTGTTGCGGTTAAGTGATGGTTATTTTGTACAAACCGTTCTATTTTGCCTTCTTCAAAATATTCTCCTGACGGACTCTTTAGATCTGTTAATCCATCAGTAAAGGTGAGGATCAGACCTTCCTGACTGAGCTTTTCACAGCCCATTTCGATATTTGGAAGTTGATCAAATGCACCGATGATTGTACATCCCTTTTCTAATCGTTTGATTTTTCCACTATTGATAATGAACGGCGGGAAATGGCCTGCATTGATATATTTTAGTTCCCTTGTTTTGAGATTGATTTCTGCAACGAACAATGTGATAAATTTATCACTTTTTGTTATTCGATAAACCGCTTCATTTAAGGCAAGCACGAAAGTTTCAAGGTCACGATATTGATAGATCAAGCTTCTCAGGTTGGCCTGAAAGTTTGCCATAAGTAATGCTGCTGCGACTCCTTTTCCAGAAATGTCTGCAATACAAAATGCAAATCGTTGAGGATCGTATTGAATAAAATCAAAATAATCACCCCCTACATTCGAATGTGGTTGATAGATAGAGGCCAATTCATATCCTTCACCTGAAGGTAAAAAATCCGGAATCAACATTTTTTGGACGGTACTGGCCAATTCCATTTCCCGTTTCATTGACTCCTGAGCGATTTGTTGTTTGAAAAGACGTTTGTTTTCAATCGCTACGGCAATAATATTCGTTATCGTGGTGATAAATTGGATTTTATTGTAAATATCTTCCTGTTCTTTAATCCCGCCAATCAAAGAGTATGCGATCGGTGTTTCCTTGTGATACACCGGAATGATAATATCAAAATCCTGCAATGCCTCAGGGTCAGTGCTTTTAATGGTGTGCAGTCTACTATACTGAAGTAGCATTTTCTCGGCACCGCCTGAAAGGAGAGAATCTTCCACATTGCTTTCTGCTACACAATCCCAACTCACTTCGTCTTTCACAAAAAGAGCCATTGTATGGATACCCATTTCCCAACTAATGAAGGACTTGTACATATTGAAAAGACCACTCGCAGAGACATTATCATTGATCGCCTGGGTGATCGCAAGTAGACTCTTAATCTGAAGTTGTTTCAGGTTGAGTTCGCGCTCAAGTTTTTCCAATTGTTCTTTTTCTCTGCTCACCAACATGATTTAATCTTTCAGCGGTTGAAGTTATGGCTATCAATTGAGTTCTAATAGCTTTTCCAAAGAATTTGCAAAGATGACATTGTACCCGACCAACAAAAAAATCACTATTTTTCAACCATGGATTTCATTTCCAAGTTTTATCGATCAGGGACTTTTCGAATTCATTATCAATGCGGCGGTGAAGGCACACCTGCTCTGCTGATACATGGCTATGGAGAAGATGGCAATATCTGGAAAACTGTACTGAATGGATTTGAAGGACTTCAACTGATCATTCCTGATTTTCCGGGCTTTGGCCAATCAGATGTTGCAGAATCATATTCACTCAAAGAAATGATGAAAGTATTTCTTGAGATCATGGATGCAGAGGGGATTGAACGTTTTTACATTCTTGGTCATTCAATGGGAGGCTATACAACAAGTGAATTTGTTGCTTCCGTTCCGGATAGATTGCTTGGAATAGGAATGATTCATACTCATCCATTTGGAGATACAAATGAAATAAAGGTGAATCGAAAAAAACGGGAAGATCATATTCAAGCTTATGGAACTTCGGGATTTTTAAAAGAATTTTATCCAATACTTTTTGGGACGGAGTTTACAAAGGAACATCCGGAAGTAGTTGAAGAAATGCGCACTTACGGAATGACACTGCACCAAAAGGCATTTATAGCAGGAATGCAGGCGATGCGACTTCGGCCTAATCATTCAGAAAGCTTTAAACATTTTGAAAGACCGGTCTTATTTGTTGTCGGAGATGACGATAAAGCAGTACCATATGAACTTTGCATGAAACAGCTTTCCTTGCCTCAGATTGCTGATGTTCAAATACTCAAAGACATTGGCCACATGTCAATGCTTGAAGACACAGAGGTGTTTGTCCGAATTCTGAAAAATTATTTTAAATTTTCTCATCAAATGGCTGACATTGTATGACCGCACTTGCCGTTTTTATTGCCATTCTGCCTGTCGCGATCATTATGTTTGTCTTTTCTTATTGGGTAGATCAGGGACCCAAAGAAGGTTTTTTTTGGTGGGGCGTTTCTTTTCTTGCCGGCATATTGATTGCGTTGATCTCATTTTATTTTGAAAGTGTAATAGACGCATGGGTATTCGAAAATCTTGCTGACAATTTCGCGCCATTGTTTATCAGTTTTATTGAAGTCAGTTTGGTAGAGGAAGGGCTGAAATGGTTGCCCCTCGTTTTTATTTTCCAGAAATATGCGAAATGGGACGAATATAGTGATGGAGTGATGTTCGCTGTTGCCATTGGGATGGGTTTTGCCCTGGTTGAAAATATCTTATATGGCCTTGACGGAGGTGTCGGTGTGAGTATCTTGCGCGCATTTACTGCTGTGCCGGCACATGCAGTTTTTGGTGTATTGATGGGTTTTTTTGTTGCGCGATTTCGTTTTGAAAAACAAAGGAAGAAGACATTCCTGTTTATGTCATTTCTGCTGCCCTGGTTACTCCATGGATTGTATGATTTTTTCATCCTTCAGCATTACCATGAATGGCTGATGATATTAGCACTCGTGCTCTTGATCGGTTGTCTGTGGCTAGCTATTCACCTGGTGAGGCAGGCAAGGGTTGGTGATCAAAATATCCGCACATAATTGAATTCGTTATTTCTACCTGATTAAAATTTCGATGTATGAAAAATCTTTTCACAATTCATCTACGCCACTTTTCTACTCTTGGGTTTCTTTTGTTTTTCCTGTTGTTGAGTTGTCAGCAAAAGGAAAATAATGCGACAAAGAACACAGATTCAAATCAATGGGTCAGTATTTTTAATGGGAAAGATTTGACTGGCTGGACACCAAAGTTTGCCGGATATCCGGTTGGTGAAAACCTAAACCAAACATTTAGCGTAGAGGACGGTTTACTCAAAGTCAATTATACCGAGTATGATACATTCAAAAATGAATTTGGACATTTGTTTTATAAACAGGTTTATTCGAAGTTTAAAATGCGACTCGAATATCGATTTATTGGTGAGCAGGTGAAAGGTGGTGCTGGTTGGGCTAAGCGCAATAATGGTATTATGTTTCATGCTCAATCTCCTGAAAGCATGTTGCTCGGCCAGGGATTTCCCGTTTCATTAGAGTTTCAGTTTTTGGGTGGCGATGGAAGTGGAACGAAACGCACTACTGGCTGCCTTTGCACTCCTGGTTTACATGTCATCGTTGCTGATACGCTCAACAAAGACCATTGTATCCCTAATAGTGGCCCGACAATTGATGGAGATGGCTGGGTAAAGGCCGAACTTTATGCAGATGCTGACCAGATTATGCACCATATCATTAATGGTGATACCGTAATGACCTATCGAAATCCGGTCATTGGTGGAGGATTTGTTCCGGAAAATTATCCTGTAGCGGAAGGGACTCCTGTAAAAGAAGGATATATCGCTCTCCAGGCTGAGTCTGCACCAATTCATTTTCGGAATATCGAGGTCATGGAGTTGAAGTGATCATTACATACACTTATATTTGTTTACCAATCAATTGATCTATTTTGACATATGAAAAATTTCATTTACTTCTTCGTCTTACTCCTTTTTGCTTGCAAACCCTCAGGTGGAGCAGACCAAAACAACACCCCTTCAGCGTTACCGGATACGAAATCTAGCAGCCAACCTCAATCAGAGGCCAATGACTTTAACCGATATTTTGAGGACGAAAATGAAACGATTTCATTTTTTGTTGAAGCAAAAAACAGGGAAACTTCTTCCGTCCGCATTCGTACCCGGGGATTGGATGATGAATATGATCGCGCATTTGAGGTAGAAGGGCAAATGGTCGCTGGTCACCTGCTGGACCTGGATAGTGATGGGTATAAAGAGCTATATCTTGTGTATAAGTATACAGATGATTCCGGTAACCTTGGGCTATGGGCTTTGGCATCTGACAGGAATCTAAAGGCCATTGAAGTAAAAATTGAGGAAACGAATCAAATCAGGAAAATGAATAGCGACCGTGTTTTTCAATTTGATAAAAAGCTGATGAGGAGTATGGTAGATGAAAACGGGAACCCACTAAAATTTACCTACCAACTCAAAAAGACAGGGGATAGTTTTGAATTATCTGCTACTCCAAACGGATAGTGTATTATTCTTTTACTTCAATGGTTCCTGAATTGTCTAAATAGCCAAAGGTTGCCATTGTTATTGCTTTTTGCCCTACATCTTGTATATCGATTCTTCCACTATTTTGAAATAAAGCACTTGCCATAATAACGATACCATCACTTCCTACATTTTTGATCTCTATCACACCTGAATTGATAAATGTATGTCCGTTAATAGAGTGAAATATTCCATGCGACGCTGAAACATCATGAACTGAGATCATTCCTTCATTCGTAAATGTTGCCAGGTTAATCAGCCCTTCTGCACTTGCTCCATTGATGTCAAAAATTTCGATTGAACCAGTCGGCGAGTTGGTAAAGGTGGCGCTGTTTGAATTGTCCAGACCAGAAGCATTCAGACCATTAGTAGCAAATATTTTGATCGTTCCATGGTTAATAGAAGTGCCTGAAAAACCAGTTGCAAATCCGCGCTTATCATGCTGGTTTACATCAATGACAAGTGTGGCCAATTCATTAATCGTCAATTGTCCTCCATTATTTGTTAATGATAGAGCAGTTGCAATAATAGCAGATGGGATTGTCACTGTATCACCCGGGCCCAGGAGTACATTTTCGCAATAAAGCGGAACATGGCCGAGACTCCATGAGGTAGGATCATTCCATGAGCCGGGGCCTCCAATCCACTCGTTTTCTGCCATGGTACAAGCCTTTTTAAATATCCGCACTTTACCCTGGATACTCAGATCGACTGCAAACCCAGCCATTTGATATGGATATTCTTCCTGCGAAAAAGAATTGGATACGGTTTGTGTGTATTGCATAATGGTGAAAGTGTCATTGT
>Ga0316201_10002470_pt1 | contig 13154 bp, 8 predicted proteins | sample CS6wburrow_MG_FD_204516 | JGI IMG/M metagenome (GOLD analysis project Ga0316201, IMG submission 204516) | Coastal sediment microbial communities from Delaware Bay, Delaware, United States - CS-6 worm burrow | ecosystem: Environmental > Aquatic > Marine > Coastal > Sediment | place: USA: Delaware... | reverse complement strand
TCGGGCAAGGTCCTCGATGGTGAATTCCTGCGCGGGGTGGTCCAGGTCTGCGAGGAACGCGGCATCTACGTCCTGATGGACGACATCTACCACCGGCTGGTCTTCGACGGCCGTCGTGCCGTCCACGGTTACGAATGCACGGACCGTTCGGTCGAGGAGTCGAAGGTCGTCATCCTCAACGGCGTGTCCAAGCAGTACGCCATGACGGGGTTCCGCATCGGCTGGGCGGTGGGACCGAGCAACCTGATCAAGACCATGGCCAACATCCAGTCGCACCAGTCCGGCAATCCCTGCAGCCTGTCCCAGGCCGCAGCGGTGGCCGCCATCGACGGTGACCAGGCGTCGGTGGACGAACTGCACGCGACCCTCCAGACCAGCCGCGACGAGTTCGTCGCCCTGCTCAGGGAGATCCCCGGGCTGGTGGTGCCGGAGCCCGAAGGGACGTTCTACTGCTTCGCCGATTTCCGGGCCTTCGACGCGGACTCCACCCGCCTGGCGGCGCGCCTGTTGGACAAGATCCAGGTGGTGACGGTGCCGGGCGTGGAATTCGGCATGGAAGGATACCTGCGGATGAGTTACTGCGGGTCGGTGGAGGATGCCCGCGAGGGCGCGCGCCGGATCAAGTGGCTGCTCGATGAGGCCGGCCCGGCCGAACTGGAGGCCGGCGGCCGTGTCTTCCGGCGCTAAGGCTGCTCAACCGCCGCCGTGGCGGACGATCTCGCCTTCGACCGTATAGATCGTGTCTTCGGCGATATTGGTCGCCAGGTCGGCGACCCGCTCGATCGCCTTGGCTGCCAGGATCCACGCCACCATCAGGTCGGCCGCCGCGGAATCGCCCGCGAGCTCGGCACGGACGATGCCGATGAAATCGCGGTAGTCGGCGTCCACCTCGTCGTCGGATTCCAGCACGAAGCGGGCGCCGGCCGGATCCATCTCCATCAGGGATTCCAGACTCTTGCGCAGCATGGCGCGGGCTTTTTCCCCCAGACTGTTCAGCTTGTCGCCGAAGATGGCCGGCGACGTTTCGCTGCGCAGGCGCGGCTGGATGCCGGCGATGTTCACCGCCAGGTCGCCGATGCGCTCGAGGTCGTTGTTCATCTTCAACGCCGCGATGAGGAAGCGCAGGTCGACGGCCACGGGCTGATGCAGGGCCAGGATCTTCAGACACTCCTCTTCCACCTCGACTTCGATCTTGTCGATCTCCTTGTCCTTGGCCTTGACGGTCTTCGCCAGGGCGGAGTCGTCCTCGTACACCGCGCGGATGGAGAGTTTCAGGTTCTCCTCGACCAGCGCGCTCAGGTGGAAGAGATGTTTCTTCAGCGCGTCGATTTCCTTTTGCAGGTGGATCTTCATGGGGAGACCTCGTTGTTCAGATGAATGGTGAAGACGCTGCCTTCGCCCGGCGTGCTGTCGACCGTGACGTGACCCTTGTGGGCCTGGGCGATGTGCTTGACGATCGCCAGTCCCAGGCCCGTACCGCCCATCTGGCGGCTGCGGGCCTTGTCGACGCGGTAGAAGCGTTCAAACAGGCGCGGCAGGTGCTCGGCGGCGATGCCGCAGCCGCGGTCGGCCACCCTGATGAGGACCTGATCGCCGGCCGCCTCGCAGGTTATCGTCACCGCAGATGCGGCGGGGCTGTATTTCAGGGCGTTTTCCAGGAGGTTGTTGACGGCCTGTTCGAAGAGCGGCGCGTTGACCGCCGCCTGCAACGGCGCGGGGCAATCCAGCTGTACGCGGTCGGCGTCGGCCCGGTCGCGGACAATCCTTTCGAGCAGCGGCTGCAGGGAAGCGGGCTGCCTGTCGATGCCGCCGTTGTCCGAGTCCTTTTCCAGGCGGGACAAGGCCAGCAGATCGGTGATGATGGAATCCAGCCGGTCCGCCTGGCGGTTGATAATCGTCAGGAACCGTGCGAACTCCGCCCTATCCTCCGGCGGGGCTTCGATCAGGGTTTCCACGTAACCCTTGATGGAAGTGATCGGCGTCTTCAGCTCGTGAGAGACGTTGGCCACGAAATCGCGGCGCATGTTCTCGAGGCGGCGAATACGGGTGATGTCGTTCATCACCAGGAGCGCACCGAGCGGGGATCCGTCGCTGCGGAGCAGGCCGGTAGCGTGGACCTGGACCCACCGGTTGCCGGCGGAGCTCAGCATCATGTCGCGTTCCAGAGGTCCTTGCTCGGTCAGGGTCTCCTGCGCCAGTCGTGTCAGCTCGCTGTTGCGACCGACCTCCTGGATGCTGCGTCCCAGTGCCCGCTCGACATTCTGGTCCAGCAGACGGGCACACGCCTGGTTCATGTTGATCACGTGCTCGTCCGGGTCGATGGCGAGCACCCCTTCGACCATGCTCGCGAGCACCGCCTGCAGCTCGTTCCGCTGCGTCTCGATCGTCCTGATCCGGTCGCCGAGCTGGTGGGCCATGTTGTTCATCGCTTCGGCGACCGCGGCGATTTCCGTCGTGTCCGCCACCAGCAGGTGCTGGTCGAGCCGGCCTTCGGCAAAGCCTGCGGCCCCTGCCTGCAGCCGACCGAGAGCGCGGCTGAGGGAGCGGGAAAGCAGATAGCTGGTCAGGCTGGCCAGCAGGGCCAGGAGCAGGCCGATCAGGGCGATCTTCAGGTAGACGCCGCGTATGAGCTCTCCCTGCGAGTCCAGCGAAACGGAAGTCCGCACGACGAATGCGGTGCCGCCGGTCGTCGACGCCGTGACGGGAACCGCGACGTACATGCGTGGGTGGCCGAGCGTCGCGCTGAAGCGAGTGCTGGTGCCGGTGACTCCGGCGATGGCCCGCATCATTTCCGGTCGGTCGCTGTGATCGTCCATCACCGCGGGCAGTTCCTGGGAATCACCGACGACTCTGCCGTCGGCCAGCATCACCGTGAAGCGGATGCGGCTGATTTCGCCGAGCTCACGGCACAGCGCCTGGATCCGGTCTTCGTCACCGGCGGTGATCAGAGGTGCGAAGCGGGGCGCGGCAACCTGTGCCAGATTTTCCAGCTCCAGTTCGGTGCGGTCCATGAAAAAGCCGCGCATGGCACGGCCGGAGAAACCGGTGACCAGCAGGAGGCTGGTGATGAGGATCATCAGCAGGGGGGGGAAGAAGGTCCAGATCAGCGTTCCCTTTTTCATCCTCAATCGCCGATCTTGTAGCCGACGCCGCGGACGGTCTGGATCAGACTGCCGGATCCTTCGAGCTTGCGCCTGAGGGCGGCGACCTGGACGTCCACCGACCGTCCCGTCACCGGGTAGTCGTCGCCGTGCACCGCACGGACGATCTGTCCGCGGGTAAAAACCCAGCCCGGCCGTGAAACGAGGAACTGGAGAATCCGGAATTCCGTCCGGGTCAGGTCGACCGGCTGCCCCGCGACGGTCACTTCGTGCCGGCCCGGGTGGAGGGCGATCTCGCCCAGTTCGAGGATCTCGTTTGCCCGGACCGGGCGGGCGGCTCCCCGTCTCAAGACGGCCTTGACGCGGGCCAGCAGGATCTTCGGCCGGAACGGCTTGGTGACGTAGTCGTCGGCCCCGGCGTCGAAGCCCGCAACAACATCCTCTTCCTCTCCCTTGGCCGTGAGCATGATCACGGGGATGGCCGCGGTGGCGGGATCGCCCTTGAGCCTGCGGCAAACCTCGATACCCGACAATCCGGGCAGCATCAGGTCCAGCAGCACGAGGTCCGGGGTCGTTTCCCGGGCCTGCGCCAGACCGTCCTCACCCGTAGCGACGCTCAGCGGCGCGTATCCCTGGCGGTTCAGATTATATTCCAGCAGATCGGCGATATCCTCTTCGTCCTCGACGATCAGGATGTGCTCTCCGGACATGATTGCGGGACCCTTCCTGCAGCGGTCGTTTTACTCGATTTCCGGTTCAACGTCCCAGACGGTCGGTCCGGCGGATGTATTTCGCAAGTTAGGATATTGTAAAGAGTGATGGGGACCGAAGGCCACCAAATTTCCTTCCGGTGGCTTTTTACGCAATTTTTACAATGGGCTGGCCCGCAATTTACAATCGGCAACTACCGTGTGGCCTGATCGAGTCGCGCCCCGGGACGGGCGGATTTACGTTCACGGCTTTGAAAGGATGATAACATGTCCCGCAAAAACCCCTTGTTCCGTTTGACGGGCGTCGTGACCCTGTCCTTGGTCTACGTCAGTTTCGCGTCGGCCGCGGTGACGGTGGATTCCCAGCTTCCGGACTACGCCAAGACCGGTGATGTCGCCGGCAGCATCAAGAGCATCGGCTCCGATACGATGAACAACGAGATGGCCCTGTGGGCCGAGGGTTTCCGCTCCTTCCACCCCGAGGTCAAGGTCGAGGTCGAGGGCAAGGGTTCTTCGACCGCTCCGCCGGCCCTGATCGCCGGGACCAGCAACTTCGGTCCCATGAGTCGGAGTATGAAGAGCAAGGAGATCGACGAGTTCGAGAAGCGGTTCGGCTACAAGCCTGTCCAGCTGCGCACCAGCATCGACATGCTGGCCGTCTACGTTCACAAGGACAACCCGATCAAGGGCCTGACCCTGCAGCAGGTCGACGCCATCTTCAGCGAGACCCGCAAGGGCGGCTACACCAAGGACATCACGACCTGGGGCGACCTGGGGCTGACCGGCGAGTGGAAAGACAAGCCGATCAGCATGTACGGCCGCAACAGCGCCTCGGGCACCTACGGCTACTTCAAGGACCACGCGCTGTTCAAGGGCGACTACAAGAACGCGGTCAAGGAGCAGCCCGGCAGCAGTTCCGTGGTGCAGGGCATCGCCTCGGACAAGTTCGGCATCGGCTACAGCGGGATCGGCTACATGACCAGCGACGTGCGCGCGGTGCCCCTGAGCGGGGAGACCGGCGACGGCGTGACCTACATGGCGGCCGAGCCCGACAACGCCTATTCGGGTGACTATCCCCTGGCGCGATTCCTCTATCTGTCGGTAAACTACAAGCCGGGCAGCCAGCTGGATGAGCTCCGCCGGGAGTTCGTGCGGTTCATCTTCAGCAAGCAGGGCCAGGAAGTGGTCGTCAAGGACGGTTACCTGCCGGTTCCGGCCGCGGTCGCCCGCGAGGAATTGAAGTCCGTCGGCATCGAACCCACGTTCTAGAGGCGCGGCATACCCATGAACAAGGCTGCTGGACCCACCGAGCGCCGGAGCATCACCGGGAAGACCTGGAGCAGGAAGCCGCGCCGCAGCGTCCTGCTGGTCGACGACCTCGCCCGGCGCCTCATCACCCTCAGCGGGATCGGCGGGATCCTGGCGGTCTCCATGGTGGGACTGTTCCTGGTCTGGGTGGCCTTGCCCCTGATCCTGCCGACGGGTCTGGCTGATCAGAAAAACCTGCCGGCAGTCGTCCCTGCGGCCGGGGATGCGGATTTCTCTGCCGCGTCGCCGGTCACGGTGCTGGCCCAGGGAATCGACAACTACGGCAGCATGTCGTGGAATCTCCTGTCCACCGGCCAGTTCCTGGTTCAGGAACTGCGCAGCGGGGAAATCCTCGATCGCTTCCCGGTCGTTGCCGGACGCATCCCGCTCAGTTTCGCCATCGCCGAGGCCGAGGGCCGCTGCGTCTTCGGCTTCGCTGATGGTTCGGTGATGCTGGGCCTGGTGGGTTTCACCACCGAGTTTCTGGCCGACGACGACGTTCCGGCCGAGTTTCACGATCTGGCGGTCGGTGCGAGACGGCCCTGGCGCCAGGGACTGCTGGAGCGTACGCCCGAGGGGCAGCTCAGGCTCCAGGTTCTGGCCATGACGCTCGATGACGCCTTGGTCCTCGGCTCGGCGCCCGTCATCCTGGCGGACATCTCCCGGACTTCCACCGGTTTGGCCCTGGTCGCACTCGACAGCACGGGTGTCTTTCATCACCGCGACATTACCTGGAAAACCAACATGCTTACCGGCAAGGTGAGGGTCGCCAGCAAGGGCGGGGAGCTGGCCCTGGATCCGGCGCGCGTTCCCGACCCGGGGCTGTTCACCGATCTCAAGCTCAACGACACCGGGGATCTGGCGCTGCTGTGCGGCCGTGACGGGCGCACGCTGCTGATCCAGCAGACCGACGGTGTCTTTGCCGTGACCGGCGAACAGGATCTGGTGCCCGCAGAAGGTGCGACCGTCACCAGCCTGGCTTTCCTGACCGGAAAGGTCTCTTTGGCAGTCGGGGACAGCGAAGGCGGTCTCAATGTCTGGTTCGCGATCCGGGGGCGGGGCGGTGACCCGGCGGTGCTGGAGTCGGCCCATGAGCTGGAGCCGGGTCCGGCGGCGGTGACGGCTCTGGGGCCCTCGTTCCGGTCGCGGATGCTGGCCGCCGGCTACGGCGACGGCACCTTGAAGATCTTTCATGTCACCAGCCATCGCAAACTCGGGGAAAGCAGACTCGCCGGCGGCCCCGTGCTCCAGGTGACACTCGCCCCGCGCGAAGACCTGGTGACGGCCGTCGCTGCCCGCGGCAGCGGCGTCTGGGCTCTCGACGCCCCCCATGCCGAGGTCAGTGCCGGCATCCTCTTCCGGCCGGTCTGGTATGAAGGCTACCCGGGACCGGCCTACGTCTGGCAGTCATCTGCCGGCTCGGACACCTTCGAACCCAAACTGAGCCTGGTGCCTTTGATATTCGGTACCCTCAAGGCCACCTTCTATTCGCTCCTGTTCGGACTGCCCCTGGCGGTCCTGGCGGCCATCTACACCAGCGAGTTTCTGGACAAGAAGAACCGCTCTCGGGTCAAGCCCGTGATCGAGATCATGGCCAGCCTGCCGAGCGTGGTCCTGGGTTTCCTGGCCGCGCTGGTCATGGCGCCGCTGGTGGAACGGTGGGTGGTCGAGGTCCTGGCCGTTATGCTGCTGAGCCCGTTTTTTGTCCTGCTCGGCGCCCACCTCTGGCAGCTTCTGCCCAGACGGGCGGCGGCAAGCCTGGAAGGACGGCGGCCGTGGGCGGTGCTCTTTGCTCTGGTGGCCGGCGCCCTGGTGGCCTGGAACCTGGGGCCGTGGATCGAGGGCTTCGCCTTCGCCGGTGACTTCAAGGGCTGGCTTGACGGCAGGGTAGGCACGGGTGTCAGCGGCTGGGTCGTCCTGCTCCTGGTTCCCAGCGGTATGTTCGTGGCCTGGCTCAACGGACGCTACGGTGAAGGATTCCTCCGCACCCGCGGACCCCATTGGCGCCCGTTTGCTCTGGGGCTGCTCGACCTCGGTCGTTTTCTGGCCGCGTCGGCGCTGACGTTCTGCGTCGCCCTGCTGCTGGCCTGGCTGCTCGATTCCTCCGGCTGGGATCCGCGCGGTTCGATCTACGGGACCTACGTGCAGCGCAACGCCCTGGTCGTGGGCATCGCCATGGGCTTCGCCGTGATTCCGCTGATCTACACCATCAGCGAAGATTCCCTGAGCGCTGTGCCGGACAGCTTGCGGGCCGCCTCCCTCGGCGCCGGAGCAACGACCTGGCAGACGGCGACTTTGGTGGTCATCCCGCCGGCCATGAGCGGCCTGTTTTCCGCGGCGATGATCGGGCTGGGCCGGGCCGTGGGCGAAACCATGATCGTGCTGATGGCCGCCGGGAACACGCCGATCATGGACCTGAACATCTTCAACGGCTTCAGGACCCTGTCGGCCAACCTGGCCGTCGAATTGCCCGAAGCGGTCCAGAACAGCACCCATTACCGCACACTGTTCCTGGCCGCCCTGACGCTGTTCGTGATGACTTTTATCCTCAACACGGTCGCCGAGGCCGTGCGGCTGCACTTCCGCCGAAAGACGAGCAGACTGTGAACCCGAGCCGGAACAACGGGCACGCCCGGGGCGCTGCCTTCTCGCGTCCGGCTGCGTCCCTGTTGGCGGGCGGCGAGCCGATGGTGTGGTTGCTGGGGTCGGGTCTGGTGGTCGGCCTGTTGATGGTCACGGTCCTGGTGGGCTTTGTTTTCCTGCAGGGTTTTGCCACCTTCTGGCCCCAGCCCGTGGTCGAGATCACCACGCTGGACGGCGGCGTCGTGATGGGCGAAGTCACCCGTGCGGACAACTACGAACCGGAACCCGAGCTGCTGGCCAGCTTGGGCGCAGCCCAGCTGGCCGCGGCCGCGGCCGAGATGGCCGCCGCCGGCGGCAAGCTTCACCGCCGTCTGGTGCGCACGGGGAATTTCGAGCTGACCGGCGAACACTTTCGCTGGGTCGAAGACTTCCGTATCGGCGGCAGCGGTGTCATGGAGCCCGAGTGGGCCATCATCTTCGAACGGCGGACCTGGGGACGATTCTACGGTATCCCGGCCGCCTTCGTCCGGGACGGGAACGTCGTGACCGAGGACTCCGACGAGATCTGGAACCTCTTCGGGGAACATTTCGACGGCGAGGAGTCGGAACCCGGACTGGCGATCCGCGTCGGGACGGCCGCCGGAGCGGTCAAGGACCTCGAGCTGACGGAAATCGTGCGCGCCTATCCGGCCAACCGGCTGGGTTTGGGGGGCAAGATCGGTATCTACGCCGGACGCTGGCACGAGTACCTGACGGCCGAGCCGCGCGAGGCCAACAGCGAGGGTGGGGTCTACCCGGCCATCTTCGGCACCGTGGTCATGACGCTGATCATGACCCTGCTGGTGGTTCCTTTCGGCGTGATGTCGGCCCTCTACCTGCGGGAGTACGCCAACCAGGGGCGGCTGACCAGCGCCGTGCGCATCTCGATCAATAACCTCGCCGGGGTACCGAGCATCGTTTTCGGTGTCTTCGGGCTGGGATTCTTCAGCTACATGGTCGGCGGCAGCATCGACGCGATCTTCTTCGCCGACAAGCTGCCCAACCCGACGTTCGGCACCGGCGGCATCATGTGGGCCAGCCTGACCCTGGCGCTGCTCACCCTGCCGGTGGTCATCGTGGCGACCGAAGAGGCGCTGGCGGCGGTGCCGACCAGCATGCGGGAAGGGTCTTTCGCCTGCGGGGCGACGAAGTGGCAGACCATCCACCGGGTCGTTCTGCCCCGGGCGCTCCCGGGTGTGATGACCGGCGCCATCCTGGCCATGGCGCGGGGCGCGGGGGAGGTGGCCCCGCTGATGCTGGTCGGGGCGGTGAAACTCGCGCCCGAGCTGCCGGTCGACGGCCATTTCCCGTTCATCCACCCCGAGCGCAGCTTCATGCACCTGGGCTTCCATATCTATGATCTTGGTTTCCAGAGCCAGAATTCCGAAGCCGCCAAGCCGATGGTTTTCACCACGACGATGCTCCTGATGGGCATCGTGTTGTTGTTGAACGCCGCGGCCATCTGGCTGCGGGGACGTATGGCCCACAAGTTCAGCGGCTCGAAATTCTAGAGAGGATCCCATGTCTGCATCCGAGAACGCGGCACTGACCGACCGCCTGCACCGCATCGCCGCCGGTGAGGTGGTGCCCACCACGATCCATCCGGAGATGGCCGCACTGGAGGCGGTGGTCGACATCGTCGACTTCAACCTCTGGTACGGGGACAAGCAGGCCATCTTCGACGTGAACATGTCCATCCCCCAGGGCAAGGTGACGGCCCTGATCGGTCCGTCGGGCTGCGGCAAGAGCACCCTCCTGCGGTCGGTCAACCGCATGAACGACCTCATCGAAACGGTTTCCATCACCGGCGACATGCAGCTCGGCGCCGACAGCATCTACGGCCGCAACGTCGATGTCATCGAACTGCGGCGGCGCATGGGCATGGTGTTCCAGAAATCCAACCCGTTTCCCATGAGCATCCGGGAAAACGTCGTCTACGCCCTGAAAATCAACGGCGAGCGCAACCGGGCCGTTCTGGACGAGGTCTGTGAGAGGGCGCTGACGGGCGCGGCCCTCTGGGACGAGGTCAAGGACCGCCTGGACGAGAGCGCGCTGAGCATGTCCGGCGGGCAGCAGCAGCGGCTGTGCATCGCCCGCGCCATTGCCGCCGAACCCGAAGTGCTGCTCATGGACGAACCCTGCAGCGCACTCGATCCCATCGCCACCTCCAAAGTGGAGGAGCTCATCCTGCGCCTGCGCGGGGACTACACGGTGCTGATCGTGACGCACAACATGCAGCAGGCCTCGCGGGTCAGCGACTTCACCGCCTTCATGTATCTGGGGCAGGTCGTGGAGTACGGACCGACGGCCAGGCTCTTCACCAACCCGCTGCTGAAGGAAACCGAGGACTACATCACCGGTCGCTTCGGCTGACCGCGCGACCGCCGGTGGCCGTGCCCAGGGGGTCCGCAGCGGCGAAGATCCCAATTGTTGATAACACTATTCAATTATATTGCTGATCATGACCAGGTATGATCCGGAATGCGCCGGAACTACGGAAAATCACGTAAGGTGCCATATCAGTGCCATTTAGGCGATTTTCGGCCACTAATCCCGTTGGCGTTTTGTCCACAGGTTGTCCACATGCCTGTCATTAATTTATCATTCTGATCCCAGCCCCGGGCACCCGGCGAACAGCGCTGTCCGCCGGGTGACCCCAATAAAATCCCAGTAAAAACATGGGATTTAACTGTAAATTTAACAGTAGTTTAAACAGTCTTAATCTTTGAATTCGTAGGTTCCATTGATTAGCATTGAAGGGTCGAGATGGTGGGCTGGTGACATCCTGAAGACGGTCTCATTGACCCGATTTGGGCCGGCCTCGGCAGAGCTGCTGTTAATCGATAAGCAGGTCGGGTGCGGGATGTTGGGGGTGGATTTCTTCCGCGAGCTGGCCCATTTCGGCGAAAAGCGCCGCGGGCGTGCGGGACCAAGGCCGCGAAACTCATCAACCGGAACCCGCGCCAGACGCCGGTCCGGGGAAAGGTCCGGAATTCATGGCAACGTTGAGGATTCTCGCTGCGGCTGCGCTGTTGCTGCTGGGGATGTTGTCCGGTGCGGCATTGGCCGGGACGATCCCCGATGAGGTCTGTGCCGACTGTCACTCCAACACCGGCGGCGATCCGGTGGAGGTTTCCGGCGAGGTCCTGGCCGGCAGCATTCATGACGGTCTTTCCTGCACGGACTGCCATGTGGGCATTCATGCGGTGCCCCACGGGGCCAAGCTGGCCAAACCCGACTGCCATTCCTGTCATGAGGAAGCGGTTGATACCTACGTGCAGCACGGCCGGGCCTTCGTCGGCAAATCGGACAACGTCCCGACGTGCCAGCAGTGCCATGGCAGCCACCAGATTCTCCCGCACACGAATCCGATGTCGATGGTCCACGCGTCGAAACTGCCGACCACGTGCGGTTCCTGCCATGAAGATCAGGAATTCCTGGCCAAGCTGAACATCAAGTTCAAGCATCCCATCGAGGTGTATCAGAAAGGCGTGCACGGCAAGGCGACGGCCGGCGGCACGGACACGGCGGCCTCGTGCAACGATTGCCACTCCACCGGCGGCTCGGCCCACCGGATCCTGCCTCCGGGGGACCTCGAATCGACCATCAACTTCTTCAACATCTCCAAGACCTGCGGCAAGTGCCACAGCACCATCCAGAAGGAGTACGAAGAGGGCATCCACGGGGAATTCGTGTCCCGCGGCGAGGTCGACGCTCCGACTTGTACGCACTGTCACGGCGAACACGGCATCCTGGCTTCTAGCGACCCGCGGTCTCCGGTCAGCCCGTTCCGTGTCGCCGAAGCGACCTGCACGCCGTGCCACGACTCGGCGGCTCTCAACGAGAAATACGACCTGCCCTCGGGACGCCTGCAATCGTACGTGGACTCCTATCACGGCCTCAAGAGCCGCGCGGGTGACCGGACGGTGGCCAACTGCGCCTCCTGTCACGGCGGCCATCACATCCTGCCTTCCAGCAATCCCGCATCTTCGGTGGCGACGGCGAATCTGGTCACCACCTGCGGCGGCTGCCACACCGGCATGTCGGTCGAAAAGGCCGCCGAGACCAGGATCCACGATCCCGATTCCGGATTCGGGGGCGGCTGGGCCTATATCGTCAAGGTCATCTACCAGTTGCTGATCCTGTTCGTGATCGGCGGGATGGCTCTCTACTGTCTCTTCGATTATCTGCGTCAGGTGCGCAATCTCCTGGGCAAGCAGCAGGTCCGCCGGATGGAAGCCGACGAGGTCGTCCAGCACACCATCCTGGCCATTTCCTTCACCATCCTGGTCATCACCGGATTCTCGTTGCGCTTCTACGATGCCTGGTGGGCCAAGCTTATCTTCGCCTACGAGGGCGGGGCCCAGACCCGCGGGCTGATCCACCGGGCCGCTGCGGTCGTCATGATCCTCGGTTCGTTCTGGCATGTCGGATACCTGATGACCACCAAGGGCCGGATCTTCCTGCGGGACATCGCGCCCAAGTGGGAGGACGCCAAGCTCTTCTGGGGCATGGTCAAGTACAACCTCGGTCATGCCACCGAGCATCCGCGCATGCGCCGCTTCTCGTTCGTCGAAAAGGCCGAGTACTGGGCCCTGATCTGGGGGACGGTCGTGATGGTGCTGACGGGCCTCAGTCTCTGGTTCGAGAAATTCCTCGTCATGCACATCGGCAAGGGTGTGCTGGAGGTCTTCCTCGTCATCCACTACTACGAAGCCTGGCTGGCTTTCCTGGCCATCCTGATCTGGCACATGTACGGGGTCGTTTTCAATCCCCATGTCTATCCGATGAATCCTTCGTGGCTGACGGGCAAAATGCCGAAGGAGATGTTCGAGACGGAGCATCCGGCGGCCGTCTCGCCCGGCAACGTGGACAAGGTCAAACGATTGGGCCTCGAAAGGGACGTTTGAGGCCCTTGCGGGATTTTCGCCCTGCCGATGACTGCCCGGCCGGCCCATCACGGGCCGGCCGGGCATTTTGCGTTTCCGACTCAGGATCACCGGGACCGTGCCGATAGGGAAAGAGACAAGACGTCGTCCTTTTCCAATGCGGGGTCGTTTCATGCCTTATGTAGAACAGATGCTCTACGGAGTCGAAAACACCGATAACAGCGCCGGCCGGGAGGTCCTGGCGAAATCACCCGGACTGGGAACCGATGCGACCACGGAGATCGCCACCCTGTGCGACCGCTGGGGAGCGCCGCCCGCCCTGGGGTTGGCCCAACCGGTCCTGATGTCCTTTCGCCTCGCCGCGGAAATCCCGTCCATTCGGGGCCGCCTGTACGCCGTGATCCAGGCGAGCCGGGGATTCGAACAGATATTCCACGCAGCGGTGATTTCCGAAAGCGCCTACGTGACCTTCATGCGCAATCCGTTTGCCCTGCGCCAGGTCGTCGATTTCCTGGAAGACTGGA